>Ga0213920_1000133_pt1 | contig 76124 bp, 66 predicted proteins | sample McNCre1117MG_FD_161054 | JGI IMG/M metagenome (GOLD analysis project Ga0213920, IMG submission 161054) | Freshwater microbial communities from McNutts Creek, Athens, Georgia, United States - 11-17 MG | ecosystem: Environmental > Aquatic > Freshwater > Creek | place: USA: Georgia | collected...
TGGCACCAACGTCTACACGGCGATGGCGATTTACGGATTCTTGCTGTCGCCATCATTCTTCCGCCTCACCTTCGTCACAGTGCGTGGAGTTAGAAACGAGCTGTATGTAGATGCCGCTCGGGTCTCTGGATTAAGTGACTTCGCCATCATCACTCGTCACGTGCTGGGTGTAGTACGAGCCCCAATCATCATTCAGAGTGGAATTATTGCTTCCATCTCCATCTCGATTCAGTCTGGTTTGCAGTTCCTAGGCTTTGGCTCGGGCGAGAACATCTCCTGGGGAACCATGCTGATGGATGGCTTCACAAGTATCTGGTCTCACCCAATCCGACTCCTCTATCCTTCAGTGATGCTGGCGCTAACCCTGGTCTCGATCGTGCTCTTCGCCGGAAACCTGCGTGATGAATCTGAACGAGTCGGAAACCGAGTTCGCAAGAGTTCGCGCAAGTCCATGAACTCGCACGTTACTGAGCAGGCCACCGAGGCTCCTGTAATCCACCCAGAGCCACAGCGCACCGGCAAAGAGCTGCTGAGCATCAAGGGGCTTGAAATTGGATACCTGCAGTCCAGCGGCCAGTACAAGGTTGTTGTTCACGACTCGAACATCAGCATTAATAAGGGTGAAGTAGTTGGCCTGGTGGGAGAGTCTGGCTCGGGTAAGACCCAAACCGCTCTGGCTCTGCTCGGTTTGCTTCCGGCCGGTGGAACCATCCTGAACGGATCGATTTCGTTCGATGGCATCGAGTTGACCAAGCTCAGCTCTAAGGAATACGACAAGTTGCGCGGTCGTCGCATCAGTTACATTCCTCAGGAACCGATGTCCAACCTCGACCCTTCGTTTACCGTTGGTTCGCAGATGATGGAACCGCTGCGTGTAGTTCTTGGATTGGACAAGGCCGCAGCCAAAGCACGAGTGCTGGAGCTGCTGGACATGGTCGGCTTGCCAAACCCGCAGAAGACCTTCCGCTCGTATCCTCACGAGATTTCGGGCGGTCAGGCTCAGCGAGTTCTGATCGCAAAGGCTCTCTCGTGTAACCCAGACCTGATCATTGCCGATGAACCAACCACCGCGCTGGACGTAACCATTCAGGCCGAAATCCTCGATGTGCTTCGCGACCTCCAGAAGAAGACCGGCGTTGCCGTTCTATTGGTAACTCACAACTTCGGTGTTGTTGCCGACCTCTGTGACCGGGTGGCTGTTATGCAATACGGCCGAATTATCGAGTCGGGTGCGATTCTCGACATCTTTGATGACGCTCGTCACAGCTACACCAAGGAATTGCTAGGCGCGATCATGGACGAAAATGGTCCGGCACGTAAGCCATACGTAGAGAAGAAGGTAGGCGCATAATGTCGACCCTGCTTGATGTTAACAACCTAGAAGTTACCTACCACGGTAGAAAGCTGGGTAAGGAGGGCTTCAAGGCCCTGAAGGGCGTCTCTATCGATATTCGCCCGGGCGAAACCGTGGGCTTGGTAGGTGAATCCGGCTGTGGTAAGACTACTCTCGGTCGTGCCATTCTGGGTCTAGCTCCGGTCACCGGTGGCGAGATTCTCTTCGAAGGAAAAGACATCTCTCACGCCAACCGCGCCCAGCGCAAAGACATTGCCAAGGACATGCAGGTGGTCTTCCAAGACCCGTTCACCTCGCTAAATCCTTCGATGACTATCGACCAGATTCTCTCTGAACCGCTTCGTGCCCAGGGCGTAGCAAGTGCCGAGGCCAGTCAGCGCGTCAAGGACTTGCTGGACGCAGTAAATCTGCCCCAGGATGCCAATCAGCGTCGGGCACGCGAATTCTCTGGCGGTCAGCGTCAGCGCATAGCTATCGCACGCGCACTGGCTCTCAACCCAAAGTTGATTGTCGCGGACGAGCCAGTCTCGGCACTTGACCTCTCCACCTCGGCGAGGGTCTTGGACCTGTTTCTGGAGATTCAGGAGCGCACCAATGTTGCGTACCTTTTCATCAGCCACGATCTAGGTGTGGTTCGTCACGTCTCGCATCGAGTAGCCGTGATGTTCGGTGGCGAAATCGTCGAGTGGGGTTCGGGCGACCAGGTTACTTCTAACCCGCAGCACCCTTATTCCAAGAAGCTGATGATGGCATCGCCGGTTCCTCACCCTAAATTGCAGGCGGAGCGGCGCGAACAGCGCCGAGCTTTCTTGGCCGCTCAAGCCAGCTAAGAAACTTTTCAGAAGCAGCGTCGGAGTGCGGGTTCAATCCCGGCTCCGGCGCTTTTCTTTAACTTGGTGGGCCTTCCGAAGCGGTTATGAAAACGTTACCGAAAACAAATAACCTGAATGGTTTTTAGTGTAGTTTTGGATAAGACACCGCTTTGAAAGGAAACAACGATGTCGATTCAAAAGCCTTCGGTGCAGCTCTATACGCTGCGCGAAGAGGTTGCCGCAGACCTAGCTGGAACTCTGGCACGAGTAGCAGAACTTGGCTTTACCCAGGTTGAGCCTTATGGCTTTGTTGAGCGTGCGGACGAGTACGAAGCCGCGCTGAAAGCTGCTGGTCTAACCGCTCCAACCGGTCACTCGCACTTCATTGGCGAAGATGTGACTCCAATCCTCGAAGCCGCCAAGCGCCTTGGCATCAAGACCCTGATCGATCCATACACCGTCCCTGAGGACTGGAAAGATGTTGCTCGAATCGACTTCTTCGCCTCGGAATTGAACCGTATCTCGCTGCTTGCTCGCGACTACGGAATAACCATCGCCTATCACAACCACTACTGGGAGCTGGCCGAAAAGGTTGACGGTCAGATTGCGTTTGACTACTTCATTTCGAAGTTGAACCCCGAGGTCGTAATCGAGCTGGATGCCTACTGGTGTGAGGTGGGTGGTGTCAACGCCCCTGAGTACCTCAAGAAGCACGGAAGCCGCATTGTTGCCCTGCACATTAAAGATGGCAGCAAGGACGGTAACCGCGAGAACCAGGTGCCAGCCGGAACCGGAGAGATTCCAATCAAGGAGATTCTGGCCGCTGCACCACACGCACTCCCTGTCGTGGAGTTCGACTTTTACAAGAAGGGCAACATCTTCGATGGCATTGCCCAAAGCCTGGCATATATCAATGAGGTGCGCGCATGAGCAAAGTAGTTTCTGAGGGTCGTAAAGGCCCAGTCGGAGTTGGTTTCATTGGAGCTGGCGTAATCAGCGACCAGTACCTTACCAACCTGACCAAATTCCCCGATGTGAAGGTTCATTTCATCGCGGACATCGACCTGGCTCGTGCCGCCTCCCAGGCCGCCAAGTATGGCGTTGCCGGAAGCGGATCTGTTGACGAGCTCTTGGCGAACGACGATGTTGAGATTGTTGTGAACTTGACCATCCCTGCGGCTCACGCCGAGGTTGACCTCAAGTGCATCGCTGCCGGCAAGCATGTTTGGAGCGAAAAGCCTTACGCGGTTACTCGTGAAGAGGGCCAGCAGGTCATCGATGCAGCAAAGGCTGCCGGAGTTTTGGTTTGTGTTGCCCCTGACACCATCCTCGGTGGTGGTATCCAGACCGGACTTCGCGCCATTCAAGATGGCATGATCGGTAAGCCGCTAACCGCAATCACCATGTTCCAGGCACCTGGCCCAGAGGCCTGGCACCCAAGCCCAGAGTTCCTCTTTGCCAAGGGCGGCGGTCCGCTAATGGATATGGGTCCGTACTACCTGAGCACTCTGGTTTCAATCTTCGGCGCTGTGGCACGAGTAACCGGTTCGGGCTCCAAGTCAAAGGAGACCCGCGTTATTGCCAAGGGTCCAAAGGCTGGCACCGAGTTCCCGGTCGAAGTCCCAACCCATGTCAGTGCCCTGCTCGAATTCGAGTCTGGCGCCAGCGCCCAGTGCATCTTTAGTTTCCAGTCGGGCATGGTCCGCATGGGATTTGTGGAGGTCAACGGCACCGAAGGCACAATCTCGCTGCCTGACCCAAACATGTTCAACGGCCAGAACAAGATGCTCAAGGGCATGATCGACGTCACCGAAATTCCACTTACCGGCACCACCTATGGTCGCGGCACCGGAGTTCTCGAGATGGCACAGGCGATTCGCGAGAACCGCCCAGTTCGTATTCCAGGTGAGATCGCTTTCCACGTGCTTGACATCATGCTGAGCATCAACGAGGCCCTCGAGAGCAAGGGCTGGGTTGACGTGAAGTCCACTCTGCCCGAAATCAAGCCGCTCCCAGCCGACTGGGATCCGATGGTAGCGACACTCAGCTAACACTATGGACCAAGCATTAATGCACGCCATCGGAGAGGGTTTTGGCCTGGCTGGCGGGTCTCTGGGCACTGTGGTTGCTTTACCGCAGGTGTTCAGGATTCGTAGGCTAGGTCACTCCGATGGGGTGTCATTATTGCCCTACCTGCTTTTATGCATAACTTTCTCGGCCTGGTTTACCTATGGCCTGATTCTGTTTAGTCCGGCGCTTGTCATCAGCAATGTGCTCACCTACATCACAGGCGCCCTGGTCATTGTCTCGATTCGTGGCAACAGGTTTTCCAGCTACGGGATAATGGCTGCCATCTCGGCGGCCACAATTTCGTTCGTCTACTTTTCGCCTGATTTTGTAGTTAGAGCACTGCTGGTGACACTCACTTTTGCTCGTTTGCCACAGCTCATAGTCAGTTGGCGCAACCGCAATCTCGAGTCGGCAACTGCCGTCTCGCTGGGCTCACTCATGCTGAACCTACTGGGGTCTTCGCTTTGGATGGCCTACTCAGTGCTTACCGAGCGCCCGTTCTTAATCCTCACCACCTCGCTGGCGATTTCAATCGCGCTCAGTACATTCCTGATTGAGTGGCGAATCTCAACCCGCGTGCGAAACTCCCTAATCACGGATTGAGCAAATGGAAAAGTTTGGAATTGGTTTCCTGGCGGCTGGCCCGGTAGCCCAGTCCATTCACATTCCTGCGGTCGGCCGATACCCCGAGCACTTAGCCGTTCGGCACATCATGGATGTAGACGCCGGTTTGGCCGAGAAATTGGGTGCGCAGCACCGTGCCGAGTGGACCACCGATGAAGACGAGTTGATCAACGATCCCCAAGTTCACATTGTGGTTGTCGGCAGCCCAAATCAGCATCACGCCAGGCAGGTCATCAAGGCGTGTGAGGCTGGTAAGAAATTGGTGTTGGCAGAAAAGCCATTGGCCACCAGTGCCGAAGAACTGGCTCAAATCCGCGAGGCTGCAGAGAAGTCGGGAACGGCGATCGTGGTTGGTGCAATGCACGCTTTCGATACTGCCTACCTTCAGGCGCTCGAGTATTGGCGTTCGCTGGCTTTCGAGGTCGCCTCGCTAGAGGTTAGCTGTTATCTGCCACCAAATGCCGAGTTCGTCGATTTGGCAACTCAACTCATTGCCCCGACTGATTCGGTTGCATCCGTCGGTGGGCCTCGTTTGAATGTCGTCGATGCCGTGACCAAAATCTCAAACGGCATCTTGGGTCTTGCAATGCATGACATCCCACTGATAAGGGACTTCGAGCAGAGCCAACCTAAATTGGATTTTGCCCATGGAATACAGCCATTCGGTTATTTGCTGCAGGGCACAGTTGGCAACTGCACTATGAGGATCCTGGCCCAGATGCCCGGCAAGTGGGAGCCGCACTGGACCTTCCGGGCATTGGGTGTCAAAGCCAGTTTCGAAATCGGGTTTCAGCCCTCCTACGTTCTGTCAGGGTCTGCGAAGGTTCGGGTCACAAGTCCCGAAGGGGTCCGCGAATTCAGCGGTCAGCTTTCCGCCTATGAAGCTGAGTGGGAAGAAATCATCGCAATTGTTAGCGGTGCTAGGCAGCCGCATTATCCCATTTCCCGCATTGAGGATGACCTGAAATTTGCGCTCGCAATGATTGGTCAGCTTCCAGGATTGGTGAATCAATGACAAAGCATCTCAAGGTTTATGTGGCATCGGACGACCCTATGTTTGCTGCAATTCAAGCGGCAATTCTTACCCTGCCGGCTAGATATTCCCTCGTCCAATCTGCTGCCGAGGCCGATGTTTCTGCACAGGAACTAGTGCCAGCTGGCACTCCGGCCAGCTGGGCGGCCGCCTACTTCAAAGACGCCGCCGACATCGATGAGGCCTCGCTCTCAGGCCAGACAATCGAGGTATCAATAGATTCACCCATTTGGTTAACCACCGATGCGAGACTCGAGGAGTGCCTGTCGGTCCTTGCGTCGCTGGGAGTAGCTTCGCTCGAAGATCGTGCCGATACCGCTGCTTCCAATTCGGTCTTGAGCGCAGGTTATTACCAGGGGTCTTTGGTTACTGCCGCGCATTGCACGGTTGCTGCAGAATCAGCAGCTCTTTCGGTGAGCTTCACCGACGCCAACCGGAGGATCACGCTGCAGGCTCCGCTTGGCCACACGGCCAAGCCAATCGAAATTGCAGTGCACTCTGCCACCGGAATCCAAATCAGTCGACCGGTATATCAGTCGGTTATCGCGCGTTTGCTCTCAAACTGATTGTTTAGACTCGCACGCGACTAGGAGCTGATGCGAAGGTTTGAAAAGACTGCTTCGCTTCCGATGTCTACTCGAAGACCAACCTTTCCAGTAGTGGCTTTACAGAGCGACTCGGCAATAGAAAGAACCAGTTCCCCATTTACAAATGACTTCACGCCGCTTGCGGTAACTTCAAGTCGCAGGTTAATCCATTCACCAAGGCCAATGTTCGCCGGTGCTTCGTAGGCCCCTGGGAAAGTGTCACGAAGGTATTGGAACTTGGCATTGGGAAAGGCAAAGTACTGGATAGCACGAACGTCGCGTGGTGCTGGAGGATTTTCCTTGAGCCCATTGGTGGCGCGCAGGTAAACGGACTCAAAGTTTTTGATGGCGTCATCGATGTGATAGTCAAGCCCAGCGAAGCCGCGATCTTCCGGTCGGGCATCAGCAGCAAGGGTGATAAAAATGTCTACTTCCAAAGTTCCAGTGGAAAATTCCACGGGCATTACGACTATGTTTTCTGCATCGATGTAATCAACATTCGGTAATCCGGTTTGGCGAATATCGGCAGGTAATGCCACCCATAAACCTCGACGTCCGCCGACCTCACGCGGCACGGCAACGACTTTGCTCAGCTTCGCGCCAGTTGGCAGATCTACCAGGTCAAAATATGTCAATTGTTGTCTCTTTCTTATGGGGGTATTTACAGCTAGAAGAGGTCTTTGACCCAGTCGAAATTCAGGCCCTTCCAGGTGACGGAATCTACCTTGGCACCGGGCTGATAGGGCTGATCGCCCACTTCAAGTTGAATCTTGTTGAGTTCGGCCAATAGCTGTTCACGAACCGCCGCGTAAGCGGGGTCGTGGTAGACGCTCTGCATTTCCATCGGATCGTTTTTCAGATCGAACATCTCCCACTCAATGGGGTAGTTTGCGTCGCCGGTGGCCTCCAGGCCCATTCCGTTGCCGTAGTAGCAAATCAACTTGTAGTCGTGGGTGCGAATGCCATAGTGGGCGCAGGCGGCGTGAATCACATCGTCATGTTCCCAGTACCGGTAATACATCGACTTCGGCCAGTCGGCTACCGGCTTCTTTTCGAGCAGCTGCTTGAAGCTGCGGCCCTGGGCCCCCTCGTGGGGCTGCACACCGGCGAAATCGCAGAAAGTCTTGGCGAAGTCGACATTGGTGACGATATCATCAATTTCGATGCCAGCTTCGATTGCCCTTGGGTAGGACATGAGCAGCGGCATGCGAATGGCCTCATCGTACATGTAGCGCTTGTCAAACCAGCTGTGCTCGCCCAGAAAAAAGCCCTGGTCGGAGGTGTAGATGATGAGGGTATCTTCGGCGAGGCCCTTCTCTTCGAGGTAATCGAGGATTCGGCCGGTGTTCTCGTCAATCGATGCCACGCACCGTAGGTAGTCCTTGATGTAGAGCTGATAACCCCAGCTCTGTCCTTCTTTTTGCGGCATGACCGGCGCAACATCCCCAGTCTTCATTTTCACAACGAAGCGCGGCATGTGCTTGTAAATGTTCATCTTGGCGTTTTTCACGCCCTCGGGGCGCGGGCTCAGGTCCTCGTGCAGTGAGGCGGGTTCTGGCACGGGCATGTCCTCAAACAAGTGTTTGTGTTTCTCATCGGGAATCCAAGGCTGATGCGGTGCCTTGTGATGAACCAGCAGGCAGAACGGGTCTTCCTGGCCAATCTCGTCCAGCCAGTCCAGCGCCAAGTCGGTGGTGATGGTGGTGACGTATCCCTTGTGAGTCACCTCGCCGTCAGGGGTGATGAAGACCGGGTCGATGTAATCGCCCTGGCCCGGCAAAATCTCCCAGCGGTCAAAATGTGCGGGGTCACTCTTGGGGCCGTGGCCCAGGTGCCACTTGCCAAAGATTGCGGTCTTGTAACCAGAGTCTTTCAGGTCACCAACGAAAGTCGGCATTGTGTTGTCCAAGTCCTCCCAGATGGTGCGAACGTGGTTTACGTGGTTGTAGGTTCCCGTGAGAATCGCGGCTCGGCTGGGCGCGCAGATGCTGTTGGTACAAAATGCGTTGTTTAGTTTGGCGCCCTGTTTTGCGATGCGGTCGATGTTTGGCGTTTGATTGATGAAACTGCCGTAGGCGCTGATCGCCTGGGTTGTGTGATCATCGCACATTATGAAAAGAATGTTGGGTCGCTTCATTGCGGGAACCTGCCATTTCTAAGACTTCAAATACATAATGCGTGAATGGTTTCATGCATTTATCTATGACTATAGACCCAAATTTTTCCTATGGAATGACTAGGTTTTAGCGACCCAAATTCAGGATCGGATACTGCGGATCCCGACGGAATCGCTGTGGAATAGCGGCGTCCAAATAGCCAACCAGGGTTCTGGAGAAGGCATTAGAGATATGGCTCTTGTCGCGGTAGACAACGATGCCGTTGATGATGGGGGAGCACAGGTCTGCTGGGCAGAACTTGCTCCTGAGATCAAGTGTGGTCACATTGCTGAAGCCTTGAATTGCGGCAGGTAAAACATCGAGCGGACGCATCGACTGTTCGTAGCTTAGCGAGCAGCGTTTGCGTGCCATGTCGCCTTGGATAGCGATGCAGCTGAGGAAGTCTTTGCGGGGTTTTGGGTTGTCCCAGATTGCAAACCAGGCTGTTCCGCGCCTAAGTTGACTCTTCACCAGCGAACGGTAGGCTGCCGCCACTTCGGGGCTGGCATGACTGACGAATGCAGAGTTGGAATTGATTATCAGGTTGAAGGCAGGGTGTGCGGCCAGATAGCTTTCCAGATGACCATTCCAGTCTCGACAGGAAGCCGACAGGTGGCTTGGCAGCATTGCCTGAGTACCCACGGGGCAGGCGCTCTTTGAGATGTAGGTTAGCCGCCAGTTGTATTTTCGAGCCAGATAATCTAGGTCTGCGAAGTACTGCCGCATGTGCGAATCGCCGATCAGCGCTACGTTCCAGAAACCATTTGGAACGCCTCTCGGACAGGCTGTGAATCCAAAGGAATCCTTCGCGACCAGGCAGTTTCCGCTCTCCGTCTTGTTCCAGTCGATGCGGCCTTCTGCAATGTGCGGAAGCGTGGATCCGTCATCGAAAGCCGGTGCCGATTTGGCGCCACCCGAGGCTTGCTTGCCAGATATCGCGGAGCCGGCTAGTGGCAGCAACGCCAATAGCAGGCATGCTGCAGCTATTTTCCGCAGGGATGACTTCACTGAACCTTGAGCCAAACAGAGCAGTTAGGGTCGAGTTCTCCGAGTCTTTCGATTGGCGAACTTGCCAAGAGCACATCGCCCTGGGGAAGAGCAACTGGGGTTGATCCAAAGTTGTGAATCACAAGAATTTCGCCATTTTGATAGGCGAGAGTCTGCGAGTTGGTGAGGCCTGGCTGCCAGCTGAAGTTGCCCTCGCCAAGTTCAAGCGCCTTCCGCAGATCCAAGGCCTCTTTATAGAGCGAAAGTGTGGAATTAGGGTCGCGCTCTTGCAGATTGCGAGAGTATTCGGCGTAAATCTCAGGCTGCGGCAGCCAAGACTTTCCGCTGGTATTGAAACCGTTTGCTGCACCGATTCCCGCTTCCCACGGCAGTGGCACGCGGCAGCCATCGCGGCCGACTCGCTTGCCCCCGGTGCGGGCGAAGGTAGGGTCTTGGCGGAATTTTGGTGCCAGGGTGGTGTGCTCTGGCAGGCCAAGCTCTTCGCCCTGGTAAAGATAGGCAGAGCCAGGCAAGCCAAGCATGAAAAGAGTGGCTCCGCGAGCGCGCTGGAGTCCAAGCTCACGGTTTGGTTGGGGGTCGCTCGGTCCAATTCCGTCGCTGTCGGTGGCCTTGATGGTTAGCCCGCCGAAACGGCTGGCGTGGCGGACCACATCGTGGTTGTTCAAAACCCAAGTACTAGGCGCACCAACCGAATCGAAGGCCGTAAAGCTCTCGTTGACGGTTTCGAAAATGCTTTGGGCGTCCCAGTTGCTGTTCAGAAAACGGAAGTTGAAGGTCTGGTGGAACTCATCAGGTCGCACCCAAAGTGCCATGAACGAAAGCGGTAGCACGTAGGCCTCACCGCACATTGCCCTATCACCGGGGTATGAGTCGAGAATATTGCGCCACTTGCGGAAGATCGGGTGCACTTCATCTTGGAACCACATTGGAGGCGAAGCCTCGCCCTCAATGAAGCCGGCGCCGGCGCGAGCCAAATCTGGGTGATCGGGAAGGCCAGCAGCCTTAGCCATGGCGTGGGGTTGGTCAACGCGGAAGCCATCCACGCCGAGGTCTAACCAAAAGCGAAGTATGTTTTCAAACTCTTGCTGTACCGATGGGTTGGCCCAGTTTAGATCCGGTTGGCTCGAATCAAACAGGTGCAGGTACCAGTCTCCGGCGGTGCCATCGGCGTTGGTGGTGCGGGTCCAGGCCGGACCACCAAAGAGGCTTAGCCAATTGTTTGGCGGCAACTCGCCATCGGTGCCGCGGCCGGGTTTGAAGTGGTAGTAGTCTCGCTCGGCTGAGCCAGGTGCAGCGGCCAATGCTCGTTTGAACCAGGCGTGTTCGCTGCTGCTGTGATTTGGCACCAGGTCGATTAGGACTCGCAGATTTAGGCGGTGTGCCTCGTCAAGCAGGATTTTGAAGTCCTCGATGGTCCCAAACAGTGGATCCACATCGCAGTAGTCGGAAACGTCGTATCCGGCATCCTTTTGTGGCGAGCGGTAGAACGGGCTGAGCCAGACTGCATCCACTCCCAGCGCGGAAATTGCGTTCAACCTGGAGGTGATTCCTGCTAGGTCGCCAATGCCATCGCCGTTGCCATCTGCGAACGACCTTGGATAGATCTGGTAGATGACCGCCGAACGCCACCACTCAGTCGAGCTGGCAGCTGGGTGGACTGGCGCTTTGGCTAGGTCGAGAACTTCTTGGTTCATTAAAGCTTGATCCAAACGGTTTGGTCGTGCTCCAGCTCACCCTCTAGGCGAAGGTCGTGCTGGGTAGTAACCAGAATCTCACCGGCCGGAAGTACAACGCTCTCTGGTCCGAAATTGGTCAGGACAAGCACCCCATTATTTAGGTAGGCAAGGGTGTTCTTATCCTGATATTCCTCTGCCCAACGCATTTCGCCCGACCCAAGGCCGTAGAGCCTGCGCTCCTTGATCATGCGCTTGTACAGCTCGAGAGTTGAGCCAACTACGCCATCCTGCTTGTCACGGGCGAGCACCTTGAAGGCGCTTGGCTGCGGCAACCAGCTGGCACCGTTGGGGCTAAATCCGTTGGCCTCATTGGCGCCACCCTCCCACGGAAGCGGCACGCGGCAGCCATCGCGGCCAACTCGCTTGCCCTGAGTGCGTCCATAGGTTGGGTCCTGGCGCAGCTCGCCCGGAAGATCGATGGCATCAGGTAGCCCAAGCTCTTCTCCCTGGAAAAGGTAGGAAGAGCCCGGAAGGCCAAGCATGAACGCGGTAGCTGCGCGGGCGCGACGAAGCCCAAGAGCCTCATCGCCCTTGGGGTCGTTGGGGCCAATTCCGTCACCGGGTGCTGGCAGGTCTTCGTGTCGGTAGCCAAAGCGAGTGGCATGGCGCACTCCGTCATGGTTGCTGAGCACCCAGGTGCTTGAAGCACCAACCTTGCCGTACTCGACGATCGAATCGGTGACGATTTTCTTCAGGGCTACCGGCTCGAAAGGCGAGTGCATGTAGTCAAAGTTGAACGACTGGTGGTACTCGTCTGGCCGCACCCACTGAGTAAGGCGATTCAGCGGGCTGACCGAGGCTTCGGCGCACATGGCTCGGTCTTGGTATTCGTCGCAAACGCGGCGGAAGCGACGAATGTAGTCGTGCACGCCAGGCTGACCCCAGAACGGAACTCGGCGCTCTGCTTCATCCGCAGTCATGGTGCTGATGTGCACTTCCTTGCCGTCGGCACCGATGTTGTCGGCGTCGGGCAGGCCGGCTCGCTTCACCATTCCGTGGGCAACATCAACGCGGAAACCATCCACGCCCTTGTCCAGCCAGAAGCGGAGGATGTCGTCGAATTCGTCGGCAATCGCTGGGTTTTCCCAGTTCAGGTCAGGCTGGCTGGAGTCGAAGAGGTGGAGGTAGAACTGGCCGGGGGTGCCGTCGGCGTTGGTAACGCGGCTCCAGGCCGAACCACCGAAGATGGACACCCAGTTGTTTGGAGGCAGGTCCCCGTTTGGGCCCTTGCCATCGCGGAAGTGATAGTAGGCGCGTTCGGGCGAGCCCGGAGCAGCGGCCAACGCGCGCTGGAACCACTCGTGCTGGTCGCTGGTGTGGTTGGGCACGATATCCACGATTAGGCGAATGCCCAGCTGATGCGCGCGCTCAATCAGTGCGTAAAAGTCTTCGTTGGTGCCAAATAGTGGGTCGATCATGCGGTAGTCGCTGATGTCGTAGCCCGCATCTTTCTGAGGGCTCTTGAAGAATGGGCTGAACCAGATGGCATCAATGCCCAGGCTGGCTAGCGAATCTAGGCGCGAGGTGATTCCAGCCAGGTCTCCGATGCCATCTCCGTCGCTGTCGGCGAAAGATCGAGGGTAAATCTGGTAGATGACCGCGGTTCGCCACCATTCGGCGTCAGGATTTGCGGCTGTAAGTGTTGGAAATTGCGACATAAATCCACCATAAACGACAGATTTGGACTGCATTCAGTGCTTTTAGGAAAAACCTGCTCCAGGCCAATTTATTTGTGGGCCCGCCAATTTGTAAGCGTGTACATTTATCCCCTTAGGCAACAATTGGCCAGCATTGGCGCGGTGCTCAGACCCATCAACCGAATGGTTTATTCGTAATCCAACCGTTATCGAAATTGTCCCCAAACTATTTGACGCAAGCGTTTACAAGTGGTTTTCTGCTCTTTAGACTTCTCTGCAAGTCTTCCAGCAATGGAATCGAGGAAAGGTAATAAATGAAGATTCGCAAGAACGGAATTGCGGCGGGCATTGCAGCCGTTGCAACCGCAGCCATGTTGGCAGTGAGTGTTCCTGCACACGCAGCAAACACCACCATCAACATCTGGATGGACGACCAGCGCGGAGCACAGTTAAGCCCAGTTTGGGACGGCAGCACCACCATCGCTCCTGGTTACACCATCAAGATCACCACTTTCTCGAGCCGTGACGCAATGATGTCGGCTTGGGACAAGGCAACCGCTGCAAGCGGTCCAGACATGATGTTTGACGCAGTTTCCAGCACCACCGACGCAGCAAAGAACGGTAAGGCTCTGCCAATCGTTCTCACCGCAACCCAGAAGGCAGAGCTTCCAGCTGCTGCATTGGGTGCAGCGTCTTACCAGGGCACCCAGTACGGTATCCCAGTTGACGTAGACACCACCACCATGTACTGGAACACCAAGTTCGGTAAGGCTCCAAAGACCTTTGCTGCGTTGGCAGCAACTTTCCAGAAGTACAAGAAGGCTGGCAAGGTCACTACCGGTATCTGTGCTGGTGACGGCACCTGGGGTGCACTTCCAGTTCTGACCGCTCTTGGCGGCGGCGCATGGGGCTACAAGGCAGACGGCACTCCAGACGTAGGCAAGGTTCTGTTCAACTCGCCAGCTTTCGTCAAGAACGCAAACGCCCTGCTTGTTGACAAGAAGGGCAAGGGCAACGGCCTCTTCGCTTGGGATGGTTGGGATGGCTGTGGCCAGTCGTTTGTAAACGGCAAGGCACTAGCAATCAACACCGGTTCATGGCGTCTAAGCGCCATCATCGATGCAGGCATTAACTACACCCTTCAGCCAGTTCCAACCATTGACGGTAAGGGAACTAGCCACCAGTGGTCTGGCTTCGGCGCTGTTTTCGGTACCAGCTACTCGAAGGACCACGGCGTTGACCTGGGTGTAAAGACCGCTCTGAGCTACTTCGCTAGCCAGAAGGGCGCTCTTGCCTACGCAACCGCTACCAAGCGTCCACCAGTAAACAGCAAGATCGGCAGCCACCTTTCGGCTGACGTAGCTGGTTTCGCAAACGCAGCTAAGACCGGTGCGGTTCAGGTTAACGGCCTACTTGGTGACAACACCGGTGGCGCTAACTGGTACGACGTTCTATCGAGCACCTTCGATGCAGCATTCACCAAGGGACAGGGCGTAAAGGCTTCGTTCGACAAGGGTGCAAAGATCCTGAAGGTCGACTGGGCTCACGGAATCACCACACTCTAACCGGGAGTTACTCGAGTTGGGGCTGGCTAGCGCAGGCTGGCCAGCCCCATACTTATTTATTTAAAGCTTCGCTAGTAGTAAGTTCGCAATGAATCTCATAAAGCCGTCGGCAATCTCAGCCGTGCTCAAAGTAATGTCCCTGGCGCTTGCCACGGCCCTGTTGGTGTGGATGATCTACACCGCAATTCTCGCCTCAGACTTCATCATTGCAGGCGTGCTACTCATCATTCTTATCGGTGCAAACTGGGTCTACTTCTCCAAGAAGGCCGTTGCATCCAAGTTCCTATTCCCCGGAACTGTTTTGCTGGTCATTTTCGTAATCGTGCCGATTATTTACACGGCATGGATGTCTGTGTACAACTACAAAACCGGCAATGAGATCACTAAAGATCAGGCCATTACTCAGTTGAAGCTAGTCGGTTTAGTCCCAGACGCCGCTGGTACTACCTACGACATGGTCCTCGGAAAGGCACATGGCCAGAACGCGGTGCTCCTGACGGACCAGGCAACTCACCAGGCGTTTTTGGGCGATGCAAATAAGCTAACTCCACTGCAGCCAGGCAGTTACACGATGGATAAGCTCCAGAAAGCCATCGCTGCACCAGGATTCACGGTTGCAAGTGCAACCGACATCGCGGCATCAAACACCTGGCTATCCACTTTCACCGTTCCAGTGTCAAACGTTCGTTTTGTGAGCCCTCAAGGTTCAGACGTTGCCGCGCTGATGCACGAAAAGTTCAAGTTCAATGCTGGGCTGACTCAACTCCAAGACACCGCTTCTGGTGTTGTCTACGTTGACAACGGCAACGGCAACTTCGTGGCTAAAAACGATGCAACCAAGGTACTTTTCCCTGGTTGGCGCCAGCTCAACCCAGCCGAAAACTACATTGGTCTCTTGACAAACCCCAAGTTGAGCGGCCCATTTGTAGGCGTATTCATATGGACAATCTCTTTCGCTTTCATCAGCGTCTTGATGATGTGGGCGCTCGGTCTCACTCTGGCAATTGCAATGGACAAGAAGATCAAGTTCCGTGGTTTTTACCGAGCTATTTTGATCCTCCCGTATGCCATGCCAAGCTTTATGTCCATCTTGATTTGGGCCGGTATTTTCAACGGAGACTACGGAGCCCTGAACAATCTGTTGGGTCTACACGTGCAGTGGCTAAACGATGCCTGGCTCGCCAAGGGAGTCATTCTCCTCGTCAACCTCTGGCTTGGCTTCCCGTACTTCTACCTGATCTCCACCGGTGCGTTGCAGGCGCTGCCGACGGACATCGAAGAAGCGGCAGAAATCGATGGCGCAACCGGCAGCCAAATCTTCTGGCGCATCAAGTTGCCACTGATTTTCCAGATTCTGTCGCCACTATTGATTGGATCGTTCGCGTTCAACTTCAACAACTTCAACCTGATCTACCTTCTTACGAAGGGTGGCCCCACCGATGTTCTAAACGGACAAACCGCTGGAGCCACAGACATCCTCATCACCTATGCCTACAAGACTGCTTTCGGCAGTAACCAGCAAAACCTCGGCCTTGCCTGTGCCATCAGCGTGATTATGTTTGTGATTGTCGGTGCCCTTTCGATGTGGAGCCTGAAGCGCTCACGTGTACTGGAGGAAATGTAATGTCAAACGCCGTCGCAAAAAAGCAGCAGGTTAGAACGCCTTCCAACGCTTGGCGCCACATTTTCGCCTGGGTGCTAATGGTTTTTGCAATTTTCCCAATCGTGGTTGTGCTGTCTAGTTCGCTTAGTAAAACCGGTGCCCTTTCTACCGGCTCCCTGTGGCCAACCAACATCAGTTTCACCAACTACACAATGTTGTTCACAAACCCAACAATTCCGTTTGGATTGTGGTTGGTGAATACTGTCGTGATTGCTGCAGTCAACGCTGTGCTATCGGTGTTGGTTGGCGTCTTCGCGGCCTACGCGTTCTCTCGTCTTCGCTACCGCGGCCGCAAGCAGAGCCTGCAGGCGCTATTCCTCATTCAGGTGTTCCCAAGCTTCTTGGCGCTTGCTGCAATCTACGTGATTTTCGAACGTCTTGGAAAGCTCTACCCAATTGTGGGATTGGGCAGCTTGGGCGGCTTGTTGCTGGTTTACCTTGGTGGTTCCATGGGAAGCAGCGCCTGGCTTCTCAAAGGCTTCCTCGACACCATCCCGATGGAGTTGGACGAGGCGGCAAAGATTGACGGAGCATCGCCTTCGCAAATCTTCTGGCAGATCTTCTTGCCGCTGACAACTCCGATTCTGGTAGTAACCACGTTGCTTTCCTTCATCGGAACATTCAACGAGTTCATTCTTGCAAGCCTGTTCTTGCAGGACGTAAACACCAGAACGGTTGCGGTAGGTCTTCAGTCGTTTGTTGGCGGAACCTTCGGTGCAAACTGGGGCCCATTCGCGGCTGGATCAGTTATCGCGGCCATTCCTCTGGTTGCCCTATTCCTCAGCTTGCAGAAGTACATCGTCAGCGGTGTTACCGCTGGATCGGTTAAGGGGTAATTCCGCCGGTTGATTGGCGTTCAATGAGCCGAACCGGCCAAGTTTCGTGGGTTGGTAGGTTTTGTTGTGATTCAGACTTTGCTGCGAGTACATCCAATAGCAACTCGGCACATCTATCTCCCTGGGCTTCGGCGTCCTGGGCGATTGTGGTGAGTTTGTAGAAATGGCTCAGCGGGTGATTGTCGATCCCTACAACGCTTAGATCACCAGGTACCGAAAGGCCAAGCGTGTTTGCCGCGTTTAAAACGCCAAAGGCCATTTCATCGCTTGAAGCAAAGATCGCAGTTGGTCGTGGGGCTTCTCCGGAAAGAATCGCCATCGCCGAGTTGTACCCGCCTTCCATCGTGAAGTCAGAAATTTTGACCCAGCCCGGCACAATAGTCAACGCATGCTTTGCCATCGTCTTCTGGTAGGCGCTGGTACGCAAATTCGGTTGGGTTATATCGAGTTCCGAAATGGTATTCGCCCCGATATGCCCGATTGCTCGATGGCCAAGACTTATAAGGTGTTCGGTAGCGAGTGCACCAGCTTCAAAGTCGTCGATACAAATTGTGTTGAGATGCTCAATGTCTCGTCCCATTGAAACTACTGGCTTCCCAAGATGTTCAAAATTGGCTAATTCTTCAGCGGTAAAAGGAACGGTTATGTTGATAACGCCATCAATGCGCTGCCGTGGTAACAAGTTTTTGAATATTTTTTCCCGGTGCACTTCGTCATCGTCAACACAGTAGAGAACCAAATCGAATCCGACCCCAGTAAGCCGCTGTTGGATGCCATCTAACACTGCCGCGTAATACCAAGTTTTAAGGGACGGAGTAACCACTCCAATGGACATTGAGCGACCCGACGCCAGGGCGGATGCCGCATTAGAAGGCACGTACCCGAGAGCCTCGGCGGCAACTCGGACACGTTCGGCGCGTTTAGGCGAAACGCCGCCGTGGCCGCTCAACGCGCGTGAGACAGTGGCGGTGGAGACGCCCGCCATCTGAGCCACTTGATTTATGTTTGCCACTGTAACCCTTGCCATCGAAACTTATCCACTATCCATTCAACAGCCTATTTTTACTTGAAAACGCTTGCATCGTTACGGTTTTGCAACATAACACTGGGGTGTTCCAGATCAGGAAAACTCGGGTGTAAAAATTATTTTTCACCATAATGACCGCACAGAAATTGAGTTTCAATATTCTGCGCAATGAAGGAAACAATGCCTGCTCTAACGCCCCCAATGGGTTGGAACACCTGGAACAGATTTCTCGACGAGAATCACCGTGCAGACTTTGATGCAACCACCGAAACTGCCGTACTCGAGCAAGCACGAGCGTTAGTTGATACGGGCCTAGCAGCTGCGGGTTACAACTATGTGGTTATGGACGATTGTTACCAGTCGTTTCGCCGAGATTATCGTGGACGCCTTGTGGGCCATCCGCATCGGTTCAAGAGTGGAATCAAGTGTCTCGCCGATGAGATTCATGCTCTTGGTCTCAAATTCGGCATCTATGCCGTGCCGGGGTCGCAGACCTGCGCCCAACAATATTTTGATTACCACGGGTTAGACCTGGGGAGCCTCAATTACGAGCAAGTAGACGCAGAAGCATTTTCCGAGTGGGGCGTTGACTATGTCAAATATGACTGGTGTCGAGCACACATTAACGACGGCCTCAAAGCGCCTGAGGCATTTAAGAAAATGGCCGACGAGCTAAAACGAGTCAATCCAGACATCGTTTATTCGATTTCGGAGTATGGCCTATTTGAGTCCCACCTTTGGGCTCCTGAATTTGCAAACCTTTGGCGCACCACGGATGACCTATTGCCGCACTGGGATTCGGTAATGCGCACCTTGGACCAGCAAGTCGATCTTTTTCCCTACAGCCGACCAGGCCATTGGAATGATCCAGATATGCTGCAGGTCGGCAACGGCACTCTCACGCCTGCCGAGAATCGAACTCATTTTTTTCTATGGGCCATTTTGAATGCGCCACTAATGGCTGGCAACGACCTCACCAAAATGTCGGATGAGACCCTGAACCTGCTCAAGCATCCAGGGGTTATTGCAATTGATCAAGACTGGGGCGGCTCCCAAGGTCGACTTGTCCACAACCGGGAAGGCATGCAGATGTGGGAAAAGCCGATGAGCTCTGGAGGCGTGGCTTCAGTTTTAGTCAATCGAAATGAAGTGACCACAAGTTTCAATCTGGTCGAGCGGTATCGCCAAGGCAGCACCTATGTGGATGTTTGGTCGGGGGATCAGATAAACGACACGGTGATCTCGTTGGCACCTCATGATTCCATTATTTTCACTTCGAGGTAACTGACCCTTAGCCTTGGAACATGAAGTTACCTTTAGCGCTGCGTCCGCACCACGATGGGTCGGAGCTTTATGTGCCAAACCAACGTCCGCAACTGCTCGAAGACGTAAAGATTCGAGTCCAGGTGCACGCCGCGATTGGCAAGGTGGCCTCGGTTCAGGTGCGCTTCAGCGACAGTGGCGAGGCATTTCCAACCCCGCCGGCTAAGGTGCTGAAGCGCGTGGGTGAGTGGACCTGGTACGAGTCTCAGATTCGCATGCACAACCCAAAGATGAACTACCGCTTCATCATCACGCTTGAGGGTGGGCGGCAGGTTTATTACAACGCAGTGGGCTTATTTGAGTTGGATCAGCCAGACATCAACGACTTCCGGATCAACACATTCTCCAGTGCGCCGGACTGGGGCCCAAGCGCTGTCATGTATCAGGTTTTCCCAGATCGTTTTGCTCGATCGGCACGGTCCGACAAACACAAACTGCCCGAATGGGCACAGCCAGCGGCTTGGGGTGACGAGGTTATCGGTCAGGGGCCTGGGGTCTCATCGCAGTTCTTCGGAGGCGACCTCTGGGGTGTAATCGAGCACCTGGACCACATCAAAAAGGTCGGTGCTAACCTGCTCTATCTAACGCCGATTTTTCCGGGTCGTTCCAATCACCGATACGACGCGTCATCGTTTGCCAAAGTTGATCCGCTGCTTGGTGGCAACAAGGCGCTGAGCGAGCTCATTACCGCCGCACATAAGGCTGGCTTGCGAGTTATGGGTGACCTTACTTCTAACCACTCTGGCGACGGACACGAGTGGTTTTTGGCGGCCTACGGCAAGCCGGCTGCTCCGGAGAGTGACTTCTACTACTTCCGAGACGGCAACACCAACTACGACTGCTGGTTTGGTCACCGCAGCCTACCCAAGTTCAACTGGAAGTCTGCCGAACTGCGCAAGCGGTTCATTGAGGGCAATTCGTCGGTGGTTGCGAAATGGCTCAAAGCCCCGTACGGCTTCGATGGCTGGCGCATCGATGTGGCAAACATGACCGGCCGAATTCGCGACGAGGACATGTATCTCGACGTAGCCAAAACCGTGCGAAAGACCATGGTGGATGTAAACCCAGACACGCTGATGATTGGCGAGTACACGGGCGATGCGGCCTACGAGGTGCAGGGCGACGGTTGGCAGGGCGCGATGACCTACGCCAACTTCACTAGGCCGCTCTGGCGTTGGATGTTCAGGCCAGAGGTCGCGCCGATTGACCTTCAGAACATCGGCTACGTTGGCAACCGCCAGGGTGCCGACGACTTCCTAGAAAGTCACATCAAGTTTGCGGCTGGGTTCCCCTGGCATGTGCGTCTGAACACAATGAACGCACTCAACACTCACGACACCCCAAGGTTCAAGAGCTTCACCCTGACTGGTGCCCAGAAAGTGGCGGCAGGGCTGCAGTTCACATTCCCGGGCATCCCTGTTCTCTGGGCCGGTGACGAATTCGGCTTGGATGGCGACATCGGTGAGAAGTCGCGCACGCCCATCCCGTGGAACGGCGAGCGCCCCAGCGACCCGAGCATGATTTCGGTCTACTCGGCGCTCGCGGCGCTGAGAAAGAAATACCCTGCGTTGGTTTCGGGCTCACTTAGATTCGTGCACGCAGATGCGGAAACACTGATTTTTGAACGCAGAAATGGCAAACAGAGCATGTTGATTTTGGCCACACGTGGATCGCTGTCGAAGCTGGCTTTGCCGTTGGATGCCATCGTGGGTCTGGAGAAAGCCAAGCTTGTTTATGGCGAGGCTGCAATCAAGTTGGGAAAGAATAAAGCGAAGTTTTCTGCCGAAAAAATGGCATTTGCCGTTTGGCATTTGCCAGCAACCAGCCAAAGGTGATAATCTCTACAGGTTGCCTTTTTGACTCGCGGGAAACCGCAGGCCAGATTTAGCAAGAATCGCCCCGATAGCTCAGTGGTAGAGCACTTCCATGGTAAGGAAGGGGTCGCCAGTTCAATCCTGGCTCGGGGCTCCATGGCTGGGTAGCTCAGGTGGTTAGAGCACACGACTCATAATCGTGGGGTCGCGGGTTCGAGTCCCGCCCTAGCTACGAGAGAAACAAACTCGGTCAAAACCCCCAAACTTCGGTTTGGGGGTTTTGCTTTTGAGGCCCAAGACGAGCAAATCTGTTAGAAGGCCCCAGTCCCATTGGGTGTTCCCCAACCTGTGGGCCCATCAAAGCCAACCACAGAGTTGCAAAAGAGGCTTATGGGGCAACGCCCATTGGATCCTGAGCTCACATCGTGGAGGAGCGCCCGGTTTTGAGTTAGAAATGCCCCGGCAGAGTCTCCGAAATTTGCCTTCATTCCAAACAGGCTTGCCACAATGGGTGCTGCTGCGCTGGTCCCGCCAAAGGTGTACCACTGGCCCTCATAGGTCACCGCAACTCCCGTTCCTGGGTCCGCTACCGCCGCAACATCCACTACCGATTTGCCGTTGCAGCCGGTAACTGCTGGATCCTGCCATGCTGCGGGTGGATTTATTGAGCTGCATCCCGAACCACCCTTTAGCCAGGCGCTCTCACTGGTCCAGCGGTAAGTGCCATCGGTATTCAGGCTGGTACCACCAACACCAATCACTGTGGAAAAACTTGCCGGTGCGCTCACCCCGTAGCCGCTGTCGCCGCTGGAAGCTACGACCGCAATGCCGGCGGCAGCCGCAGCGGCAAAGGCAGGTTGTTTATTCTCATCCACGTCGTTTCCACCGTAGGAGTTGCTGATCGCAGTGACACCCGCAAAGCCTGCCGCAGTGGCAACGGCCTGGCCAAGATCCTTGAAACCGGTGCTCTTGGCTTCCACCAAAAGAATGCTGCAGTGTGGGCAAACGGCTGAGGCCATCTCGATGTCGAGGGCAATTTCTTGGGACCAACCGGCGTCGGTGGTTTGGGTGGACTGATCCACATAACCTTCTTGGTCTAGCTGCACAAAACAGGAGTCCTTGCCAGTGGGAAGTTGAGTAAGCGGCTGGCCATCGATGCCGCAGTTGGTCAACGGGGGCAGCGCATACATCTTTCGGTAACTGCTCAGGTCATCAAACGCGCTTGCAGAGTGCATGGCATCCACAATGGCAATGACCTTGTAGCGAGCCCCAACCGAAGTGATGCCGTAGGCGTGCCGAAGCGCATTGGCGCCGAAAGCCGTTCCGGTTAGGGGAGTAAGGGCATGCTGCCGGACGCCATTTACAAAGGTGTTTCTGCGAATCGCTAAGCACCGAACGTGTCCGGGCCTAGTGCTGTTGCAGGTGGACTGATCGGCATAGCTGACCTTGGCTGCCGCAACATTTACCGGATGGGCTTGGGCAAGCGAAATTGGAGTGCTGCCAAACAGAAACAGTCCTGCCAGGACTGCTACAGGCAACAGTGTTCTACGTTGTTTTGAAATATTTAGGCTCATAACACCAGTGATTCAGAGCCGAGACTCAGCAACCGAATCAGGCAACCATTCTGTTGAAAATAGTCCAAACTAGAGGGGTGGTAAACGTAAACGTTCAGGGCAAGAAATACCCGGCGACCGCACCGTATTTGGTGGGGCGCGAGAAGGTACGCGAGTTCGCCCACGCGGTAAAGTCCAACAGTCCAACCAACTTCGATGTCTTCGCGGCGCAAGCAGCCGGATATACCGATGTGGTGGCGCCGCCAACCTTCGCGGTTGTTATTCAGGAGCGTTCGCTTGCAACTGTGCTTGCCGATCCCGAGGCGGACATCGACTTCAGCCGTGTTGTCCACGGCGACCAGCGATTCATCCACGCTCGTCCAATCGTCGCCGGAGACGAACTTACCTCGCAGCTAGAGGTTGCCAGTGTCAAGACTCTTGGCGCCCACAGCATGGTCACTTTCGAAACCAAGATCTACGATGCCAAGAATGACTTGGTCTGCACCGCAATCAGCACTCTGGTAGTTCGAGGTGACGAGTAATGACAATAAAGTTTGATGACCTAGTTGTTGGTCAAGAAGTTGGCAAACTCGAGTTCCTGCTGACCCGCGATTCACTGGTTCGCTACGCGGGTGCCAGTGGCGACTTTAACTCGATTCACTACCGCGATGACGTAGCCGAATCGGTTGGTCTTCCTGGTGTGCTGGCACATGGAATGTTGACCATGGGTGCGGCGGTTCAGGTTGCCGTGAACTGGGTTGGCGACGCCGGCAGAATCGCCGACTATCAGGTGCGCTTCACCAAGCCGGTTGTGGTTCACCCAACCCAGGGCGCGGTGCTAGTTGTCACCGGCAAAATTGGTGCACTAGACGCCGAGGCGAGAACCGCTCGGGTTGACCTTGCTGCCGTTTTCAACGACACAGCTGTTTTGGGCAAGGCCCAGGCCGTAGTTCGCTTCTAGTTCAGGGACTCATGTCTGCCCAACCGCTCAGTCAACTCACCACCATCGGTGTTGGAGGTGTTCCGCAGCGGCTATGGGTTGCGACTACCCGCGATGAACTGCTTTCGATGGCCAAACAGATGTGGTCTGAAGCCGATGAGTGGCTGGTATTTGGTGGCGGTAGCAATGTGGTTTTCGCAGATGAACTGCCCAACCTTCAGGTCTTGAAGGTCGCAACTCAGGGCGTTGAAACCACTCGAATCGGGGACAGCAATCAGTATCTGCTGCGCGTTCAGGCCGGCGAAAACTGGGACGATTTGGTCGCCGCAACGGTCGACGCCAAGCTTGCCGGGCTCGAAGCCCTCAGTGGCATTCCGGGAAGCGTGGGAGCCGCGCCAGTTCAGAATATCGGTGCCTACGGCGGTGAAGTTGCCAACGTTCTGCAGCGGGTTGAGTTCTTGGACTATCTGACGGGCAATACTGAAATCATCGAAGCCAAAGACCTAGGTTTTGGGTATCGCCAGAGCATTTTCAAGGCGCAGCGCCAGGGAATCATCGTCTGGGCGGAGTTCAAACTACAGCACCTCGGTGGGCTGTCAGAGCCGGTTATCTTCCCGCAGTTGGCCAAGGCGCTCGCGGTAGACCTTGGCACTCAGGTTGAACTGGCAAGGGTGCGTTCTGCCGTCTTGGCTTTGCGTTCCAGCAAGGGCATGGTTTTAGACCCTGCAGATCCAGACACCGCAAGTTGTGGCAGCTTCTTCATCAACCCCGTGGTTTCAGACCGGATGGCCAGAACGCTGCCGTTTGATGCTCCCAAGTTCGAAAATCCTGCAGACGACGGTCTAACGGTAAAGCTAAGCGCGGCCTGGCTCATCGAAAATAGCGGAATCGCAAAGGGTTACCGCATTCCGGGCTCAAATGCAGGAGTCAGCAGCAAGCACAGCCTGGCCATCACCAATCGCGGCGGTGCTACGGCAGCCGAAATCTTACAGCTGGCAGAGTTTATTCAGGTGCGCGTGGCCAACAAGTTTGGCATCGAGTTGCAGCCCGAGCCCAACCTCATTGGGTTCTAGGCAAATAGCTTCTGCAGACGCTGGATTCCCTCTAGCAGTTGGGCATCTCCAAGCGCATAAGACAGCCGCACGAACCCAGATGGCCCAAAGGCCTCGCCTGGAACCAGCGCCACCTCGGCTGCGTCAAGCATGTAGTCGCAAAGCTCCAGCGAAGTGTTGATCTGCTTGCCACCCCACTCGCGGCCAAGTAGGCCCGAGACATCGGAGTAAACGTAGAAAGCGCCCTGCGGCATCGGAGCGACCCAGCCGGGAATCTTGTTGAGTTCCGCGACGGCCAACTTGCGACGACGGTCAAACGCCTCGCGCATTGCCAGCACCTCATCCTGAGGGCCGGTGAGTGCGGCTAGTGCTGCACGCTGCGAGATGTTAGAAACGTTCGAGGACAGGTGGCTCTGCAGGTTTCCCGCAGCCTTCATGGCATCGAGTGGGCCTGCCATCCAGCCCAGACGCCAACCGGTCATGGCATAGCTCTTAGCAACGCCGTTTACCAGGATGGTGCGGTCTGCAAGTTCTGGCACCACTTCGGTGATGCTGTATGCCTTGATTCCGTCGTAAACCAGGTTCTGGTAGATCTCATCGGTGATAACCCACAGTCCGTTTTCGTAGGCCCACTTGCCAATGGCCTCAACCTGCTCGCGGCTATACACCGAACCGGTTGGGTTGCTTGGGCTTACAAACAGCAAGACCTTGCTCTTTGGTGTGCGCGCAGCCTCAAGCTGGTCAACGGTGACCAGGTAGTTCTGCTCGGAGCCGGCGAAGACTTCTACTGGCACACCACCGGCCAGGCGAATGGCCTCAGGGTAGGTGGTCCAGTAAGGGGTGGGCATCAGCACCTCATCGCCCGGATCAACGATGGTGGCGAAAGCCTGGTAAACGGCCTGCTTGCCGCCATTGGTGACTACCACCTGGGCGGCCGAAATCTGGGTGCCCGAATCGATTAGGGTCTTGTGGGCAATGGCCTCGCGAAGTTCCGGAAGTCCAACCGCCTGGGTGTAGCGGTGGTTTTTGGGGTCTTTGACTGCCGCCAGCGCGGCTTCAACGATGTGTGCCGGGGTGGCGAAATCGGGCTCGCCGGCCGCGTAAGAGATTACAGGCCGACCAGCTGCTTGGAGGCTCTTGGCCTTCGCGTCTACTTTGAGGGTTGCCGATTCGGCAATTGCGGCAATTCGCTTAGAGATTCGAGGGAAATCAGGCATAGCATCTAGCCTAACGCCTCAGTATTTGACTGGTTGGTAAAGCTAAAACACTTTGCACTTTTAGCAAGCGGGGCGTAGTATTGAAAGAAGGTAATTGACAACCTGCTGAGCCTAATCTGGCAAATTCACACTAAAAGTTTCAATCTAGAAGTGTGTCTTCTCCATGGGCCCCAAAAGTTGTCAGCAACTCACCCCGAATAGGGCGGTGGCTCAATTGGTAGAGCAACGGTCTCCAAAACCGTCGGTTGCAGGTTCGAGTCCTGTCCGCCCTGCAAGTAGGTAACGCTAACCAAGGAATGACAATGTCAGATGTATACGAGACTCCATCAGAGGATGTAGTCGAGAAGGCCAAGGCAGACAAAGCTGCTAAGACCAACATTTTTGCGCGCATTGTTTTGTTCCTTACCCAGGTAGTAGGCGAGCTCCGCAAAGTAACCCGCCCAACCTATAAAGAACTGGTCAACTACACCGGTGTAGTTCTGGCCTTCGTAACCATCGTGATGGTTATCATCTCTCTTCTCGACTGGCTGTTCCTTCAGGCAGTCACCTTTACCTTCGCGGGTTAGCCCGCTTTTGCCTTCGGGCAAGCTTCAACGAATAGGAATTACACGTGAGTGAACTAGAGCGCGACGAAATCGAGGCGTTGGCCCAGGTTGAAGACGCAGCAGCCGATGCAGTGATCGCAGACGCCGACGCCGACCTAGCCGACCTCGCACTTGACGCTGCCGCAGAGCTGGAGCAGGACCTCGAACTCGAAGAGGCCATCGTTGAGGCTCAGGCCGAGGAACTGGCGTCGGAAGACATGGTTGAAGAGGGCGGAAACGAAGACCCATACAAGGTTTTCAAGGAAGAGCTTCGCAACCACCCTGGCAAGTGGTTTGTTATCCACTCCTACGCCGGCTACGAAAAGCGCGTAAAGCAGAACATCGAGACTCGCAAGCAGACTCTTGACGGCGGCGACGACATCTACCAGATCGAAGTCCCGATGGAAGAGACCGTCGAAATCAAGAACGGTCAGCGCAAGCTGGTTACCAAGGTTCGTATTCCTGGTTACGTTTTGGTTCGCATGGACATGACCGAAGACTCGTGGGACCTGGTTCGCCACACCCCTGCAGTAACCGGATTCGTCGGTAACTCGCAGAACCCAACCCCGCTTCGCCCGGTTGAGGCTTTCGAGATGCTGAAGAGCACCTTCGAGCTGCCAGAAGAGGCCGCCGCCAAGGCAGCCACTAAGGGCGGCGTAGCCGTCAAGGGCAAGGGACGCAACGTTCCAATCGTCACCAACTACAAGCTTGGCGAATCGATCATGATCAAGGACGGCTCGTTCGCCGGCCTGCCAGGCACCATCAGCGAGATTAAGCCAGAGAGCGGCAAGCTCACTGTTCTGGTTTCGCTGTTCGAGCGCGAGACCCCTGTCGAACTTGGTTTCGACCAGGTTGGTCCGCTGGCTTAACACAAATTTCCACCCAACTAAAGGAAAACAAAAATGGCACCGAAGAAAAAGATCACCGGCATGATCAAGCTTCAGATCAATGCAGGCGCTGCTAACCCAGCTCCTCCTATTGGTCCAGCTCTTGGTCAGCACGGTGTAAACATCATGGAGTTCTGCAAGGCGTACAACGACGCAACTGCAGACCAGAAGGGCAACGTTGTCCCAGTAGAAATCACCGTCTACGAAGACCGTTCGTTCACCTTCGTTCTAAAGACTCCACCAGCAGCTGAACTCATCAAGAAGGCAGCCGGCGTTCAGAAGGGCTCGAGCACTCCTCACACCGTGAAGGTTGCAAAGCTTACTCAGGAGCAGGTTCGCAAGATTGCCGAGCAGAAGATGTCTGACCTAAACGCTAACGACATCGAAGGCGCTGCAAAGATCATCGCCGGCACCGCTCGCAGCATGGGAATCACCGTCGAGGCTTAAGCCCCGACCAAATAACAAAAACCAAATAGTCGTGGGAGTACCTCCGCTGGTACGTAGACCACAACTGTGACCTAATAAAGAAGGAATAGCAGCATGGCAAAGCGCAGCAAGGCTTATGAAGAAGCCGCAGCAAAGATTCAAGAAGGCAAGTTCTACACTCCTGCCGAAGCCGTAACTCTCGTTCGCGAGACCGGCTCGAAGAAGTTCGACTCGACCATCGAGGTTGCAATCAAGTTGGGTGTTGACCCTCGCAAGGCCGACCAGATGATCCGTGGCACCGTATCGCTGCCAAACGGAACTGGTAAGACCGCTCGAGTCATCGTTTTCGCAACCGGTGCGGCAGCAGATGCAGCTAAGGCTGCAGGCGCCGACGAGGTTGGCGGCGACGAGCTTATCGAAAAGGTAGCCGCTGGCTGGGTCGACTTCGACTCTGCAGTGTCCACTCCAGAGCTAATGGGTAAGGTTGGTCGTCTAGGTAAGGTTCTAGGTCCTCGTAACCTAATGCCAAACCCTAAGACCGGTACCGTAACCCCAGATGTAGCTAAGGCAGTTACCGACATCAAGGGTGGAAAGATCGACTTCCGCGTTGACAAGCAGGCTAACCTGCACTTCATCATCGGTAAGGCATCGTTCACCAAGGAGCAGCTGGGCGAGAACCTGGCAGCAGCACTTGACGAAGTTATGCGTCTAAAGCCTGCTTCGAGCAAGGGCAAGTACATGCAGAAGGCTGCACTTGCAACCACCTTCGGCCCTGGCGTTCCTCTAGACACCTCTATCACCAAGGTAGAGTTCTAAAACTATTCATCTACGGGGGCTGGGCTTTTGAGCCCAGCCCCTTTAGTATTTTCTAGGCTCGGCAACCGAGCCGATTTCGTTACTTTTTATTGGAAGGGCGGGATATTGTCCCAACACGCTTTCGGCGCAGCCACACTTCTTGATCCAAAAGACCCGATGGGTCTCCGCAGCAGTGCACCACTACTAGACGGATGGTTGAGAGACATGGAAACGGATCGAAGCCCGTTCCAGATACCTGGACACAAGGGGCGCACCGATCTAACCGGCGCAGTCGTGGATGGGGACATCCCAGTTCTTCCGGGCAATCACCCGCATCGCATTTCACCAAGCCTCATCCTGGAGGCCGAGGCCCTGGCAGCAAAGCTCTGGGGTGCTGACCTCTGTCGTTTCGGTGTAAACGGTTCTAGCGGTTCAAACCACGCTGCTGTAATGGCGGTTGCTGGCCCCGGCGACAAGGTGATCGTAAGCCGAACCCTGCACAAGAGCGTGCTGGTGGGTCTGGTCTATGCCGGAGTTACCCCAATCTGGGTGAGGCCCGAAATCAATCCCGAAACCGGACTGCCCGAGTACCTACCCAGTAGCAAGCTTGCCGAGGTACTGGCCAAGCACCCCGATGCCAAGGCCGTGTTGATTGGTGAGCCATCCTATGTCGGCACCATGAGTAACATTCCCCGCCTGGCCAAGGTGACTCACGAATACGGCATCCCGCTGGTGGTAGACGCCGCCTGGGCAGCGCACTATGGCTTCCACCCCGAGTTGCCCCAGCACCCGCTCGCCGAGGGCGCCGACATCGTGGTCACCAGTGCCCACAAGACCCTGCCTTCGTATTCGCAGGCTTCGTTTGTTTTGGTGAACAGCAAGTACGTAGACCTTGCTCGATTCAACAAGATGTTTGACAGCACCCAGACCACATCGATGTCCGGCCGTATCCTGGCCTCTATCGACGCCGCGCGCGCCCTGCTGGAACGCCATGGCGAAGAGCTGATGGATCCCGTAATCGATGCCACCGAGCAGGGGAGAGCGGCCTTGCGTGCCGCCGGCATTGGCGTAATCGATGGCGAATACATCGACCCTCTCAAGTTGGTCATTCTGCTGCCTAACACCGGCGCAGACGGCAACAAGGTAGAGGCTGATCTGCTGGCCGCAAACATCGATGTGGAGATGGCCAACCGCGACATGATCATTCCGATGATCACGTTTGCAGACACCCCGGACCGAATCCAGGACCTTATCGCTCGCATAATCGAAAGCGTAAATACGCATCGCGGGGAGCCCAGAGAGATTGCCACATCGGCGTCTTTCAGCATTGACCCCGAGGTGGTCGTAACTCCGCGCGAGGCTTTCTTCAGCAGCTACGAAGTGGTTGACAGCGCCGACGCAGTTGGCCGGGTTAGCGCCGAGATGATTTGCCCATACCCTCCGGGCGTGCCGGTATTGTCTCCGGGTGAGCGAATCACGCAGGCCGCACTGGACGCACTTTTTGCCGCCAGAGACTCTGGTGTGCGAATAGCCTTTGTGGCAGATCCAACATTGCAGACCCTCAAGGTGCTTCCTCAGTAACTGGCCCTGGGCAACATTATTTAGTGGTTCAAACCGCTATCTTCGGCTGTTACTTGAAAATAATCTTCGGTCAACCGCACATTTTATGATTTTGTAGTGCAGACACGAACATTTTGAGCGGACAATAGTACTAATAGCTTTTCTGGCTGGCACTGGATAGCTTAAGTGGCCCGGGGTTCTGGGGCATGTTTCATGAGACCAAGGGGAGGGTCTAATGTATCGTCGCCACATTGTTGTAGTTGAAAACGAATCACTGCTCCGCGATTTGATCGCGCAGACGCTCGAGGCCAAGGACTTTCGGGTTGCAACCGCAGCCAACGTAGCCGATGCCAAGCGCGCCTGCGCATCAACCGACCCAGATGCCGTTGTCGTTGACATCGAGCTTGGTCCTGGACCAAACGGCTTCGACTTCGCCGAATACCTGCAGCGCACGTCGCCGGATGTAGGAATCGTATTCCTCACTAATGTTCCCGACCCCAGATTCGTGGGCAAGGATCGTAAGGCAGTGCCAAACAACGCGGCTTATCTGCGTAAGTCCCAGCTGGTAAATACGGCCGAACTGGTTGATGCTTTGGATGCAGTGCTTCGAGACCGCGCCAGCGTTAAGTATCGCCACGATCTAGATTCCACCCGACCGCTAGCTTCACTATCTAAGAAGCAGCTCGGCGTGCTTTCGCTGGTCTCCCAGGGGCTCAGCAACAGTCAGATTGCCGAGCTTCGCGGAACAACTATTCGTGCAGTGGAGGGAATGGTGAGTCGAGTATTTGAGGCTCTCAACATCTCAACCTCCGCCGATGGCAACGCACGTGTAGAGGCCGCTCGCACATTCCTCAAGGCAACAGGAAACATCGCCGGAGACTAATAATGTCTCTAGTGGCGCAACTTAAAGCCAATCTGGAGGTTTTGAGGCCAGTTGGTAGTCACCTGAGTATTGGTGCGAATTACTCATTTTCCTGGTGGGTGGTTTTGCTGTTCGCGTTCCCCTCGTACACCAGCAATCTGGTCTACGACCCAGAACGTGTCGGCGGAACCATCATCGACTGGATTCCGGTTGCGCTGACCACGTATGCCGTCACGCTAATCGCCTTCATTGCAGCGAAATTTGTGAAGTTTGCCTGGATTCCGCGAGCCGGCATCGTTTACAGCGTTGGTTGCTACCTATTGATCGGTTGGGCTCGCGGGTTTGCTGCCTATTTCATGGCGCTCAACCAGAATCTGGCGCCACCGAGCGATCTGGTTTTCCGGCTGGTGTCTCCGCCGCTCTTCACCGCCATTTCGATGAGCCTGTGTGCCGCTGTCGTCACCACCATTTCGCTTCAGCAAGAGGCTCTCGAAGACCTCGCTAAAGAACGAACCATGTTCCGAAGCGCCATCAAGAATTTTCAGAGCCTGCACCAACGCCTGCAGTCGGAAATGATCGGCAGAGTTCGAGGACTGCTCAATCCGGCCATCGACGACCTGCGCACCAAACTGCAAGCAGCCGCCGAGAAACAGGCGATGGCTCCCGCAATGACGGCACTGCAGCAGACCGTGGATGATGTGGTACGCCCTCTTAGTCATCAGATTGCGACCGAGGAGCTGTCCCCGGTGTTGGATACGACCGGCCCGATCAACGTGGTGCGCGCCGGCCTGCTGCCTGACAAGGTCTCGATCAACCTGATGAGTGGCTGGGGTTCGCTGGTGTCGGTTGGCACAGTGCTGGCTCCGCTGGGTGTTATCCGGCCACCGTTGGATTCGGTGCTGCTCTCGGTGCTGGTTGGAATCACATTTTTTGTAACGCTGAAAGTGCTTGAGAGTGCGGTGGAAGACAGGCGTTACAGCCCGGTTGCGGCGTTTCTAGTTTTTGTGAGCACCTATTTTGCTGCGGGATTTGCTGCTCCAATGTACTGGACGCAAACCCAGTGGCACCTGCATTTTCAGGAGCGCATAAACTTCGCTCTACTGAGCGGAATCGTGGGAATTGCGCTGTTCGTGGTGGGGCTTGCCAACAGCTACCGGCAACAAACCATTGCCGAACTACAAAAAGTCAACGATGGGATGGCGCTGCTTACCAGCCAGCTTCGGCAGCAGGTTTGGTTGGATCACCGCCGGGTGGCACAGGTGCTGCACGGTTCGGTGCAGGGTGCGCTCTATGCGGCAGCCATCCGACTTGGTCGCGAAAGCAATCCATCGCCAAAGCTGATTGAAGAAGTTCAGCAGGAAATAATCGAGGCCATGAAAGAGGTCTCGGGGCCAAAGTCGCTCGAATTCGAATTTGAGGATGTCTTGGATTCGATCATTGCGCTCTGGGAAGATGCCATTGATTTCGAAATTCGACTAGACCCAGCTGCGCTCAGCAAACTCAACGCCAACCGTGATGCCTCCGAATGTGCCCTGGAGGTGATTCGCGAGGCGGTAAACAATTCGGTCAAGCATGGAAAAGCCGAGCGAGTGGCAATAGAGATTGCTCCCACCGGAATGGGGCTAATCGCCCTTGAGGTTTCCAACGACGGCCATAAGGTGCAGGACGATCAGGCCAAGGGGTACGGGTCGTCGCTCCTAGACGAACTTACTCACACCTGGAAGCTGATGAATCGAGATGATTCGGTCGTGCTTACCGCAATGGTTGTTGCTTAGCCTTGCCTAAGTAACTGCCTCTCAAACTCTCACTCTTTACGCAGGAATTCGACTTACGATAAAAGTAGAAAGTTGTGGAGGGAGGATCGAATGGAAATCAAGCTAATTAAGACTGCAGACGGCTGCAACTGTGGCGGAAGCTGCCAGTGCCAGGGCAAGTCAGAGGGCTCGGCCTGCAACTGCTAGTTTGCGGTTTACCGTGGGGTTCGTCGAAAGACGAACCCCACACCTCATTTTCCCGATGTTGTTTTGAAGAAGATTGTGCATGAAAATATCAAGGCGTAGTGCCATCGGTGGCGGTCTGGTGACACTCGGTTCGGCCAGCCTCACAGCGTGCACCGACACAACAGGTCTGGCTCGAAGCCTTGGCGTTATCACCGGATTCGATCAAAGCCAGGCTGGCCCAAAGGGTATTCAACCAGCAGAAATTCGTTCAAATAACGGCACCCTGACGGCGAATCTGGCCGCCAAGCCTGCAACATTGAAAATTGGTGGCACTTCGGTTGCGGCAAACGGCTACAACGGCAGTGTGCCAGGTCCCACCTGGCGAGTCAAACCCGGCGACACCATCACGGTTAACTTTGAAAACCGCCTGGGCGAAAGCACAAACCTACACACTCACGGTTTTCACGTGAGCCCAACGGCAAACTCGGACAACGTATTCGTCGAGGTACAAAATGGCGGGAGCTATCAGTATCAGTATCAGTTGCCGGCCAATCACCCTACCGGGCTTTTCTGGTATCACCCGCACCATCATGGCATGGCCGCTGAACAAGTTTTTTCGGGGCTTTATGGCGCCATCGTTGTGGAAGAAGCCGAGCCAATCAAGGTGGACGTAGAGCGCGTCTTGGTTCTGTCGGACATAAGTTTTGATTCCGACGGCAATCTGCTTGGCCCAAGTATGATGGGCAAAATGATGGGGCGAGAGGGCTCCCAACTTTTGCTGAACGGCCAAGTGCAGCCAAGTTTTTCGGCAAAAAGAAATTCGGTGGAACGCTGGAGAATAGTAAACGCCGCCACCTCACGATACTTCAAACTGCATTGGTCTGGCGCGGAAGTTCAACTGTTAGCAATAGATTCTGGCAAGTTGGATTCACCCGAGTCGGCACAATCGGTGACGTTGGCGCCAGGCAATCGAGCCGATCTATTGGTGGTCTTGGCCACCGGCAAAGCCCAATTGCTTTATGACACCGTTGCGCATGCAGACGCAGGCATGATGGGTGGGAAAACCTACCAAAATTATCCATTGGCTACCTTCGTGCCGGGTGCTAAATCGGGGATGGGAAAGCCGAAAGCAGCGGTGCGAACCAAGAGCCGTAACCTCCAAACCGCAAAAACCGATGCCAAGCGAACCTTTACGCTTGCTATGCCATCCATGTCGGGCATGATGGGCGGCGGTGGACGTTTCACCATCAACGGGTCAACGTTTGACCCGAACAGAGTGAACACCACGGTGGCCTTTGGTTCAATCGAAGAGTGGACGATCAGAAACACGTCCACGATGAACCACCCCTTCCACCTTCACGTCTGGCCGATGCAGGTACTGAGCGTTAATGGCCTTGCAACTTCGGGAACCAGATGGCAAGACGTGGTGAATATTCCCGCCAGGGGAGAGGCAGTGATTCGAGTCGCCTTTGAGGACTTTAAGGGGATGGCGGTTTACCACTGCCATATTTTGGATCACGAAGATCAAGGGATGATGGGCATTATCGAGGTGGTCTAGGCGCGACGAGGCGACCTAAAGAGCATCAAGCCGCCCGCCACGATTAGAGCCAAACCCAGCCAGAGCGATTCTGGAACCACCTTGAATAGCGCCAGACCGCAGACCACCACGCCCAAGGCAACCGTGAAGATGCTAACCACCCAGAGCGGATTCAAGCCAGCGGCCGCCGAAGTCTTGGGCGCCGCCTGCGCCTCGATCGCGCTCTGGCAGTACCTGCATTTCACGGCTTCCTTGCGCACGAATTCACCACAGAATGGGCACTTCCGATGAGTCGGCAGGTACTTGGGATCGGTAGGTAATGCCGCAATGACCAGGCCGGTGACCAACGATGTGGCAATCAGGCTAAACCAAAAAAACGTGAACCAAGACTTGCCCTTGGAAACCGCGGAGCGTGCCACAAAAACTGCGCTCAAGGTGTTGATTGTCAGCAGCGAAACTGCCGAAGGCAGCCAGGCCTGGAGGTCCTGCACTGCGGTATTGGCAACGTTGGTAACGCCGATGGGGTCAGCCATGGATTCCTACAGGGTGGCCAAGACTGCGTTGAGGTCGGCCAGAGTGGGAGGCTCGGCACCGGCTCGTTCGCAGGCGATGCTGGCAGCGATTCCGGCGGTGTAGATGTATTCGCGCCAGGTTTCATCGCTCAGGTTGTTGAGGCGGTCAAACGGGTCGGAGCCAAGTGCTCCAACATCGCTCAGCTGACCTAGCAGGTTGGCGCAGAATGTGTCGCCCGCACCAACGGTGTCTACCACCGAAATCTTGCGGCTTGGCACATCGATGCGGGTACCGTTTGCTCGGTAAAGGGTGACTCCCGCCGAGCCGCGGGTCACAAATACGTGGCGGCCGCTATCGCCAATCCAACTCTTGACCACGTGGTCAATCTGACTCTGGTAGTCATCGGTGGTTTCATCTAGGTCATAGAGCCACTGAATGTCCTCATCGGATGCCTTGATCAGGTGGCTGATGTCGTTGATACGCTCAACGCGAAGGCGTTCTTTCTCGCGGTTGAAGCCGAGTGCCGGGCGCATGTTAATGTCGTGGCTGATGCTCACCGAATTCTGCTTGAAGTGGTCGCGGGCCCAGCCTTCGATGACCAGGTTGCCGGGTTCCATCGCCATTCCAAGGCAGCCGAATTGAATGGCAGTGGTGTGCATGTTTTCTAGCTCCACATCGCTGGGAAGCTCTTGAGGAGACCAGTTCCAATCTGCCGTGCCATTCACATAGAACGAATAGCTTGGAACGCCATCGGCATCGATTGCCACAACAACCAGTGTGCTCAGCTCGGTTGCTGAAATTGAGTGGGAGAGTCCCACGTCGTTGGCCTCGAGCTTGGCACGAATGATTTTCCCAAAACGGTCGTTACTCAGCCGACCCAGGAACTGATGAGGTGTGCCGCGACGAGCCAGGGCTATGGCCACATTGGCGTTTGCGCCACCTACGATGGCCTCGTATGTACCGGCTTGATTGCGGTTTTCTATTAGGTCGATAAGAGCTTCGCCAACTACAAGAATCATGGCTAAATAGTAGTCTGAAGGCATGTGGAAAACATTAGAAAGTCGATACGGCAGCGCCCGAATCGCGATCGCGTTGCCACTCGGGGGATTAGTCATCATGTGGTTTGCGGTGCTTGCCGCGTTAGTCGCAGATTTGTTCGTTCGAGACCCATGGGCTTACTCCAACGGTTACAACGTTCGAGCCGAGGCCGTTCACGCCAGCACCTACCTGTTCCTGATAGGAATAGCGGCACTGGGTTTCTTTTCGGTTGAAGGACGCCGGATGGGGGTCGCTAGCGACCAGCCTCGACCCGCAAAACTTGCAGTCGGTTTCGGAACTGTTGCGGTAATCGTCAGCCTGATCATTGGTGTTATTTACGGATTCGCCTGCTTCATGTCGGCGTTCAATGGTTCCGGGCCAGCCGGCACGCAGCACAATGAGCTGGTGCGCATCCTCGGCGTTTACCTGCCGATTTTGCTAGACGCGGGCCTCTTGGTTTTCCTGATTCTCCGTGCCTTCGTGGGCCAACACAAGGAGGCCGAAGATGAGTAAGGCGCAAGCGGCAACTGCAAGACGTAATCTGGGTCTCGGCTACGCCTTGCCAATCATCGGTGGTGCAGTTTCACTGATTATTGGGCTTGTCGTCTGGGACCTTACCCACACCACCTTTGATGCCTGGATTTGGATCCTGATTCTTGCGATCCTTGGAGCCAGCCTTGTGGTTGGAACTTCACTGTCGAATGCTGCGTTTAATTTCGCGGAGCAGAGTGGCAAAGTTGTGGGTTCGATCCGTGGCGCCAAGAACCTCAACTTTGTGTTGGGCATTATTTGGAGCGCGGTAGTCACCATCAAGTCTTTCTCGGACATGGCCGGTGCTGTTAGCCAGCTGCGCGAGTACCTCAGCATGCCGGTTTCGGCCAAACAGCCGGGGAGCGTGTCGGTCGACAGCACTGCGGTTTACAACGGCCCAACCGTCAAACCGCTGACCCTGCATATTTTTATGACCGATTTCGTACCGGCATTCGTTCTGCTGGTTATGGCCGTGATAGGCATCTACCTTTTGCTCTGGGAGCGCGCCAAGCCCGGCAAGTTAGCCAAATCCGCAGCGCCGAGTGAGGACAAGTAGTTTGAAGTTTTACGCCAAGGGGCTGCTCTTTGACAACGACGGAGTTTTGGTGGATTCGCACCAGGCCGCCGAGGTCGCCTGGAAACTTTGGGCCGACAGGTACGCGCCAAACTGGAGTTGGGACACCGCCGAAAACGCCGGCGTAAGAGCCCAGGACATGGTTTTGGAGCGCGTGGGACCTGCCCTTTTTGAAGAGGCCAATAACTACATCAACCAACTTGAGCAAGAGACCGCCGGTCAAACCCAGGCCATCGCGGGTGCAGTTGCGCTTACCAGCTCGCTTTCGGCCGGTACCTGGACGGTTTGCACGAGTGCGAATCCAAATCTTGGCCGCGCCCGTTTGGAGGCGGCCGGCATTCCGGTCCCTGCCGAGTTGGTCACCGCCTACGATGTGAAGCTTGGCAAACCTAACCCAGACCCGTACCTGCTTGGAGCAGAGCGACTTGGGCTGCTGCCAGAAGACTGCGTGGTTTTTGAGGACGCCGGGGCCGGTGTTGAGGCCGCAATATCGGCTGGAGTTGGCCTGGTTGTCGGGGTGAGTGAAAAAGCTATGAATACTAATGCTGATATCGTTGTTAAAGATTTGACGGGAATCACCTTCATCGATGGAGAGTTGAATATCCCGGACAAGAATCGCCTGCGATAAGCAAGCGGCAAGGTTAGGAGTGGAAATGGCTGAGGTTACCTACTATGGCGCGGACTGGTGCCGCGACTGCAAGCGCAGCCGTGCGCTGATGGACGGACTTGCCGTTGCCTACGACATCAAGGATGTTGAGTCGAGCGCCGAATACACCGCGGAAGCAGAGGTAATCTCCGGACGCAAGAACATTCCGGTCATCGTTTTCAAGGACGGCGAGTTTCTGGTAGAGCCAACCGACCCAGAATTGCGCGAGGCTCTAGCCAAACGCAGCCTTATCAGCTAGGCTTAATTTCGTTACAAATTCGTGACGCTAAGTCGTTTGCAGCACTTTCAAATACATCGATCGAGAAATTCGTCTCGGCAAAGCTAAAGTGCCAGTCTTTTCCTTTATAACAGTCCGCAAGGCGGGCGTTTACTTATGTGGGTCTAGCGCAGTTCGACTTTTATGAACCGTGCGCTTGGGTGCTACTCCCATCTGGGCCCACATAACTAAAAAGGAACAAATTAATGCCTAAATTCGGCAATGGTTCGTCACGCCCTTCGGGCGCAGGCGACCGCAAACCACGCCACGGTAAGACTGGTGCCCCAAAGGGCGCCGGCAGCACATCTGGCAATTTCAAGGAACGCGAAGACGGCCGTGGTGGTCGTTCTCCAAAGCGTGCCGCATTCTTCGAAGCAAAGTCTGACGCCCCTCGCGGCGCCGACCGCAACGACCGTGGCGACCGCAGCGGCGGTTACGCTGCCCGCGATGACCGTGGTGGTTACGCAGGCCGCGACAGCCGTCCAGCCCGCGATGACCGCGGTGGTTATGCACCGCGCGATGGCCGTCCTGCCGGAGCTGGCCGCGGCCGCTTCGAGCGTGACGACCGTCCACGCCGCGACTTTGGCGACCGCCAGACCCGCGATGGAAAGGGCGCAGCAGGCGACCGTCCAGGCGGCGACCGCCGTCGCGACTGGTCTCCTCGCGAAAGCTCGGGCAGCCGCTTCACTCAGCGCGATGGCCAGCGTCCAAGCGGCGACCGCTTCGGTTCGCGCGACGATCGCGGCCCACGCCGCGACTTCGATTCGAACGACCGTGGCCCACGCCGCGAGTTTGGTTCGCGCGATGACCGTCCACGTCGTGACTTTGACTCGAACGACCGCGGCCCACGTCGCGATTTCGATTCAAGCGACCGTCCACGTCGCGACTTCGGCGACCGCCCACGTTTTGGTGGCAGCGATGACCGCCGCCCACGCCGCGATTTCGACGGCACCGACCGCCGTGCCGACCGTCCAGACCGCGTAGAGCGCGACCGCGCTCGTCAGGGTTCGTTCGACGACCGTCGCGCCAGCACCCCTAACAAGAAGGCTTTCGCGGAAGACGTTGTTCTAGAGCGTCTCGAGAGCGCATCTGAGGTTGTCATCGCCGGCAGCTTCCAGGAGATGGGTCTTCACGAGCGCTTGGTAACCGCACTTGAGGGCATGGGTGCAGCTAGCCCGTTCCCAATTCAGGCAGCAACCATTCCGGCAGCCATCGGTGGCCAGGATGTTCTGGGCCGCGGTAAGACCGGTTCCGGTAAGACCGTTGCCTTCTGTGTGCCGGTAATCACCAAGTTGGTTGCCGCTGGTTCACAGCCGCGCAAGCCAAACAAGCCACGCGCCCTGATCCTGGCTCCAACCCGCGAGCTGGCCGACCAGATCGACCGCACCGCAAGCCAGCTTGCTCGTTCGGTTGGTTTCTACACCACCACCGTTTACGGTGGCGTTCCTCAGCGCAAGCAGGAAATCGCCATGAGCCGTGGAGTGGACATTCTGGTTGCCACCCCGGGTCGTCTAGAGGACCTCATGGCTCAGCGAATCGTTGACCTCAGCGAAGTTGAAACCATCGTCATTGACGAAGCCGACCACATGTGTGACCTTGGCTTCATCGAGGGTGTGCGCCGCATCATGGCCGCAACCGGTGACAGTCAGAAGTTGCTCTTCAGTGCAACCCTGGACCGCGAGGTTGACGCCCTGGTGAAGGAGTTCCTACCGAACCCGTTCACCTACGAGGTTCCTAACGAAGAGAACGACACCGCAAATATCACTCACCGCGTCTTGGTAATGCGCGACGAAGACCGCAGCCCTGTGCTGTTGCGTCTGGTTCAGGGTGCCGGCAAGTCCATCATCTTCTGCCGTACCAAGGCAACCGCCGAGAGCCTGAGCGAAAGCCTCACCGAGGCTGGAGTTCCTGCCGCTCGTCTGCACGGTGACCTAAATCAGAACCAGCGAAACCGTAACCTCGAGCGTTTCACTCGTGGTGGTACCCGCGTTCTGGTGGCAACCGATGTGGCTGCCCGCGGTATTCACGTAGACGACGTCGACCTGGTTATCCAGCTTGACCCGCCTTTGGAATACAAGACCTACCTGCACCGCGCTGGCCGTACCGGTCGTGCCGGCAAGGAGGGTACCGTCGTCACAATGATTCCGCGTCAGCGTCGTCGTCGCATTGAAGACCTGCTGAACCGCGCCGAGCGTGACGGTATCTTCACCGATGTCTGGCCTAGCCACGAACTTCTGGAAGAACTAGCCGGCCCAATCGCGCCACCTCCCGCCAACGACACCCTCGACTTCGGTGGTGGCCGTGGTTCGGACCGCGGCGACCGTGGTGGCCGAGGCGGTTACGGCCGTGGCGACCGCGATGACCGTGGACCACGCCGTGGCAACTTCGGTGGCAATGGTAAGGGCCGCTGGGCAGACCGTCCAGAGGGCACCGACCGCCCGCGCAAGAAGCGTTTCGACGCCTAATCGGCAATAGCTTCACTTTCAGAGGGTGCAGGTCCTAGTAGGGCTTGCACCCTTTGGCATTGCTGGGCTAAACTGATAGCAGCCAAAGACCGCCGGTTTCGGGCGCGGGCAAATTCCAACGATGAAAATCTTTGAGGTTTGCACGCGGCTGACGAAGGATCGCACTAGATGCGGCGACCAGCGCAGGTGTGTGTAGTTTCAACGCTTTTGCGTTTTTGCTCCGTGCGCTTGCGCCGGAGCCTTTTTTATTGCGCGGGCCAAACACATGTTTGATCTGTCCAGTTTTCTGGGTCCAGGGGCTACCGGCATCATCAATATCCAAGGAGTGCCATGGCGAACAAGGAAGCAACCGTCGCCGAGCTTACTGAGAAGTTCTCAAGCTCGACCGCGATTCTGCTAACCGAGTACCGCGGACTCACTGTGGCTCAGCTCAAGGAGCTGCGCCGTTCAATCAGTGCTGACGCAACTTACGCCGTAGCAAAGAACACTCTGCTTACCATTGCTGCAAAGAACGCAGGAGTTGACGCTTTCGAGGGTCAGCTTTTCGGTCCATCCGCAATGGCATTCGTTTCGGGAGACCCTGTAAACGTTGCAAAGCAGCTTCGTGACTTTGCTAAGGCAAACCCTCTATTGGTTGTAAAGAGCGGTTACCTAGACGGTAAGGCTCTTACTGCCGATGAGGTTAAGAAGCTTGCAGACCTCGAGACCAAGGAAGTTCTGCTGGCCAAGGCCGCAAGCGTCCTCAAGGCTTCGCTGTTCAAGGCTGCTTACACATTCAACGCTCCGCTTGCACAGGCCGTTCGCACCGTCGACGCCCTGCGCGCGAAGCAGGAATCAAACTAACACCCCTTTTTTAGCTACAAAAAAATCTATTAGGAGATACAAATGGCAAAGCTGACCACTGACCAGCTCATTGAGGCATTCAAGGAGCTTTCGCTCATCGAGCTAAGCGACTTCGTCAAGAAGTTCGAAGAAGTATTCGAAGTTACCGCTGCTGCTCCTGTAGCAGTTGCTGCTGCAGCTGCTCCAGCCGCTGCTGAGGCTGCAGAAGAGAAGGACTCGTTCGACGTAGTTCTTGAGGCTGCTGGCGACCAGAAGATCCAGGTTATTAAGGAAGTTCGCGCACTGACCAACCTAGGTCTAGGCGAGGCTAAGGCTGTTGTTGACGGCGCACCTGCAAAGGTTCTTGAGGGCGTTAACAAGGAGACCGCTGAGAAGGCAAAGGCTGCTCTTGAGGCTGCTGGCGCAAAGGTTACCCTGGCTTAAGTTTCAAAGTAATAAAAGGTCCGCTCTGCTTGCAGGGCGGGCCTTTTGTTTTAGCCTAGAGACATGGCATTCGTAATAATCAATCACGGATGGACAAACCTACGTCCACAGGGTCACTGGCAGCGCAATCTGGCGGTAGAGCTACGCAAGCGTGGTCACCAGGTGTTTTACCCTCAGTATCCAAATACCGCCGAACCAAAATTCGATGAGTGGTCCTGGCTTCTGGCTCGCGAGCTGGAAATCCTGCTTGAGACCAAGGGCGACAGCGATGCCGAAGTAATTGTGGTTGGGCACTCGCTGGGCAACGTCAACTTTGTAAAGTCTGCCGTCGAGGGCCTTTTGCCCGATGGCTTTGTGGCAGACCGTTACCTCGCCGTGGCCCCGCCAGATCCAGCGATGATCGACAAGCTCCCAGACTTTTCGGTTGACCTAAAATCCGAGTCCACCCGAGCCGCTTTGAACTCGGCGGCTCGCTCGATCACTCTGGTTGGCAGCGATGCCGATCCCTGGTCTCCCAACGGCATTCAAGCCTCGGTGGGAGACCCACTCGGCCTCACCGCCGTGATTATTCCGGGTGCCAAGCACCTTGCACTCAGCGATGGCTGGGGTCAGTGGCAGGGCGTCATCGACTGGATTGAAGATCCGGGAGCCGACCTGAGCAAACGCTAGGCTTAACCCATGCGTATTCTTCTTGTTGGCGCCGGTGGCGTGGGCGACGCAATCGCTAAGGTTGCAGCCCGCAGAGATTTCTTCGAGGCGATGGTAGTTGCCGACTTCGAAGTGTCTAAGGCAGAGGCCACAATCAATTGGATTCGCAGGCACCACGGCAACGATGTCGCCGCCAAATTCACCCCGGCCAAAGTGGATGCCTCCACCGCGGCAAACATCACCGAAGTCTGTCGTGAATACGAAATCACACACGTAATCAATGCAGTTGAGCCGCGCTTCGTTCCAACTATTTTCAGCGGAACGTTTACCGCCGGCGCAGACTACGTTGACATGGCGATGAGCCTCTCTGAGGCGCACGAAACCGACCCATTCCACAAGGTTGGCATCAAGCTTGGAGACGCGCAGTTTGCAGTCAACGAACAGTGGGAACGTGCCGGCCGGCTTGCGCTGGTTGGTGCCGGAGTTGAGCCGGGCCTTTCCAACATTTTCGCCCGTCACGCCGCCGAAAACCTTTTCACCGAAATCGATGAGATCGCAGTGCGCGACGGCGCCAACCTCGTAATCCGAGACGACAATGGCAAAGAGATTTTTGCTCCATCTTTTAGCATCTGGACCACAATCGAAGAGTGTCTAAACCCACCGGTGATTTACGAGGAGCCGAAGGGATTCTTTACGACCGAGCCGTTCAGCGAACCGGAAATCTTTGAGTTTCCAGAGGGCATTGGCGCCGTTGAATGCGTAAATGTGGAACACGAGGAAGTTACAATGCTGCCGCGCACCATCAAGGCTAAGCGTGTCACATTCAAGTATGGTTTGGGCTCGGAGTTCATCGGTGTTCTACGGACGCTGCAGAAGTTGGGCCTAGACCGCACCAAGCCGGTTCGGGTTCGTTCTAGCGAGGGACCGGTAGAAGTTTCTCCGCGCGATATGGTGGCATCGGTTCTGCCAAACCCCGCCAAGATTGGCCCACAGATGGAGGGCAAGACCTGTGCGGGAGTGCTTGTAACCGGCAAGGACCAAGAGGGTCGCGACCGAGCAACCTACCTCTATCACGTGCTCGACAATCAGTATGCAGTCGACGAGTTCGACAGCCAGGCTGTGGTTCTTCAGACGGCCTTTGTGCCGGTTTGTGCCCTTGAGTTAATCGCCACCGGTCAGTGGCGAGGCGAAGGCGTTTTGGGGCCAGATTCCTTCGATGCCAAGCCATTCCTGGACCTGTTTTCGTCAGGCAATGGCTATGGTCAGCGCTGGGTATCGCAGGAGCGACTACCAGCAGCGCCGCTGCGCCACCCATAGCAAAAATAAAAATGGCCCCTCGAAATCGAGGGGCCATTTTGCTTGCTCTTAGGCCTTCACCCAGGCAGTTGCGTCTGCAGGCAGTTTGCCATCCACCAGCGGAAGGGTAGTGAAGACTACGTTTCCGCGTGGAAGCTTTGCTGGCTTGGAACCAAAGTTGGTGACGGAGTGCCAACCATTTGGACGAACAAAGTGCAGCAGGTTGCGGTTGAAGAAGTGATTAACGAATCGTGCTTCTTCGGTGGTTTCCAGCTGGGTGCGCAGCGCGATGGCCTTGCGGTAAAGGTTCAGCGTACTGTGCGGGTCCTTCTCCTGCACAGAAACGGCATAATTCTTGAACCATTCAGGCTGGGGTAGGTGGCTTCCGTGGCTGCCAAAGCCGAAGGAGTCGCCATCGGCAGTCCAAGGCAACGGAACGCGGCAGCCATCGCGGCTTAGGCCAACCTCTGGGTTGCGGAAGAACTGTGGGTCTTGCATCAGTTCTGCCGGGATGTCCAGAACCTCTTGGAGGCCAAGTTCTTCGCCCTGATAGAGGTAGGTGCAACCGGGAAGTGCCAGAAGTAGTGCGGTCATGGCGTTTGCGCGATGCAGACCCTGAACTTCATTTACCTTTGGGGCAAAGCGGTTTGCCTTGTACCACTTGGCAATGTCGGTGTCGTCTGGCAGGCCAAAGCGAGTGGCGTGACGGATAACATCGTGGTTACTCAAAACCCAGGTGTTGCTTGAGCCCTGCTCGTGGGCGCGGATGACGGCCTTCTCGGCGCGTTCGCGCACCACATTGGCTCGCCAACCAGCGCCAAGCATGTCAAACGAGAAGCTCTGGCCGAGGCCCTTTTCGCTGGCGTACATTGGGGTGCGCTCTGGGGCCACCCAGGCCTCGGCAACGCCCATGCGAGGTGGGTCATAGGTGTTGAAAATCTCGCGCCACGAGGCATAGATCTCGTGAACCTCGTCGCGGTCGAACAGGTCATCGGTGCCGTTGGGCTTGATCACCGAAACATCGAACGACTGGCGCTCTGGCAAGTGGCCGTTCTTGAGGTCTTTGATGAGGGCGTGGGCAACGTCCACGCGGAAGCCGTCAACGCCGCGGTCACACCAGAACTTGATGGTCTTGCGGAAGTCGGCGCGGACCTCTTCGTTATCCCAGTTCCAGTCTGGCTGCTCCGGCGCAAACAGGTGCATGTACCACTGACCTGGCTGGCCGTCTGGCTCGGTGATGCGGGTCCAGGCGGTTGGGCCAAAGTGGCTGCGAAGTTCCGACGGGCGAATTTCGCCGTGTTTGCCCTTGCCGTCGCGGAAGATGTAGCGGTTGCGCTCTGGTGAACCGGGTGCCGCCTTCAGGGCTGCCTGGAACCATTCGTGATTGCTGCCCGAGTGATTTGGCACGATGTCGACGATTACGCGGATGCCCTCGGCGTGAAGCTTCTGAGTCATCTCATCGAACTCGGCCAGGGTGCCGATGCGAGGGTCGATGTCGCGGTAGTCATCAACGTCGTAGCCGCCGTCGGCCAGCGCCGATGGGTAGAACGGGCTCATCCAGACCGCGTTAATTCCCAGAGCCTTGAGGTATGGAATGCGGCTGATGATGCCCTTCAGGTCACCGATTCCATCTCCGCTGCCGTCGGCAAAGGATCGAGGGTAGATCTGGTAAATGACGGCCTGGCGCCACCAGTTCTTGTCGCCCTTTAGAAAGGTGTTTTCTGGCATGCTGAGCCCTTTCAAAACTTTGGTTATCGCTCGGGTTTTGTCCCTAGTGAAGTTTAACGGCAGTAATAAAAGTAAAGGGGGCTTGACTAAACTAGTGATATGGAGCTTGGAATCTATGCCTTTGGCGACCTGAGCGTCGACCCACACACCGGACAAACTCAGTCAATCGGGGAGCGCCTAGAGGGCATAATTCAGCTTGGCATCAGCGCCGAGAAAATGGGCCTCGATGTGGTTGCGGTTGGCGAACACCACGGTAGAAACTTCACAGTATCTGCACCCGAAATCATCCTCGGTGCCTTGGCTCGTGAGACCAGCAGGGTTCGACTGACTACCGCGGCCACCATTCTTTCAACCAACGATCCAGTGCGGGTTTTTCAGCAGATGGCAACCCTCGATCAGATTTCTCAGGGACGTGCCGAGATCGTTGCCGGCAAAGGCGCATCCATGGAGTCCTTTGAAATCTTCGGCTACGAGGACGAGGATCACGATGAGCTTTTTGATGAAAAGTTCAGGCTGCTACTCAAACTGCGCGAAACCAATCCGGTTACCTGGCAGGGTGAAATGCGGGCGCCGCTGAATGACAGCTTTCTGACGCCGTGCCCAAAGCAAAAGCAACTGCCAATTTGGCTTGCGACCGGTGGCTCCGAGCTGTCTTTGAAGTTGGCTGCCCAGACTGCTTCACCAATTTTCTTGAGTGCCTTCCAGCCCACCGAGGCGTTGGCAAGTCGGTTGCCGATTTATTTTGAGGCGGCCCACGCGCTTGGCATAGCCAAGGACTCGCTGGCGGTAGCTACCGGCAGCCACCTCTATGTTGGAAAGACCTCTCAGGCTGCCCGAGACGATTTCTTTCCCTACTACTCCAACTACTGGCGCAATAACTCGGCCCGATTCACCTCGGCTTTCCCCAAGGAAACCTTCGAGGAGTGGACCGCACCCAACGGACCCATGCTGATCGGTAGCCCCCAGCAGGTCATCGACAAACTCTTGACCCACAGAGAACTACTTGGGGTTTCGCGGTTTATCGGCCAGATTGACGTTGGCTCAATGCCAGCGGGCATGGCTCAGGCTTCGCTAGAACTTTTTGCCACCGATGTGGCACCTGTGGTGCGCCGCGCAACCGCTATTTAAGCGCTGCCGAGAGCTCTGCCGGCATGCCATCGGCTGCAGGCGTTTCGCTAACCAGTTCAAACCAAGCTGCAATGCGGAGGGTGTTGATGTGCACTGGCGTGCAACTGGTAAAAGTCATGTAGTGGCCACCTTGTTCGGCTGTCGGCAGCCCCTGTGGGATGGGGTAAACCACGCCAACATAGTTTGGCTTCACTATTTTGGTGCCAACCCACTGGTAGGTGAACCAAGATGTGCTGGTCTTGACATAGGCGAGGTCGCCAGTCTTTAGTTTGTCGATTAGCAACATCGGTCCGCCGTTTCCAAAGCGGTGACCTGCAATGGCAAAGTTGCCTTCCTCGCCAGGCATCTGGGTTCCCGTGTAGTGTCCCAGGCCAACACCATTGAGGACCGTCATCGATGTTCCTTCGGCGATGGTTCTCACGTACTTTTTGCCATATCGTGGCACGTACAGCTTGCCGATAACGGATCCCGCACTAAGCGAGCTCGACTTTGCAGCCGCGTTCGCAGGAGCGGGTCCAAGAGCAAGTGAAGTCTGTACGGCAAAGGTAAGCAAGGTTGCCAGCATTGCGCTGGCAACCTTTGCACCTTTTGGTTTGGCCTTAGACCTCAGCATGCGTGACTCTAGCGACGGGCGATTCGTCGTGCCCCAAGCAGCAGTGCAATTGCCGCCATCAGGGTTAGGAAGAATCCGAAGTCGCTGGTGAGCGGTTCGTCATCGCCGGTGTAAGCAAGCTGGCTCAGCTTTGGGTTCTTGAGTGCAGCGGCACCTAGAACCACGGTGTTGCCGCTACCAGTTCCAAAGCCGCGTCCCTTGAACTTGATCAGTACGACGGTCTCGTTAGAGTTTGCCTTGACCGTGCCTGGGGCAGCGTTGCTTGGAGTGCTGCTACCGTTGCCGCCGGTAACCGAACCGGAAGTGCCTGAGCTGGCAGTGACATTTTCGGCAGTCTTGGCGTATGCGACGTTGATGATCTTGCCTGCGAGTGCGTCATCGGCAGTTACCGCGTGACGTGCCGAACAGGTGATGCTTGCGCCAACCAACAGCGTTGCCGCTGGAGTGGCTGGGCTGCAGCCAGTGATGGTGGCGTTGTCATCGAATACCTGAACATCGTGCAGAGTTACGTTTCCGCTGTTGGTCACCACGATTGTGTAGTGCACGTAGCCACCGATGTCGGTAGGCATCGCGCCGGTCACACTCTTGACGATAGTGATTGCGGGGTTGCGAACCAACGGAACAGTCACCACGTTAGAGGTCACGTTTAGCGAGCCGTTGGTGCCCGAGCCAGAGCCCGACACCGTTGCGCCCGCAGCGGTTCCCGAGGCAGTTGCCACGTTGTCTACCTTGCCGGCGGTCATGTCGGCGTCGGTTACTACGTGGGTAGCTGCACAGGTGATGCTTGCGGCAGGAGCCAGGGTTGCAGGAACTGCAGGGGTGCAGGTTCCAAGTGTTGCGTTGGCATCTGCAACGGTGAGGTTAGTCACAGTCACATTTCCTGTGTTGGTTACCACGATGCTGTATGCGATGGTGTCGCCAACCTTCGAAGGCGCTGCGCCTGAAAGGCTCTTCACGATGGTAATTGCGGGCGCTGGAGCCAGCGGAACCGTGACGAGATTCGAGGTGCGGCTAAGCGAACCGGTCGACGAGGACGCGACAGCAGTGTTGTCCACCTTGCCGGCTGCCATGTCGGCATCGGTGACCACGTGAGTTGCGGTGCAGGTAAAGCTGGCGCCTGTGGCAAGAGTCGCAGGAAGCGCAACCGAACAGTTACCTAGAACCGCGTTCGCGTCATTTACGTTTACGCCGGCCAAGTTAGTTTCGCCATTGTTAGTCACAGTGATGTTGTAGCTCACGATGTCGCCAACCTTGGTAGGGGCGCTGCCGCTGAGGGCCTTTACGATGGTCAGCGAAGAAACCGGTGCCGGTGGTGCGGGCGGAGCAGACACTGGGGTTGTGACAAGGTTGGATGCCTGGTTGATCGAGCCCGTAGTGCTTCGCACATACGCTGTGTTGATTACTTGGCCCGCCGTGACTTCGGCTGATGTGACGGAATGGCTTCCGGTACATACGATGGTTGCATTCACGGCCAACGAGGCGACCTCAGTCGGAGGCGTGCAGCTGAGTGAACCGGTATTTGCATCGTCCACATTTACGGCGTTTAGTGCGACATTGCCCGTGTTGGTGACAACAATCTGATACGAGACAATCTGGCCAACACCGTTGAGTGCGGTTGTGCCCACCCGGCTTTTGACAATGCTCACGCTAGGGGCTGCGGTGAGGTTGGTTGATGCGGAAGCGCTCAAAGTTGTGCTACCAAGTTCGGTTGCGGTTGCGGTTGCTGTATTGGTAAAAATACCTGCGTCTACGTCTGATTGCTGAACAGTGTAGGCAGCGGTGCAAGTTACAGACGCGCCAATTGCAAGTGTGTAGGGGCTGGTACCTGGGCAGTTGAGCGTTACACCAGCGGTGGAGTCTGCAACTACCACTCCAGTTAGAGTCTCGTTACCGGTATTTGTAACAACAATCGAATAGTGAATAACATCATTAGCCTGCGACACTGCGGCACCAGTTTGGGTTTTGGTAATGGTTGCCTGTGGATTTGGTGTCAATGGCGTCGTGACTGTGGAGGTGTGCGCAGCAAGCACGCTTGTAACAACACTTGCTGTATTCACAACCTGCGGTGTGCCGGCCTTCATTTCCAGATCAGTAACGGTGTGGGTCGCAGTACAAGTGAATGTTCCACTGATTGCTAGGGTGGCCAACGTGTAGGTCTGGGCTCCAGCTGTTCCGCCGGTTGGACAGGTCAGGCTGTTCGGATCAGCATTAATGTCAGTTAAGACAACGTTCGTCAGGTCGATTAGGCCAGTGTTGGTAACAACAATGCTGTAGTGAATTACAGACCCAACAGCTGTTGGGGCCGCGCCGGTCTGGGTCTTAACGATGGTGATGTCCGGTGCATTAGCCGCAAGGTATGGGGTGGTAACCGAGGCTGACTGAGGCGCTGCCTCGTTGCTCGATACTGAAGCGGTATTTGTGACTGACTGGGCAGTTACATCAGCTGCTTGGATTGTGTACGTGCCCGTGCATGTCATGGTCGCGCCGATGGCAAGCGTGTAAGGGCTGGTTCCGGGGCAGCTCCAGGTTCCGTTTGCTCCAGTCAACAGAGCATCAGTGATGACCACGTTTGTCAATGGAACCTGGCCGGAGTTTCTAACATCAACGGTGTAACTGATCGCGGTGTGGGAGCTAGTGGTGTCCTGGTAGTAAGTAGTTGGAGAGGTCTTCGAAATTGAGATTTTGGCGATTGGCGTGATCACATGATCTGAAGATGCAGTTACATTTGTTGCGCCGCTTAGACCTGCGACAGTAGCAATGTTGTCAACCTGTGCCGCGGTCATATCTGCGCTGGTAACAATGTGCTTGAAAACACAGTCGAACGATATGCCGATGCCTAGGCTCACTGAAGGCGAGGTGTGTGAGCCGACAGTTGCTCCTGCGACAGTGCACGATACTAATGTTGCGTTTAGGTCAGTAATCACAACGTTGGTTAGAGCAACGTTTCCAGTGTTTGCCGCGGTAATCGAGTAAGTGACCTCTTCATTTATCGCCTTTGGAATGGCGCTAGATGACTGAAGCTTCAAAATGCTGAGCGAGGGCTGGGCACCGATTGGAGTGGACACTACGTTTGAGTAGGTGATTGGGACCTGGGTGGAAGTAACTTTTACAACGTTCTGAAGCGTGTAGTTAACATCGGTAGCAAGTGCGGTGTAACTGGCTGTACAGATAATGCTGGCGCCAGATGTAAGAGTGGTTGGCAAAGTAACTGGTGACGGTGTTGCGGTATTGGTGGCACAAAGCAGCGTCAATGTGACGGATGTCGCTCCATTAGCCGCATTAGGTCCTGTCGTAAGCGCATCGCTTGCGCCCACATTGGTGATTGTGTTTGCACTGATGTTTGTTATTAGTACTGAGTACTGGATTGCATCGCCAGAGTTTGCGGCCCGCAAGGGTGAGGTCTGAGTCTTCACCACTGAAAGCTCGTATGGGCTTGCCATAGTGGGCATGTAAGTTACAACCGTGTTGCTTGGGAAGGTTGTAGTGCCGGATGCTGCGTATGCAGTGTTGAGAACCTTACCGGCAGTTGCTTCGGCTGTGGTAACCACGTGGCTTACAGTGCAAGTTTCACTAACTGGCGGGTTGTTTCCCTGCCCGTTGCCAAGTTTGGCAATCATGTTTGGGTTGGCCGAAGTTCCACTGGGGCAGCGAACCACATTCGCGGTGTTCGGCGGGCTAAGGTTTGGGTCAGTAACCAAAATCGCTGTCACTGAACTGTTGCCGGTGTTAGTTACAGTGACATTGTAGGTAACGATGTCGCCCGCGGCAGTTGGCGCAGGTGAAGTTAGGGTTTTGGTTACCAAGAGCTGTGGTGCAGAACCAGTCGTAACAGTGGCCGTAGCGGTTACGGTGTTCGCATTGCTTGAGGTCACCGTAACAGTGTTGGTTTTTACAGTTCCGGTTGCATACGTTGTGGGTGTGAGGTAGGAAGCATTCACAGTGGCGTTTGCAGGAATGGTGCCTACCACCGCACCTGGCCAACTTACAGTTGGGTAGATATCATCCGATGTGTCGGTAGGGGTAGTTCTGTCATCAACCACCGTTACGCCAGTTGCGGCAACCGAAGTGTTGTTGGTAATTGTGTAGCAGAAGCGAACGGCAGTGTTAGCGCTCACCGTCAACGGTTGTGCGGGCATGCTGCCGGTGCAACTAGTTGCGGTGGTTGCATATTTCGCAACGGTGAGGCTAGTTACTGCAGGGGCAGTAAGACCCGCAAGGTTGCCAACTCCGCGGAAGTTGACGGTTTGGTTACCAGCTGAAATGTTTTCAACGGCTCCAGGCGCGATCACCTTCACGTAACTGAGAGCAGCCTGAAGGTTTCCTGTAGGTGAAGCGCCAGATTTACAACGGATCAGTGCATCTGAGCGAATAATCACGTTTGCACTGGCATTAACGTTCTCGACCACGAAAGTTGCGGCTGAGGTTGCGCCGGAGGTGAACTCAGTTCCGGAATCGGTACGATATGGTGCTGGTGTCATCGCGACAGCCGCGGAGTAGCCAGCTAGGTTGAAGCCGCCATCGGCAGTGGAGTCCCCGCCCAATGATTGGGTGCCACCAAGTGGAGAGGAGCCGCCTTGGTATGTGTTCGTGATATTTCCTTTATTTACCTTGAGGTGGCTCGCTGTCAGGTCAGGGGTCAGCGAAACGCCTGACTGCCCAGTTGAGTCCCATGTGTAAGTGATGCGAACTTCAACCTTGTAAGGAGCTGGCTGTTTTGTTGGGGTTGCACTTGTGTTGAGTTCAAGGAGGAACGACGCATAATCGTTGCAGGCAAAGTTGGTTCCAAGGAGCTCACCCTTATCGTAGGTGACCGAACCATCGTTCCAAGCGCCACCGCCGGTCGAGTGGTTGTAACTGTCGAACACTGGGGCTTTGAATGACACATTGTTGATAGTCGCGGTAGCTGCCTGTGCGGGAAGCGCCTGCATCGAGAGCGCACCGAGAGTAGCCGCCAGAGTTGCGCCCAAAATGCGAACAACGCTGTTACGAATGTTAAAAACCGAACTGAAAGTAGACATACAACCCCATTTAGCAACTGGCGAACGAAAGTTATTGGTCGCCAATTTTTTTTTGAAACTCAACTTAACAAGACTAACTGTAATTGGACAGGCAGTCTAGGCGAGGAATCCCAATTCTTAAGGCCAAAGAGCGTTAAAAAGCGGGCCGGTCAGAAATGTGACCGGCCCGCTTCCTTTGAGCGCAATTAGTGTGTGCTTGGCGCCTGCTCCACCTCGGTGCGGTCGCCGCTCCAGAGGGTGTGGAAGGTGCCTTCCATGTCAACACGCTTATAGGTGTGAGCACCGAAGAAGTCGCGCTGGCCCTGAACTACGGCGGCAGGCAGGCGAGGTGCGCGCAGGCCGTCGTAGTAGGAAAGCGATGATGCGAAAGCTGGAACCGGGATACCGGCCAGCGAGGCATTGGCAACAACCTGACGCCAAGAAGCCACCGACTTCGCCACAGCTTCCTTGAAGTAAGGGTCAAAGATCAGCGATTCAAGCGCTGGGTTCTTGTCGTAGGCCTCGGCAATGCGGTTTAGGAACTGGGCGCGGATGATGCAGCCGCCGCGCCAGATCTTGCTCACGGCGCCGTTGTTGATCTTCCAGTTGTACTCGTGTGCACCGGCGCGAATGGCGTCGAAGCCCTGCGAGTAGGCAACCAGCTTGGATGCGTAGAGGGCGCGGCGAACGTCTTCGACGAAGGCTGCCTTGTCGGCGATGCTCCAGGTGGTGGCGTCTGCTGGTAGGCCCGAAACGGCGGCGCGCTGGGCAACCTGCGACGAAAGCGAACGTGCGAAAACTGCCTCGGCAATGCCCGAAACCGGGGTGCCCAGGTTCAGTGCGGTCTGAACGGTCCAGACACCGGTTCCCTTAGAACCTGCCTGGTCGAGCACGACATCAACGAAAGGCTTGCCGGTCTTGGCGTCTACCTGCTTGAGAACCTCTGCGGTGATCTCAATCAGGAACGACTCCAGGTCACCCTTGTTCCACTCGGTGAAGATGTCTGCAATCTCGGCAGGCGAGAAGCCACCGGCCTGACGCAGAATGTCGTACGCCTCTGCAATCAGCTGCATGTCGGCGTACTCAATGCCGTTGTGGATCATCTTTACAAAGTGACCTGCGCCATCGGCACCGATGTGGGTAACGCATGGCTCGCCGTCTACAACGGCGGCGATCGAGGCAAGGATTGGGCCTAGGGTCTTGTAGGCCTCTTCGGTGCCACCAGGCATGATCGATGGACCCTTGAGGGCGCCCTCTTCACCGCCCGAGATTCCGGCGCCAACAAAGTTGATGCCCTTGGCGCTTACTTCCTTCTCGCGACGAATGGTGTCGGTGAATAGTGCGTTTCCACCATCAACGATGATGTCGCCTGGCTCAAAGCGCTCTGCCAGCTGGCTGATAACAGCATCGGTGCCCTTGCCAGCCTGAACCATGATGATTGCAGTGCGTGGCTTTGCAAGCGATGCCACAAATTCGTCGATGGTCTCTGAGGCAATGAAACCGGCCTCTGGGTGCTCGCTGGTGAGCAGCTGAGTGCGCTCGACCGAACGGTTGTAAACGGCAACAGTGTTGCCTTCGCGGCTAGCAAGGTTGCGAGCCAGATTGGAGCCCATTACGGCCAGACCAACAACACCGATATTTGCCTTTGGAGCAGTCATTAAAGATCCCTAATAGATTGAAGAACTGTTGCGCGGAATACCTCTAAGGATATCGCAAAAGATCTACCAGTTACTGAAATCACCGTAGTTATTAGCTGTTTAGAAGAACGAGAAGTAGGCCAGCGCAGCGATACAGGCCGCAATCAGAACGATGGCAACCACATAGGTGCTGGCCATGGTTCGACCCGCGGCGTACTCACCCATTAGCTTTTTGTCGCGCGAGATTCCATACATAAAGGCAAGTAGCGGAAGCAGCAGCACCGCATTCAGCACCTGCGTCAAAACCAGAATGGGCACAAGTGGTGCACCCGGAATCAGTACCAGACCGAGCGAAACCAGAGTGACGAGACCAAATGTTCCGTAGAACAGCGGGGCTTCTTTGACACTGTCGTCCAAGGCTGCTGGCTGGCCGGTTAGGTCGGTTACTGCGTAGGCGGTGGACAGCGGCAGGATTGATGCCGCAAGTAGGGCAGCACCGATGAGGCCAACTGCAAAGAGGTCGGTGGCGAAGCGGCCGGCAAGTGGCGCCAGAGCAGCCGCAGCATCTGCCGCGCCGGTAATGACTACGCCGTTTACGTGAAGTGTTGAGGCGCAGGTTACGACCACGAAGAAGCCGATGATTCCGGTCAGCAGGGCGCCGATCCAAACATCCAGACGAAGGTAGGGCATGTCCTTGGTGGTTAGTCGCTTATCCACAACGTAGGACTGAATAAACGAGAGACCCCATGGCGCCAGGGTGGTGCCGATGGTCGCCGTGGCAATCAAGATTGCATCTTTGTTGAGTGGCATGGTTGGGATCACCGAACCCTGCAGTGCCGCGAGCCAGTCGGGTTTGGCCAAGAAACCTGCGGCGATGTAACAGATGAATACTGCAGCCAAAATCAGCAGAATGCGTTCGATGCTCTGGAAGCCACCTCGCAAAACTAAGAATGAAACCAAAAGTGCGGCGATTGGCACCGAGATGTAGCGAGTGACGCCGAATAGCTCGAAGCCCGCTGCGATACCCGCGAACTCGGCGGCAGTGGTTCCGATGTTTGCGCCCACCAGCGCGATGATTCCAAGCGTTGCGGCACGTGCGCCATATTTTTGGCGAATCAGCCCCGCAAGTCCCTGGCCAGTAACAACACCGATGCGAGCACCCAGCTGCTGAAACAGAATAAGTGCCACGGTTGAGATGGTGAGAACCCAGAGCAGCTGATAGCCAAACTGGGTGCCGAGCACCGAATAGGTGGTGATGCCGGCCGGGTCATCGTCTGAGAGTCCGGCCAGTAGGCCCGGTCCCAGAACAGCCAACAGCGCAACGAAACGAGCTCGTGTGAAGCGTCTTCCGGGCTGCTTTACTGCGGATATGGACTTGGTGTTGGTATCGGCCATTAGTTGCGGCCCTCCTGCCAAGGCCAGTTGCGGCCAGTTCGTTCCTTGACCAGCGCGTCAACCACGTCATCGGCCAAAATGCGCCCAATCGGCCGGTTTTCTTCATCGACCACAACCAGCGATGAACCGCGGTTGGCGGTGAGTTTTTCAATAACTTCTTCGAGGTCGGCCTCCGGGCCAACGGTCTCGGGCTGCGAATCGTTCTTCACATTGCCAACCAGCGACCGTGGGTTGGCTGCGAACAGGTCGATCAGGTGCAGGTCATCCAGTAGGCGCCCGTCCTTGTCCACCACAACAATGCACTGCACGTCGTTGTTGTCCAGTTCCAGCAGCTTCTTTCGGGCATCAGAAACGGTGTCGTCTTCTTCGAGAATAACCAGGGCCGAGGTCATGAATCCACCGGCTGCCTCTTCGTCGTACTCCAGAAGCTCTATCAGATTGGTGGAGGTTTCGGCATCCATGGCATCCAGCATGGCCTCGCGCTCTTCCTCGGGAAGTTCGCGAAGCGCATCCACTGCCTCATCCGGCTCCATGCGAGCTAGCAGATCGGCAGCTCGGTCCACTGGAGCGTGACGCAGCAGCTCGTCCAGATCGTCTGCTTCCATCTCCTCCATGGCGTCCGCGGCCACTTCGGGGTCAAGAATCTCAAGCAAAAGTTGGCGCTCGCGGCGGCCTAGGTCTTCAAGAAGGTCGGCCATTTCAGATGGTCGAAGTTTTTCCAGACCCTTGTTCTGCTTACGCAGCCTAGCGGGTTCTCCGGGGCGACCAAACGACTGAATACCAGCCCAGTCAATCACCTTGCCGGGGGTGGGAGTGCGCCCAGCCGAGCCGGGAAGCACTCTGCGTAAAAAAGTTGCAAACGAAACGTCGACCCCTACCAGCTGGTAGTTGCGACCAGTCTTGGCCAGGTAAAGGTCTGAAGAACGAACCACTCGTGCGCCATCCACATCGAGAAGCTGGTGGTCGATCATGTCATCCAGTGCTAAGAATTCTCCATCGCGGCGCTCGTAGTCCCTGAGGTCCACGGTTGTCGAAGATAACGTCACGCCGGAGTTGTCGATTTTTGAAATACTCTCGACCTGCATGAATGCCCGCCGAAAGCCAATTCGCACGATGACACCGAAGACCTTGGGATAGTTGCCACTGTCCCAGCGCACAACTATGTCAGCTAGGCGGCCGACAACCTCGCCCGATGAAGATGTGACAGGTCGGCCCTGAAGTCCCGCCGCTGAGATAAGAGTGGCCGCGAGTGCGCGTCGGGTTGGATCGCGAAACGGAAGCTCGCTGGGAACTAGGTGTCTGGCCCTGCCGCGCCCACTGCGTTCTGGTGAGTTAGACATAGCTACTCCTCCTGAATGCGTTGGACGGCTGGGCTCTTGCTGGTTGGTATAAACCAGCGCTATCCAAATCTTACTTTGCGGCGGTGAATTTACTGATTGACCACAGAGCACGGAATGGCACTTCGGATTTCCACTGACCATTCGAGACGGGGAATAATAATCATCAAGGGGGTCTTTACTTATTCTGATAGACTCAAAGAACTACAAGGAGGACCACATGCCAGCGGTAACTGCCGACACAATGACATTGCCCCGCCTAGCCACGGCTACTGGCCAGGCTCGCACCATTAAATCTGTGACCAAGGGTCCGCAGGCATACGAGGGCGAGGGCTTTCCCGTGGTGAGGGCATTTGCTGGCGTGCCCTATGCAGACCTTGACCCTTTCATCCATATGGATCAGATGGGCGAGGTGGAATACCTCCCGCTCGAGCCAAAGGGAACCTCGTGGCACCCTCACCGCGGTTTTGAAACCTTCACCTACCTCATCGACGGCACCTTTTTGCACCAGGACAGCCACGGTGGCGGTGGGTTGATCAAGGATGGCGCCACCCAGTACATGACAGCCGGTGCCGGTGTGCTTCATATCGAGACCCCACCCGACGAGCTGGTAATGGCAGGCGGTGTCTTCCACGGACTTCAACTTTGGATTAACCTCCCACCAGAGAAAAAGATGATCAACCCGGCCTACCAGTCGCTCGAAGGCGATCAGGTCAAGCTGATTTCTAGTCAAGATGGCGGTGCATTGGTGAGAGTGCTGGCCGGCGAAATTGATGGCCAACTTGGGCCTGGAAAATCGCAGACCCCTATGACCATTGCGCACATTACCCTTGCTCCGGGCGCATCGGTTTCGGTGCCCTGGAACCCGATGTTCAATGCCCTGGCATACACTCTGGCCGGATCCGGAACTGTGGGTGAAACTCGAACCGCAGCCATTTCGACCGGAAATCTGACCGTTTTTGGTGCCGGCGATCGGGTGGTCATCACGGCAGATCAGGTTCAGTCCTCCAAGGACAAAAATTTAGAGATTTTCCTCCTCGGTGGGCAGCCAATCCGTCAGCCCGTGGTTGCCTACGGTCCTTTTGTGATGAACACCAAGGAACAGATCATTCAAGCAATGGAGGACTACAACTACGGTCGCTTCGGTCAGATCCCTGACGACGCCCTGATGCCATTCCACCACCGCCACGGCCGATAGTTTCCCAAACTGTTATGTGAGGTCTTTAAGGCTTTTCACAAATAAAAGGGTGCATCCTTGCAATGAAGCCACCAGGATTCAGACAGGAAGACTCAAAATGGACATCAAGAAGTTTGCAGCAGTAACCGCAATCAGCAGTGCTCTAATCATGGGCACCGGTATCGTGGCCTCCGCAGCCACCACCTCATCGCCAAACCCAAGCATCAGTGCCACGCCACGGGTAAAGCACACCCCGCTCACCGATGCCGAGAAGGCCGCAAAGCAGGCTGCACTGGCTAAGTTCAAGGCAGATCTAGCTGCATGGCAGACCCTCAAGGCAGCCTACGACGCCAAGGCAAAGCCAATCATCGACGCCTACAAGGCGGCAGTTGATGCGGCTAAGGCAAAGCGCGACGCCGACTTGGCAGCTATCACTCCTGCTCTGCCACCTCGTCCAAGTAACCCTAACGGCGAAGGTGCCGGCAAGGGAAACAACTAGTTCCAGAAACCGAGATACGGGCACCCCAAACGGGGTGCCCGTTTTCTTTTGTAATAAGAACGTTAAAAAGAATTTCCAAAAAAATCTCAGGAACCTCTCAGGCAAGTTAAAAATAGGACTAGATTTGTCACACGCACGCTGACGTGGGTTGCGTCAGCATTTCAATCAGGAGGTCCTGTGCGAGTGAACAAGATTAAATTTGCGGCCGTGGCAATGTTTGCCGCCGCGGCGCTTACTCTGTCGGGTTGTGCCAGCGGTGGTGGCAACGACAACATCGTTTCTGTGAATGGCTCCGAGCCGCAGAACCCACTAATCACCACCAACACCAACGAAGTTGGCGGCGGTCTGATTCTGGACAACATCTATGCCGGCCTGGTTTACTACGACGCCAAGGGCAACCCTGTCGACGACATGGCAAAGTCCATTACTTCCAAGGACAACACTGTCTGGGACATCAAGATCAAGGACGGCTGGAAGTTCACAAACGGCGAGGCGGTCACCGCCAGCTCGTATGTAGATGCCTGGCAGTACGGTGCGCTTCTTAGCCACGCGCAGCTAAACAGCTACTACTTCGACACCATCCAGGGCTTCAGCTATGACAAGGACAGCAAGCTAACCGGACTCAAAGTGGTTAGCCCAACCGAGTTCACCGTTACCCTCTCGGCTCCGCAGTCCGACTTCCCACTGCGTTTGGGATACTCGGGCTTCTACCCACTGCCAAAGGCATTCTTCAAGAATCCAAAGGCATTCGGTGAGAACCCAATCGGCAACGGACCATACAAGCTAGCCGAAAAGGGAGCCTGGAAGCACAACGTCGACATCAGCCTGGTAAAGAACCCCGATTACCAGGGTGCTCGAAAGGCGCTAAACGGCGGTCTAAAGATTGTGTTCTACGCAACACTAGACGCCGCATATGCAGATCTGCAGAGCGACAACCTCGACGTGATGGCAGGAATCCCAGACTCTGCTTTGAAGACGTACCAGTCCGACCTGGGCAAGCGCGCGGTAATGCAGGGTGCGGCTATCTTCCAGTCGTTCACTATTCCTGGTCGTCTGCCTCACTTCTCTGGTGCCGAAGGTCAGCTGCGTCGTGCGGCAATCTCAATGGCTATCAACCGTCAGGAGATCATCGACAAGATCTTCAACGGAACTCGTCAGCCAGCAGCAGACTTCACCTCGCCGGTAATCGCTGGTTGGAGTAAGACTCTTGCTGGTGCCGATGTGCTCAAGTACAACCCAACCGAGGCTAAGAAGTTGTGGGCTGAGGCCAACAAGATCTCGCCATGGTCGGGTTCGTTCCAGATTGGCTACAACGCCGATGGCGGACACCAGGGTTGGGTTGATGCGGTAACCAACAGCATCAAGAACACTCTCGGCATCGATGCATCGGGCGCACCTACTGCAACCTTTGCAGAGTTCCGCACCGCGATCACCGATAAGACAATCAAGACCGCATTCCGCACCGGTTGGCAGGCAGACTACCCAGCTCTGTCTAACTTCCTAGAGCCGCTCTACCAGACTGCTGCGGGTGCCAACGACGGTCAGTACTCAAACCCAGCTGTCGACAAGCTGTTCACCGAAGCCAACTCTGCAAAGAGCCTTGACGCGGCCAACAAGCTGTTCCAGCAGGCGCAGGAGGTTCTGCTCAAGGATCTACCGGCAATCCCAATGTGGTACGGCATCACCGATGGCGGTTACGGCACCAAGGTTTCCAACGTGAAGTTTGGTTGGAACTCGGTACCTATCCTCTACAACGTGGTGAAGAACTAAAAAGTTACTGACTGGGGCGGTAGTCGGAAATCGATTACCGCCCCAATCCTTTTTCAAAGGCATAAATGAGCGGCTACATTCTTCGCAGAATATTGCAGGCGATTCCGGTATTTTTTGGAACCACGCTTCTGATCTACTTCATGGTCTTCGCCATGCCGGGCGACCCAATCGTCGCGCTCTTTGGCGATAAAGGGGTAAACCCGGCAACGGCTGCAATCCTGCGCCACCAGTATCACCTGGACCAGCCGTTCATCATGCAATACCTGATCTACATCGGCGGTATTTTTCACGGCGATTTCGGAACCTCGTTTTCGGGTCAGCCAGTTGGAAACATTCTGGCCCAAACCTTCCCGGTAACTATTCGTCTTTCGATGATCGCGGTTGTTGTCGAAATGGTGGTTGGAATTGGTGTTGGCCTGGTCGCCGGACTTCGCAAGGGTAAGTGGTTTGATGCCACCTCGCTGGCCGGAAGTCTGCTGCTAATTTCGGTGCCAATTTTCGTAATTGGCTTTGTGCTGCAATACATCTTTGCCATCAAACTTGGCTGGGCCAAAGCTACTGTCAGCGGCGATGCCCCGCTAAACGAACTGATTCTTCCGGGCATAGTGCTGGCTTCGATCAGCATCGCCTACATTGTGCGTCTGACCCGTGCATCGGTGATTGAGACCGCGGGTCAAGACTTTGTCCGCACTGCCTACAGCAAGGGATTAAGCCGCAGCCGGGTGGTTCGGGTGCACATCTTGCGCAACTCACTGATTCCGGTTGTCACCTATTTGTCCATCGACTTCGGCGTGCTTTTGGTGGGCGCCACTGTTACCGAAGGAATTTTCAACGTTCCCGGAGTGGGCCGCACCCTCTATCAGGCCATCATCCGGGGCGAGGGGCCAACCGTGGTTTCCTTCGTGACGGTTATGGTGCTGATTTATCTGGCCGTGAATTTGCTCACCGACCTGCTCTATGCGGCGCTAGACCCAAGGATTCGCTATGGCAAATAGAAATGAACACTTTGTTGCCGATTTCTCAGAGAGTGTGGTCGAGATCGATGCCGTTCGCATCGACGACCGACCCAGTAATCTCTGGTATGACGCCTGGCGAGATGCCCGCAAGCGCCCGATGTTTTACATCTCGGGCGTGCTAATAGTTCTGGTGGCCCTAGTTGCGTTGTTCCCCGGGTTGTTTACTCAGGTTGCCCCCAACAATAACTGTCAGTTGGCTAATAGTTCGGCAGGTCCAGTCCTGGGGCATCCGCTCGGCTTTACGAGGCAGGGCTGTGACATCTACAGCCGCATCATTTATGGCACGTCCACCTCGCTATCGGTGGGGCTAATTGTCACTGTGATGACCACCTTGATGGGCGTGTTGGCTGGTGCAGTGGCCGGATTCTATGGAAAGTGGGTTGACGCCGTTATCTCGCGCATCGGCGACATTTTCTTCTCCATTCCCTACATCCTCGCTGCCGTCGTAATCATGTCGGTGTTCTCGCAGTACCGAAACGTCTGGGTTATTTCGGCGGCAATCGGAATATTTGCGTGGCCCTCGACGGCCCGAGTCCTCAGAGCTGAGATTCTGCGAGTAAAGAACTCAGATTTCGTAATGGCGTCTACTGCCATTGGGGTCAGTCGTTTCACGATTCTGATGCGCCATGTGCTGCCCAACTCGGTTGCGCCGGTGATCGTCATAACAACAATCTCGCTCGCGGCAGCCATCGTGGCCGAGGCAACTCTATCCTTCCTTGGAGTGGGACTGCCTTCGACAACCATGAGTTGGGGAAATGACATTAGCCAGGCGCAGGTGGACCTTCGCACCTCACCGATGATTTTGGTTTGGCCTTCCTTGGCGCTTTCCATAACTGTTCTTGCTTTCATCATGATGGGCGAAGTTGTCCGAGATGCCCTCGATCCAAAGGCCAGGTCTTCGCGATGAACGACATTCCGCTGCTCTCAATCCGCGATTTGGAGATTGAGTTTCCAAATCAAAATGGCGCAGTCAAGGCGGTAGCTGGAGTCAGTTTCGACCTCTACGAGGGCCAGACTTTGGCCATCGTTGGCGAGTCTGGCTCGGGTAAGTCCACCACCGCTCACGCCATCATCAACCTCCTTCCCGGCAACGGCCGAATCGCTGGTGGCTCGGTGACCTTCAGCGGGCGAGAACTGGTCGGCTTGGACCCCCGCGAACTGGAAAAGGTGCGCGGCCAGGAGATCGGATTTGTTCCGCAAGACCCCATGTCCAACCTCAACCCAGTCTGGTCGGTTGGTTTTCAGGTTGAAGAAGCTATTCGTGCCAATGGAATAGCCACCGATAAGAAGGCTGTCCGTGCTGCTGCAATCGATGTGCTGCAAAAGGCAGGGCTCAGCGATGCCGAGAGGCGGCTAAAGCAATTCCCGCATCAGTTTTCGGGCGGAATGCGGCAGCGCGTGTTAATCGGAATCGGTCTCGCGGCACAACCCAAGCTGCTAATCGCCGATGAGCCGACTTCGGCGCTGGACGTAACTGTGCAGCGAGGAATCCTCGACCACCTCGAGGGGCTGACCAAAGACTCCGGAACCTCGGTGATTCTCATTACCCACGATCTTGGGTTGGCTGTTGAAAGGGCCGAGAGCGTTGTGGTCATGTACCGCGGCAAGATTGTGGAATCCGGCCCTAGCCTTGAGATACTGCAAAACCCGCAGCATCCCTACACCAAGCGTTTGGTTGCCGCGGCACCGTCGCTGGCCTCTCGGCGATTGGGTGCTTCTGGTTCCACGGCAAAACTTGTAGACACCGATTTGGTGGCCTCTGGTCAGCCAGCCGCCGAGGCAGGTGCCGAATCTTCAAGCCCGGTGGCGATCTCGGTACAGAACCTCTCCAAGACCTTCTCGATTCGCGGAAGTGGTTTCAAGAGCACTCAGTTCACCGCGGTGAATGATGTCTCTTTTGAAATCCATCGTGGTTCAACCACCGCTCTGGTGGGAGAGTCTGGCTCGGGCAAATCGACGGTAGCAAAGTTGCTGATGGGTCTCGAAAGTCCAAGCGCTGGTCAGATTAACATTGATGGCCGCGATGTTGGCAAGCTAAACAAGCATCAGATGCTGGCACTTCGGCGCCGGATGCAGCCGGTGTTCCAGGATCCATACGGGTCTCTAGACCCGCTCTACAACATCGCGAACACCATCGCCGAACCCATGGTTACCCACAAGGTGGGGGATAGGTCGACTCGCGCCGAAAGGGTGCGCGAGTTGCTCGATCAGGTTTCGTTGCCTCAGTCCATAGCATCCCGCTACCCGAGTGAACTATCTGGCGGACAGCGGCAACGAGTTGCAATCGCTCGAGCACTTGCTCTGAAGCCAGACATCCTGATTCTTGACGAAGCGGTTTCGGCACTCGATGTTTTGGTTCAGGCACAGATCCTCGAGCTGCTGGCTCAGTTGCAGGACGAGCTGGAACTTACCTACCTCTTCATCACTCATGATCTAGCCGTAGTTCGAATGATTGCGGACAACGTATGTGTCATGAGCAAGGGGCAGATTGTTGAAGCTGGCAGGACCAGCGATATCTTCGATAATCCGCGCGAGGAATACACCAGAAACCTACTTGAGGCCATCCCCGGCGCCAACATCAAGCTCGGAGTCTGACCCTGGGCTAGTTGAAAAGTTTGCCCAGGCTAATGATGATTCGCTGAAGTGCCTGATCGCGGGTGATGGCCGGGTTTTGCAGCATTAGGTTTGCAATTTCGGCCAGGGCCTGTGCCGCAAGGGCACCCACAAAGCCTGCTTGAACTCTTGCGTCCGGAATGTTTCCTAGACGTTCAAGCGCAACGTCTTCCATTTCTGCAGACCAGGCTTCCTGAGCGTATCGGGTTGCCGCTGCCGTGTGACGGGCTCGCTCCACTTCGGCACCAGCCGGATACTCGAGTTCGCACTGGGCAAGGATTGGGTCCAGGTGGATCATGCAGGCGCTGAGAGCCTCCATCAAGCTTTCTTGTTGGGGGCGTTCCAAGAGGTGAATCCTAAAGGCTGCCATTTGCTTGTCGAAAAACGGGAAAAGCAGGGCCTCTTTATTTGGGAAGTAGTTGAAAAGCGATCGGCGGGAAAGGTCTGAGGCCTCAGCGATGTCGGCCATTGTGGTGGCTTCGTAGCCTTTTGACTCGAAAAGTGACCACGCAGTGAGGATGATTTGATCATTTGAGGCTTTGTGCCGACGCCCCAGAGAAACGTGTTCAATATCTTTTTGGTTCACGGGAATAAGAATACTCCCAACTTGCTTATTTGTTGCATCGGTGCAAAAATAAAATGCACTTGTGCAAAAACTCTCCCGCAAAGGTCTAAATAATGGCTTCTTTCCTTTACAAACTCGGTCTGTTCGCTTCCAAGCGTTCTTGGCTGGTCATCTTTTCCTGGGTTCTACTTCTTGGCGTGACCGGCACACTCGCGGCAACCGCTGGAGGAAGTTTTACCACCACGATGTCTGTTCCGGGAACTCCCGCACAGAACACGGTCGACGCACTCAAGGCGTCGTTCCCAAAAGCGAGTAACGGTTCGGGCGCGGTCGCCTTTGCTACCGAAAATGGAAAGCCGTTCACCGCTGCGCAAAAAGCAGCAATCACTAATCAGCTAAACCAAGCCAAGACCCTGCCTACCGTTGCTAGCATCATGGACCCATTTGCAACCGAAAAGCTGCTGCTAAAGCAGCAGCGCCAGCTTGCCAAGGGTGCCAAACAACTTGCGGCTGCACCCAAGGACCTGGCTGCCGGACAGAAAAAAATCACCGATGGCTTGGCAGCGCTCACCAAGGCGCAGGCCGATCTAGCTGCGTCCCGTAAGACACTGCAGGCACAGGCGGCCCAACTTGCAGCAGGCATTAAGCAACTTGAGGCAGCGCTAAGTCAGGCTACGGCCGGCGGTGCACCAGCAGCGCAGATCGCCGGAATGCAGGCACAGTTGGATGGCCTCAAGGCTAATCAAGCAAAAATCACTGCCGGTTTTGCGCAACTGGATGCGGGCCAGGCACAGATTGACGCCAATAAAAAGAAGTTGGCAGACGCCCAGACCGCCTTGGACAAGGCAAAGAAGGACCTGCCCGCTCAGCAGCTAAAACTGGAGGCAGGGCAGAAACTGCTAAACGCAGCCTCTGGCTTCCGCACTGTTTCCACGGGGCAAAACATTGCCGTAGGAAATGTCTTCTTCAAAAAACCCCTAAACCAGATCACTGCGGCTCAAAAGGCCGATGCCGTCAAGGAGTTCACCAGCGCGAAGATCTCTGGTGTCAACGTAGAGGTTTCCCAGGATCTCACCCAGAACCCGCCATCGGTTTTTGGAGTTGGTGAGTCCATCGGATTGCTAATCGCGGCAGTCGTGCTCTTCATCATCGTTGGCACTTTTGTTGGCGCCGGACTACCACTGATTGCTGCAGTATTGGGTGTGGGCATTGCCGCAACCGCAACCATGGCGCTATCGGCTGTGGTCAGCATGGGTTCGACCACCCTTTCGCTCGGCGGAATGCTTGGTCTGGCCGTGGGAATCGACTACACCCTGTTCATAATCAATCGTCACCGCCGACAGCTCAAGGCGGGCATGGAGCTGCGCGAATCGCTGGCTCTTGCCAACGGCACCTCGGGTAGCGCGGTCTTCTTCGCCGGCCTCACCGTGATCATTGCTCTGGCTGCTCTAAACCTGACGGGAATCGGATTCCTTGGGATCATGGGTACCGTGGGCGCAGCGGCAATTGCCATCGCGGTGGTTGTGGCGGTTACCTTCACGCCGGCATTCCTTTCGCTGCTTGGAATGCGCATTCTCTCCAAGAAGGAGAAGAAAGCGCTGGAGCTCTTCGACGATGCCCACCCAAACACCCCAGAGCGGGTTTCGACCCAACCGGTGTTTGCCAACAAGCGTCCTTGGATTACCCTCGCTGGTTCTGCGCTCTTGCTTGCGCTGATTGCAACACCAATCCTTAACCTCCGCTTGGGTCTGCCGGATGGCGCCTCCGAAAACACCAACTCAACTCAGTACAAGGAATACAAGCTGGTTGAAAAGGGCTTTGGCGTTGGCATGAACGGCCCTCTGGTAACCGTGGTTTCCATTCCAAAGAAACTTGGCAGCACCGATGCGCTGCAGTTTGAGGCCGAGGTAGCAACCAGAATCTCGGCTCTCAAAAACGTAAGTGCCGCTGTCTATGCGGCAACTTCAAGCAACGGCAAAATCCTGATGTTCCAGGTGCTGCCAACCGGCGGTCCTACCAGCGTTGCCACCGAGCAACTGGTTCGAGACCTCCGTGGCTTGGACACCAGCTTCAAGCACGACTACAACGCCAGCGTTCAGGTGACCGGCCTCTCGGCGATGAACATCGACATCTCGCAGAAGCTTTCGGATGCCCTTCCGCTGTACCTAAGCACCGTCATGATCCTCTCGCTGATTCTGCTCATGATCGTCTTCCGCTCCATTGCGGTTCCACTCGTTGCCACGGCCGGATTCTTGCTCAGCGTGTTCGCCGCTCTCGGTGCGGTTACTGCCGTGTTCCAGTGGGGTTGGCTTGGCTCGGTCTTCGATGTGCACGATCCAGGGCCAATCCTGGCCTTCCTGCCAACCATGGTCATCGGCATTTTGTTCGGCCTAGCAATGGACTATCAGTTATTCCTGGTCTCGGGAATGCGTGAAGCCTATGTGCACGGCAAGACAGCCAAGGAATCGATCAACTACGGAATTCACCTTTCCCGTCAGGTCGTGGTCGCGGCTGCAATCATCATGATCAGCGTTTTTGGAAGCTTTGCCTTCTCGGAACAGGTCATGTTGCGCGCCATCGGTTTTGGACTTGCCACCGGTGTCTTGTTTGATGCGTTCTTTGTGCGCCTGATGTTTGTTCCGGCCCTGATGACGGTGCTTGGCGACAAAGCCTGGTACATCCCTAAGTGGTTAGACAAGGTGCTGCCAGACGTGGATGTTGAAGGTGCCCAGCTGGAGCGAACCCACCCACACTAGGTAACTACCTTGCAGGCTTTGGTCGCGAAGAAAATATTGGGTGAACGGTTAAATTCTAAGTTCTGAATCTAGCCAGGGTTAGGTAAAGTTAGGTTAGCCTTACCTAAGAAATATGGATCTAGATGCGCAAGTTAACTGCCCTATTGGCCCTAGCCGGATTACTGGTATCACTAGCCGGATGTTCAACATTTAAGAGTTTTTCGGACTCCCTTTCAGGCAATTCTGGCGGCAAAACCAGGCAGTACTTCATTCAGGCAGTGCAGGTCAAATGGAACTATGCGCCCTCTGGAACAAATGAAATCACTGGAAAGCCATTCACTCCCGCGGAGAAAGTATTTGTGGGTTCCGGCCAAAATCGCGTTGGATCGACTTATACCAAGTGCACTTATCGTGGGTACACAGACGCAAGTTATGCGGTACCCCTAAAGCAACCCGCTTACATGGGAATATTGGGCCCAACTGTTTTCGCCGAAGTTGGGGACAGGGTGGTTATCCACTATAAAAACTCGTGCTCCTTTGCAAACAGTGTTCATGTTCACGGTCTCAGGTACGACAAAAAGAGCGAAGGTGCACCCTATAACGACGGCACAACCTCTAAAGCCGATGACTCGGTAGCGCCTGGAGCAAGCTACACATACCATTATGAGGTTCCAAAATCTGCGGGACCGACAGCCATGGATGGCTCGACTGCTATGTGGATGTATCACTCTCACTCCGATGAAATTGGTGACGTATACGCCGGCATGACCGGCTTTATCGTCGTCACTAAAAAGGGGTACGCCAACCCAGATGGCTCACCGAATGATGTCGATCAGAATATTTTTGTTTTGTTCGAAGTTGACAACGAAAATCTGAGCTCGCTGGCGTCGGTTAATTTCAAGGGCAAACCCACGGCTGTGAAAGAGTCTGATGAATTTGCCGAATCCAACATGATGCACTCGATAAATGGATATGTATATGGCAACGGTGCAATGCCCGTTTTGAAAAAGGGTAGCCGTGTGCGCTGGTACCTCATGGATATGGGCAATGAAGTAGATCTACATACTCCTCATTGGCATGGAAATACTGTGGTTTCTATGGGTATGCGTACCGATGTTGTATCCATGCTTCCCGGCACCATGGTAACCGCAGACATGTCCGCTGATAACCCCGGTATATGGCTATTCCACTGCCACGTTGCCGATCACATTGCAGCTGGAATGGTCGCAAGATACCAAGTGAAATAGTTGCAGGTAGGGTTAGGTTATGTCCAAGCCAGAGCTAAACAAAGACACCCAACTGTGCATTTCGCTGGCGGCTCGTCCAAGCAATATCGGGACCAGGTTTCACAACTACCTTTACCAACAGCTCGGAATCAACTTCATCTATAAGGCCTTTACAACCAACGATATTGCGGCTGCAGTCGGTGGTGTTCGTGCGCTGGGCATCAGGGGATGTTCGGTTTCGATGCCTTTCAAGGAGGCGGTAATTCCTCTGGTTGACGAGTTAGATCAAACCGCCGCTGCCATTCAGTCGGTGAATACGATCGTCAACACCGACGGATACCTGAAGGCTTACAACACCGATTACGGGGCTGTGCAAGACCTGATCGCCGAACACGGTCTGGAAAGCGGAAAGTCTGTGCTGATTCGTGGCAGTGGGGGAATGGCGAAGGCGGTGGGTGCTGCATTCCGCGATGCCGGTTTTGGCAATGGAACCTTGATTGCGCGCAACAGTGAATCTGGTCAGCGGCTTGCAGCAGAGTTGGGTTATCGCTGGGCGGCAGAGCCGGCTGGCCTAACCGCGGACATCATAGTAAATGTGACCCCTTTGGGAATGGCCGGGGGAGCAGACGAGACCACGGTCTCCTTTCCTGCCGAGGCCATAGCCCAAGCAGAAACTGTCTTTGATGTTGTGGCTTTCCCCTCGGAAACTCCGCTTATTCTGGCCGCTAGGGCTGCTGGCAAGCCGGTGATTACCGGAGCTGAGGTCATTGCACTGCAGGCGGCAAAGCAGTTTGAGCTCTACACCGGGGTCCGTCTCTCACCGGAGCAGGTGCTAGAAGCATCGCTCTTCTCTCGCCAGCCGGTTTAGCCCAGCGCCTTTAGAACCAATTCTGCGATTCTTCGCTCGGTGGCAGCATCAATTTCAATCACGGCGAAAGCCACCGGCCACATGTTGCCATCATCGAGTCTGGCATTGTCGGCGAATCCCAAAGTGCCGTAACGAGCCTTGAACTTGCTTGCATACTGGAAAAAAGTGATTAGTTTTCCATCTAGGTAATAGGCCGGAAAGCCATACCAGGTGCGGGGATCAAGTTGCGGGGCGGTTGCCATCACAATTCGGTGGATCTCTTCGGCCAAGTGCTTGTCGGGTTGGGGCAGTTTTTCGATAGCCGCAAGCACATCGTTGAGGTCCTGAAGTTTTCCAGCCTCATCCTTCTCGCGCTTTGCCTGTGCCTTCTGCTCATCTCGGTACTGCTTGATTGCAGCCTTTTCCTCGGCGCTAAAAACACCCGAACTCTTGCTCTCTGTCATGGGACAAATCTATTGCTTGCCGGGTCTTAGGTGAAGCACACAGGTGGCAGGATAGAGACGTGCCCGAATCCCAGAATATGCCTCCTAAGAAAAAGCGAGTCTTTGCGGATCTGAGCCCACTTCGGGAAGCACCAGCATTTGCGAGGCTTTGGTTGGGCACCATGCTGAACGGCATCGGCACGCAGTTGACCATTGTTGCGGTTGGCCTGCAGATTTATGCAATTTCCCACAGCACGGCCGCGGTTGCCTTGGTTGGCGGCATTGCCCTGATACCTATGGTGCTGGCGGGTCCGCTGGGTGGAATGGCCGCAGATGCCTTCAACCGCAAGATGCTCATGATCGTCTCCGCCTCGGTCATGTTTGCCTCAACATTGGGTCTCTTGATGCTGAGCTTTTTCGAGTCAGCTGCTTCGCAAAGCGGACAGCACATTGAGCTTTGGCCGTTCTACTTACTGACCACCATCTCTTCGGTCTCTGGAACGGTACTGGGTGGCACCAGGCAAACCGTAATACCGGCCATTCTGCCGGCAAAACTAATCACCACCGGTGCTGCGCTCAATGGCATCTCAATGGGAACACAGGTAATGCTGGGTCCGGCGCTCGCCGGAATCTCGGTGGCGTTTTTGGGATATGGTCCAACCTTTGCGGGCGACCTCATTCTTACCGCGGCTGGTTTCTTGGGCATACTCACTTTGCCTAAAATTCCGGTGGCCGTGGATGCGATCCGGCCGGGTTGGAAAGCCTTCAAGGAATCGATCGCTTTCTTGCGCGCCACCCCTGCCATCGGTGCTGGGTTTGTGGTCGACATCATTGCCATGTCCCTTGGGCGCCCTTACGTATTGCTGCCCGCCGCTGCCTCGCTGGTTATCGGTGGCGGACCCGTGACGGTTGGCATCATCACCGCCGCGGGCGCTGCCGGCTCGTTTTTGACCAGTGTTTTCAGCGGCCAAGTTCGCCACATCAAGCATCAGGGTCTGGCGATCGCCAACGCGGTTAAGGTCTATGGCGGTTTCGTGGTTCTTTTCGGGCTGGTGTTGGCCGCCATGCAAACCGGCTGGTTTGGTCAGGTTGGTGGCAGTTTGTCTCAGGTGAGTTGGCCGGCGCTTCTTCTGGCCAGCCTCGCATTCATGGGAATGGGTGCCTCGGACGAGGTTTCGGCGATATTCAGAACGGCCATGCTGATAACTGCCGCCCCCGATGAAATGCGCGGCCGAATGCAGGGGCTGTTCATGTCGGTGGTTTTGGGCGGGCCCCGAATCGGCGATCTCTACGCGGGTGCGGCCGCAAGTTTGCTAGGACTTTGGGCCGGACCCGTCATCGGTGGAGTTGCGATTGCCGCTCTCATGTTTGTGCTGCTGGCAGTCACGCCATCGCTAAAAAACTTTGTGGTTGAGTAGCCTCAGTACTGACCCTTGATCACAAAGAAGCTGCCGCGGATTTCGCCGGCCAACTTTGACTTCTGACGCGCAAATTTGAACTTGGTAGCCAGCTCAGCCGGAATCTCCATTCCCTGAGAGAGCTTGAAGCCAACCGCACGTTTTCCGGCGTCTTCGAGGGTGTAGAGCACATTAATTGCCAAGCCGCTCTCGTAGAAAACGTAGGTCCAGCGGATGCTTCCTTCAACCAACATCTCAGTTGCTTCAAGTGGCTTTGAGCCAATCACTATGTCTCGCTCCAGCAGCACTTTTGCCACGTAATCCACTAGGTTCTGGGCCTCGGCGGCTGGCTGAGTCGTGAAATCGATGTCGTACTTGTTATTGAAGTAGCGAGCCTCGTTGGCTCGCAATCCGGCCAAAGTATCGGCAACTGGCGAGGTCTCAAGACCATCAGTGGACACGTTTACAAAATCAATAACTCCGGGCATGAATCAAGGCTAATGCTTGTAGCCCTTGATGCGCTCCAGGGCTTCCAAAACCCTAATGGGTTCGTCAGTTGCTGGCATGCCTGCCTTGTCCAATGGGCCATCTGGGTCACTTGGGTTGTCGCTCTGGAGTTGCGCGAAAAGCGGCTCGAGATCTGATTCTGCAGCCCCTGTTTTGTTATAAAGTTCGAAAGTCTTGCCATTGGCGGCAGGCGAAGTAAGCGACTCAACCAGAACCTGTGCAATTTGTTTGCGAGAAATGCCAATTTCCGCGGGATTCAGATTAGCCCGGGTATCGCCTTGAGCCAGCCAAAGGCTATTTTCGCCTGATGCGTTGTAATCGAACCAACCTGGTCGAACTATCGTGTAGCGGTTTCCGCTGGCGCGAACCAATCTTTCGCTGCGAAGCTTCCACTCGCCCGACTGAGAGGTTCGGTTATAAGAGGAATTTCGAGTCGTGACACCGATTGCAGTCATCAGCGCGATGGCAACCTGTCTGCCTTTGAGGGCATCCAAAATGTTGAGCACTGCACCATAGTTAACCAACTCAGAGGTTTGCGGAGTGGGTCCAGGGACACCGTGGGTAAAGATTACCGCGTCTATGCCTTCGACAGCTTCGGTGAGGGTTTCTGGTTTAGAAATCTCAGCTACAAAGAGTTCTGCACGCGGGTCTAGATTTCGGGTGTTAGAGGTGCGCCGAACTACGGCTCTCACATTGTGTCCCTTTGCAAGGGCATGTTCCACAACCTCTTGGCCGATGCTTCCCGTTGCTCCAACCACCAGAACGTGCATGCGAAAACTCCTTTGTTTAGTCACAGATTACACAATTCAAAAACCGGTATTTCTAGGGTTTTTGTCGGCCTTGATTTGGGTATTTTTACGACTTCTTGACTCAATGAGAATAGAGTGAAGGCATGAGCGGATACGAAGTTATAAACGTTGGAGCACCAGAAAACTGGCGCGGACACTTTGGCGGTTTTCGCCCCGAAACCTCGCGCGATGGCAGGCGTGTAGTCGATCACGAGATGCACCTGCAGTACATCGGTTTGACGGTAAACGCACTGGTTGCCGGCGAGGAAGCAGGTTATTGGCACAAGCACTCTCAGGTGGAAGAGCTCTACATCTTTATTCACGGAAAAGGTCAGCTGGGTCTAAACGACGATCTGGTCGAAGTGTCTGCCGGTTCGATTGTTCGAGTGAGCCCGGAGACCTGGATCACCTGGCGCTGCGACCCAAATTCAGCAGAGGAACTTCGCTGGTTCTGTGTGCGCGCTGGCGGAACCGAACTGCCAGAGTTTCCAAATGATGCCACCAAGGATGTCACCCGGCCAATGCCCTGGTAGCGGTTGGCTCTCTTTCCGAAAGTCCTGAAACCGGAAGCTTATACCTTCAGTTTTGCATTGCTCTGGGAATGAACCGGTCAGGCATCTTGCTTGCTTTGTTATGACTCAAACCGCGCCTGCCCAGAATCCACCTAAAGCAAATCGACAGGCCTGGTTGGCACTAGCCGTAGTTCTGGCCGGAATGTTCATGGCGCTGATCGACTCGACCGTGGTCAACGTTGCGCTTCCTTCGATCCGAACCAGTTTGAACTCCGATGAGTCAACCCTTTCGTGGATTGTCTCCGGTTATGCCCTGACCTTTGGCCTTGCGCTTATCCCAGCCGGTCGACTAGGAGACCGCCTCGGCCACAAGTGGGTTTTCATCGTTGGCCTGGTGCTGTTCACCATCGCGAGTGCATACTGCGGTATCGCCCAAAACAACTTCGACATCATTGTTGGCCGCTTGCTTCAGGGTTTGGCAGCCGGTGTTTACGTTCCGGCGGTAGCGGCGTTTATCCAGCTGTTGTTTCAGGGACGCGAGCGCGGCAAGGCCTTTGCAATCATGGGCTCGATCATCGGAATCTCTAGCGCCATCGGACAGTTGGCTGGCGGCCTGCTGATTCAGGCATTTGGCGAGCAGGAAGGTTGGCGCTGGGTGTTCTTCGTGAACCTGCCAATCGGTATTGCAACCGCTATCTTTGCAATCCGTTTACTTCCGGGTGGCGACGCCCATGCCGACAGATCAAACCGCATGGACTGGTTGGGCATCGTTCTTCTCTCCGGTGCCCTGACGGCCATTCTGATTCCACTGATTCAGGGTCAGCAGGATGGCTGGCCAGTCTGGATCTGGTGGAACATGGCTGCGGGCATTGCCGGAGTATTTCTCTTTGCTGCCTGGGAGGTTTATTTCACTAAGCGGGGCGGTTCTGCGCTGGTTCCTCCACGTTTGTTCCATCACGTGAGCTTCTCGCTCGGAACAGCCTTGGCCCTGGTCTACTTTGCGGCAATGGTTTCTATCTTCTTCACCATGTCTCTGCTCTGGCAGGGAGGCCTTGGGCACACCGCTCTTGAATCCGGTTTCTTAGTTCTTCCGTTTGCACTGGCAACGGCAGTATTTTCATCGCAGAGCACCAAGTGGGCGGCTAAGTTAGGACGCAACGTGCTGGTAATCGGAGCGGCTCTGCTTGTGATTGGTCTTGGAGTGACCTGGCTTGTCCTCAAGGATGTAACTGGGCCCGACCTGACCGCTTGGGTGCTACTGCCCGGCCTAGCTATTGCGGGCGCTGGTAACGGAATATTCCTGGCTCCAAACGTGCAGTTCATTGTTGCCACAGTTGATAACTCGGAGGCCGGCGCCGCCAGCGGAGTGGTCCAGACAATGCAGCGCCTGGGCGCGGCAATCGGTGTTGCCGTGATTGGTTCGATTCTCTTTAGCTCGCTGAAGTTTGGGCCAACAACCACCCCGGCCCAGATCACATCGGGTTTCCTAACCGGAGCCACCAACGCAATGTTGATGTCGACCATACTGGCTATTGCATCGTTTGCACTCGTCTTTAGCCTGCCCAAGCGCATCCAGTTGCACGGTGCCGCCCCGGTAGCGGCCGACTAAGGCGCTAAGCCTTGCTGGTTCGACGCGCCACTGCTCGGGTAGCCGCGTAGCCCAGGGCGCCGCCAACCAGTTGAGCCGCAATAAACGGGAGCACTGAGCCTGGGCTAATGCCGGCAAAGGTGTTGGAAAATTCGCGGGCCACGGTAAGTGCTGGGTTAGCGAATGACGTCGATGAGGTGAAGAAAATAGCTGACAGCACCCACCCAGCTACGCCGGCGATTGTAAATTTTTCATACCCAAGGGCCGACAAAATGCCGATCACAGCAACAAGTCCGCTTGTTGCAATCACTTCACCGAGAAAAGTACCGGCATCGATTCGTGGATGGTTGGAAATCTGGATTGCTGGAAGCGAGTACATCAGGTTGGCTACCGCCGCACCGAAAATTGCCCCTAGAAATTGGGCCACAATGTAGCCAACCGTCTTCGCTAGGTTTTGAGTCTTAGCAACGAAATTAACTAGCGAGACAATCGGATTTAGATGGGCACCGCTGATGGGCGCAAGCACCAGCATCAGCACCGTCAGCCCAGCAATAATCGAAATGGCGTGGGACAAAAGCGATACGCCATTATCGGCTGACAGTCGATCACCGAGTATTCCCGAACCAATCACAACACAGGTCAGCACGGCTGTGCCGATGAACTCGGCAGTCATTTTGTTTAGGTTAGAGAACATTGGTCAAGACTATTGGAAGCGCTTGTCATTAGTTGACGCTAATAACTGGCGAGCATTTTGGCCGAAGGCTAAGGCTATGGACGATTGTGCTGCTTAAGACGACCTTCCAGTGCGTCACGAACTGAAGGCCATTCGGATTTTGTGATCGAATAGACCGCGGTGTTTCTGATGCTGCCATTAGGCAGGATCATGTCATTTCGCAAGATTCCATCAAGCTTTGCGCCGAGCTTTTCGATTGCCGCGCGAGACTGGAGATTTTTTTCGTGTGTCCTGATTTCGACAGCATTGCAGCCCAGAACGTCGAAGGCGCATTGCAGCATCAGAAACTTTGCCTCCGGATTAAGGGCAGAGCCATGAAAACTTTTTGCCAGCCAGGTGGAACCAATCTCCACCTTTAGGTTCTCGAGCTTTATGTTCATGAACGTTGTCATGCCAACGGCTTTGCCAGAACTCTTGTCAAGCGTCGCAAACGGAATCATCGAACCTGAATAGTAGAGTCCGAGTCTTCGATCAATCTCCGCAGTCATTCGCTCCGGTGAAGGAATCGGGGTGTACCAAATTTCGTAGAGTTTTCCATCTTCGCTGGCCTTTGAAAGTTCTTCACTTCTTGCTTGACTGAGAGGTTCAAGTAGAACGAAAGATCCTTCAAGTGTCGGAATCCGTGGAAGTTGTGCCGGCATGCCTCTCCTCGTCTGGACACAAATAATTTATGCGAAATGAGTGATGACAACAAACGCGTTCGGTCACAAGCATTGGGCTGATAGTCAATCTACGCCACATCGAAAGTTCGAATCACACTTCTCCTCACCAGCAAACAAAAAGACCGCCCTAAAGGCGGTCATTTTGTTTGCGGAGAATAGGCGGAACACATTACCCGCTTGCTGCTCAGCGTTGACGCCGAAGCCTGATTTCGTAAAACATTTCTACGCCATCTTTCTACGCCATTAGGAAAGAAGTTTGTCGAGGAGCACGGCAAGTTGAGCGCGCTCCTCATCGTTTAGCGACTTCATTATCGGGCTCTGGCTGCCAGCGGCCTTCGCTAACTTGGTGCGAAGTGCCT
>Ga0213920_1000135_pt1 | contig 74043 bp, 73 predicted proteins | sample McNCre1117MG_FD_161054 | JGI IMG/M metagenome (GOLD analysis project Ga0213920, IMG submission 161054) | Freshwater microbial communities from McNutts Creek, Athens, Georgia, United States - 11-17 MG | ecosystem: Environmental > Aquatic > Freshwater > Creek | place: USA: Georgia | collected...
AGGTCAAGCGCCGCATCATGACAGGCGCGTATGTGCTGAGCCACGGCTACTACGACGCGTACTACCTGCAAGCCCAAAAAATTCGCCGCATGATTGCGGACGACTTCCAACGCGCCTTCGCCGAGTGCGATGTGATCGCCGGCCCTGTCGCCCCCACAGTCGCGTGGAAACTGGGTAACAACGCCAGCGACCCGCTGGCTGACTACTTGGCCGACATCTTCACCCTACCTGCTTCATTGGCTGGCTTGCCCGGCATGAGCGTGCCTGTGGGTTTTGGCGCCGACCAAATGCCTGTGGGCATGCAGCTCATTGGCAATTATTTGCAAGAAGCACGTTTGTTGAACGTGGCTCACCAGTACCAACTGAACACCGATTTCCATAACGCCAAGCCGGAGGGCGTTTAAATGTCTGCACCCAAATTAGTTCAAGGCTACGAAGTCGTCATCGGCTTTGAGACACACGCCCAACTCTCCACCAAGAGCAAAATTTTCAGCCGCGCCTCTGTCGCCTTTGGCGCTGTGCCCAACACACAAGCTTGCGCGGTGGACATGGCCCTGCCCGGCACACTGCCCGTGATGAACATTGGCGCAGTCGAACGCGCGATTGAGTTTGGCTTAGGCGTCAATGCTCACATTGCCGAGCGCAGCATCTTTGCGCGCAAAAACTACTTCTACCCCGACCTGCCCAAGGGCTACCAAATCAGCCAGTTTGAGATTCCAGTGGTGCAAGGCGGCGAAGTCTCGTTCTTCTTGGAAGTTGGCAAAGAAACCGTGCACAAAACGGTGCGCTTGGAGCGCGCCCACCTTGAAGAAGACGCGGGTAAATCGTTGCATGAAGATTTCATTGGTCAATCAGGCATCGACTTGAACCGTGCAGGCACACCACTCCTAGAAATCGTGACACGCCCAGATATGAGCAGCAGCGAAGAAGCCGTCGCCTATGCCAAAGAGCTGCACAAAATTGTCACGTGGATTGGCATTTGCGATGGCAACATGCAAGAAGGCTCGTTCCGTTGTGACGCCAACGTGTCGGTGCGCAAGCCTGGCGAGCCTTTAGGTACACGCCGCGAAATCAAGAACTTGAACAGCTTCAAGTTCATGCAACAAGCCATCGACTACGAAGTGCGCTGGCAAATCGACCAAATCGAAGATGGCCATGCCATCGAGCAAGCGACGGTTTTGTTTGATCCTGACACGGGTGAAACACGCGCCATGCGCACCAAAGAAGACGCTGCCGACTACCGCTACTTCCCCGACCCAGACCTGCCACCTTTAGTGATTGGTCGCGATTGGGTCGAGCGTGTGAAAAGCGAAATGGCCGAGCTGCCTCGCGTGATGGCGGAGCGCTTTGTCAAAGACTACGCACTGCCCGAATACGATGCCACCCAACTGACACAAAGCAAAGCTACTGCTGCGTACTTTGAAGCCACAGCCAAAGCTTGCGGCCAACCTAAGCTGGCCAGTAACTGGATCATGGGTGAAGTGTCTCGTCGCTTGAACAGTGGCGAAGTGACGTTTGACAACATCCCTGTCAGCGCAGCACAACTGGGCGCGCTGATCAGCCGCATCAGCGACAACACCATCAGCAACAGCGCTGCGCGCCAAGTGTTTGAAGGTTTGTGGAATGGCGAGGGAGAAGTCGACGCCATCATCGAAGCCAAAGGCCTCAAACAAATCAACGACACAGGCGCGTTGGAAGCCATCATCGACGAAGTGTTGGCAGCCAATCCTAAGAACGTGGAAGAGTTCAAAGCAGGCAATGCCAAAGCCTTGAACGGTTTGGTCGGCCCCATCATGAAGGCCAGCAAGGGCAAAGCCAACCCTGCGCAAGTGAACGAGCTGTTGATGAAAAAACTCAGCTAATCAGCGTACTGCGCACCAACACAAAGGGCCGCGTTAGCGGCCCTTTGTTTTTGCATCTATGCAATGTTTTTACTTCACACCGTAGCGCTCGCGATACGCTTGCGTACGTGCCAAGTGCTCGCCCATGGCATTGCCTTCTTGCGCGTTCAAATAGGTGAGCAAATCGCTCAGCTCAGCAATCGCACACACGTGCAAGCCCACTTGCTCGCGCACGTATTGCACGGCGCTGTAGGGCACATCTTTGGTCGAGCCATCGGCTTGTTTTTCGGTGGCCATCTCTTGGCGGTCTAGGGCAATTGCCACGGCATGCGGCGTAGCACCGGCGGCTTTGATGAGTGCAATCGATTCACGTGCAGCAGTGCCAGCGCTCATCACGTCGTCCACGATCAACACACGGCCTTTGAGCGGTGCGCCCACCAAGCTGCCGCCTTCGCCGTGGTCTTTGGCTTCTTTGCGGTTGTAGGCAAAGGGTACGTTCTTACCCAAACGTGCCAGCTCAATCGCTACCGCAGCGCCCAAAGGAATGCCTTTGTACGCAGGGCCAAAAATCATGTCGAACTCGATGCCGCTTTGCACCAAGCGTTGCGCGTAAAAGCTGGCGAGCTTGCCCAGCTTCGCGCCATCGTCAAACAAACCGGCGTTGAAAAAGTAAGGGCTCATGCGGCCCGCTTTGGTTTTGAACTCCCCAAATTTCAGTACGCCACAATCCAGCGAAAATTGCACAAATTCTTGTGCCAACGCATCGTTGGCAGCTGCACTCTTACTCATGGGGAAATTCCTTGTTCAAACTAACCAGCCTCAACCTCAACGGCATTCGTTCGGCCGCCCGCAAGGGCGTGGAAGCTTGGCTCGAAAAAGCCAGCCCTGATTGTATTTGCGTCCAAGAAATCAAAGCCCAGGCCCCAGACGTCGAAGGCACGTTCGACACCTTGGCTGGCTTGAGAGGCCACTTTCATTACGCCGAGAAAAAAGGCTACTCAGGCGTAGGCATCTTCACCAAGCATGAGCCCAGCGACGTGATTGTGGGTTTTGACGGCGGGGAGTTTGATGCAGAAGGCCGCTACATCGAGCTGCGTTTTGACACACCCACACAAAAACTCTCCATCATCAGCAGCTACTTTCCCAGCGGCTCATCGGGCCCTGAGCGCCAAGAAGCCAAGTACCGTTTCTTAGATGCCATGTATCCACACCTGCAAACCTTAAAGAGTGGGCGTGAGTTTGTGCTGTGCGGCGACATCAACATCGCCCACAAAGAGGCCGATTTGAAAAACTGGAAAGGCAACCAAAAGAACAGCGGCTTCTTGCCAGAAGAACGCGCGTGGATGACCAAGCTCACCACCGAAGGTGGCATCGTGGATGTGTATCGCCAGCTAGAGCCCGACACCACCGATGCTTGCTACACCTGGTGGAGCAACCGTGGTCAAGCCTATGCCAACAACGTGGGTTGGCGTTTGGATTACCACTTGGCAACGCCCGCAATCGCAAACAAGGCGCGCACAACTGAAACGTTCAAAGACATCAAGTTCAGTGACCATGCGCCGCACACGATTGCGTATGAAGGCTTAATGAGCTGACTCAAAACGGATAACTGACGATGCCTTTCACCGTCCAAGTATCCGTGACCGATGTGGTGCCCTTGCCGATACCAAAATTAAAGTCGAAGGGTTCGCCCTCGTAATCCATAACCACATAGCTTGACTTTTCTTGCTGGTCACTGGGCAAGACATGATTGAGTCGCCCTTTGCCGTTGTAGTGCTCTATGCCCAGCGCGATCGACTCTGACACCTTGCGTGTCACCTTGGTGGCCAACGTGAAATCAGGCGAACCATGCGTATAGCCTGTGGAAATATCCCATCCAAAAATAGGATTCACAGCCAGCACCCAATCTTTGTTTGTCCAACCCATGATGGTTCTGACTTCTGTGCTGCGAATGGACTCTGAAAACTGAGACCTAACTTGTCCCACCTCTAAATTCACCCCGCTGAACCAACCGTTGTATTCATGCGGTTGAATGGGCAACCATTTGATGCGCGCCTTCAAGCCTGCAGCATAAAAATTGCCGTCAGCACTTCTAACCGTTGGCACGTAAAGGCCCACATCCACCGTCTTTGTCAATCCTCTAGAGATTTCGGGGGTCACGCGCAGTCCATGATGGTTGACGATTTCCCCTGGGTAACTTGGTGTCGTCACCCCTTTGGGCGTGGTGTTGAGGTGAAGTTCAACACTCCATTCATCTGGTTGGTTGATGTCGTCCGTGTAGACCTGAATCTCATCCTGAAGACCCGCACAGGCTGGCATTGCGGTCATAACAGACAGTGCAACAGACGCAACCCATCGAGTGGTGTTTTTAAACATGAATGAATCAAGGCCTAGACAAAGAAACTACTGATTTTCCATCGAAAAATGAAACTCTTTAAGCCAACATGCCTTTGGTCTCAATGAACTTCACCACCTCTTGCAAACCATCCAGCGTTCGTAAATTCGTCATCACAAAAGGTTTTAAGCCGCTGGCATTGGTACGCATGCGAATGGTGTCTGCCTCCATCACCGACAAATCGGCACCCACGTAGGGCGCAAGGTCGGTTTTATTGATGATGAACAAATCGCTCTTGGTGATGCCAGGGCCACCTTTGCGTGGAATCTTTTCCCCCGCGGCTACGTCGATCACGTAAATCGTCAGATCGCTCAACTCTGGGCTGAACGTGGCAGCCAAGTTGTCACCACCGCTCTCGATGAACACCACATCGGCATCTGGAAACTCGACCAACATGCGGTCAATCGCTTCAAGGTTGATCGATGCATCTTCGCGAATGGCGGTGTGCGGACAACCGCCCGTCTCCACACCCATGATGCGCTCAGCAGGCAAGGCGCCACTGATGGTGAGTAAGCGTTGGTCTTCTTTGGTGTAAATGTCATTGGTGATGGCCACGAGGTCGTAGGTATCACGCATGGCTTTGCACAGCATTTCAAGCAAGGTGGTTTTGCCTGAGCCCACAGGGCCGCCGATGCCCACGCGCAGGGGCGGCAATTTTTTGGTGCGGTGTGCAATGTTGTGTAGGTGTTTCATGATCTGAACAGTCGTGAGTATTGGGTTTCGTGTTGGGCAGAGAGAATGGCCAACATGGGTGAAAAGGCTTGGCGCGTGTCGTCTGTCACTTGCAGTGCGTGGCAGACGGCAGGCGCAATGTGCTGCGCAAGTTTCGTCAAGATACGTTGTCCAGAGTTTTGCCCCAGCGGTACCGACTTGATGGCGGCTTGCACCATGTTCTCAGCCCAGCCAAAGGCATAGGCTTGCAGGCATTGCTCCAGTGATGCGCCAGTGCGCGACAGCGCCAAGGCAAACATCAGCGGATAGGTGGGCACCCAACGGTTGCACATGGTGATGGTGTGGTCGTCAATCGCGTCTTGGTTGCGCAGCCACTCCAACACGGAGCGACCCATTTGTTCGCTTTGCAAGCGTAGTTCGGCGCTTTCGCGGGTGGCGTGTACCCATTGACTCAAGGCCCCAAGGCGCTCGTCGTCGCGTATTTGCCAAGCAGCAATCATTTGACCGAGCACCGCCATGTCGCCACGCGATTGTGTGAGGTGGAGTTGATCCACCAACCACTCGGCGGCGCTGTGTTCGTCATGCACCCAACCATGATCAATCGCTGCTTCTAAACCTTCGGAATACGAGAAGCCCCCGATGGGCAACGCGGGAGATGCGAGCCAAATGAGTTGAAGCAGCGCGGGCGTTGGCGATGGCGCTGCAATGGCCGCATCAGTGGTCATGTTTGCAGTTGGGCCCATGCACATGTCCGTGTGAGTGATCTGCATGACCATGATCATGCACATGGCCGTGGCTGCTGTACGCACCACCTTCGGGCTCAAACGCTTCTTGCACGGTGACCACCGTCATGTGCATGGCGCGCAGCATGTCGGCCAACACATGGTCGGGCTCGATCTTCAAATGGTCGGGTTGCAACTCAATCGGCACATGGCGGTTGCCTAGGTGATAGGCCGCACGCGTCAAGTCAAACGGCGAGCCATGCTGTGCACACGCCGTGATGCGCAGCACTTCTTGCGGTGCAGCTTGCACGCGCACGAACGAGCCGTCTTCCAGCACCAGCACATCGCCACCGCGCACCAACGTGCCGCGTGGCAAAAACACGCCAAAGGCGCGACCGTTTGAATCGGTTGCATCAAAGCGGCTTTTTTGGCGCACATCCCAGTCCAGCTCCACAGTCGCGGCGCGTTTAACCAAAGCAGCAGCCAAGCCTTGGCCGCCAGAAATCAATTTAGAACAGGTGAGCATCAGAACAATTTAGAACAAGAAGTAGCGTTGGGTCATGGGCAAACTCACTGCCGGTTCGCAGGTGAGCAACTGACCATCGGCGCGCACCGCATAGGTTTGGGCATCCACTTCCATGCGCGGCGTGTAGTCGTTGTGAATCATGTCACGTTTTCCAACATTGCGAATGTTCTTCACTGCACTGAGGGTTTTCTGTAAACCAAACTTTTGTCCAATGCCCGCCGCCATGCCTGCTTGCGACACAAAGGTGAGCGAGCCACGATGCAACGCACCGCCATACGCACCAAACATGGGGCGGTAATGCACAGGTTGCGGTGTGGGGATAGATGCATTCGGATCGCCCATCGCGGCCATGGCGATGAAGCCACCTTTCAAAATAATGCTGGGCTTGATGCCAAAAAATGCGGGCTTCCACACCACGAGGTCGGCCCACTTGCCCACTTCCACGCTGCCTACTTCGTGACTGATCCCATGTGCGATGGAGGGGTTGATGGTGTACTTAGCGATGTAGCGCTTCACACGTGCGTTGTCGTGGCGGTCGGTGTCGCCTGGCAACTGACCGCGCTGCGCTTTCATCTTGTGCGCAGTCTGCCACGTACGAATGATCACTTCGCCCACACGACCCATGGCTTGACTGTCGCTGCTCATCATGCTGATGGCACCTAGGTCGTGCAAGATGTCTTCGGCGGCAATGGTCTCGCGGCGAATGCGGCTTTCGGCAAAAGCCAAGTCTTCGGCAATCGCAGGGTCGAGGTGGTGACACACCATGAGCATGTCCACATGCTCGTCGAGCGTGTTGACCGTGTACGGACGCGTGGGGTTAGTCGAGCTGGGCAACACATTGGCCTCGCCCACCACTTTCAAAATATCGGGCGCATGGCCACCGCCTGCACCTTCGGTGTGGAAGGTGTGAATGGTGCGGCCTTTGAAGGCGGCCACCGTGTCTTCCACAAAGCCCGACTCATTGAGCGTGTCGGTGTGGATGGCCACTTGTGTGTCGGTGGCTTCGGCCACGTTCAAACAGTTGTCAATCGCGGCAGGTGTGGTGCCCCAGTCTTCGTGCAGCTTCAAGCCAATCGCGCCTGCGTTGATTTGTTCGTGCAACGAATCGGGCAAAGCTGCATTGCCTTTACCTAAGAAACCGAGGTTCATCGGAAACGCATCTGCCGCTTGCAACATGCGTTCGATGTTCCAAGCGCCCGGTGTACATGTCGTGGCAAAGGTGCCCGTGGCGGGGCCTGTGCCACCGCCGAGCATGGTGGTCACGCCACTGGTCAATGCTTCTTCAATTTGCTGTGGCGCGATGAAGTGGATGTGTGTATCTACACCTCCGGCGGTGACGATGTTGCCTTCGCAGCTGATGACTTCGGTGCCTGGGCCAATGACGATGTCCACGCCCGGTTGTGTGTCGGGGTTGCCTGCTTTGCCAATGGCCACAATGCGGCCACCTTTTAAGCCGATGTCGGCTTTGACAATGCCCCAGTGATCGATGATGAGGGCGTTGGTCATCACGGTGTCTACTGCGCCACCCGCTTGAGGACCTACGCCTGCACCGTCGCGTGTGCGCTGCGATTGCGCCATGCCATCACGGATGGTTTTGCCGCCGCCGAACTTCACCTCTTCGCCGTAGCCGCCTGCTTTGAGTGTGAAATCTTGTTCAACTTCCACGACCAAATTGGTGTCTGCCAAACGCAAACGGTCACCCACAGTGGGGCCGAACATTTCTGCGTAGGCACGTTTGCCGATGGTTGCCATTACTTGTGTCCTTTATCGACTGCGCACTCATCAATCGCACCATTCACCAAACCGCGAAAGCCAAACACTTGGCGTTCGCCACTCAGGTCCACCAACTCGACCGTGCGTTGTTGGCCCGGCTCAAAACGTACCGCGGTGCCTGATGCAATGTTTAAACGCATGCCATGCGCAGCAGCGCGGTCAAAACTCAAGCCCGCATTGGTTTCAGCAAAGTGGTAATGCGAGCCGACTTGAATGGGGCGGTCGCTGGCGTTTTGCACAACGAGTGTGTGTGTGCGTCGCCCTGGGTTGAGGGCGTGCTCACCCTCGTCAATCAACAGTTCACCGGGTGTCATGCGTGCCTCGTCAAGTATGTGCCATTCATTTGCCACGCCCCATCCACCACATGGCGGCGATGATCGCAAGCGCTGCCAAAAATCCCCACGCATCGGTGGCGTGGTAGTGCGAAGCGCCTTCGATGCCATGGCCTTCGTGGGCCAATGCCAAAGCAGGCAAGAACGTGATGGAAAAGAAAAGTGTTTTCATGTCGTTTCAAACAATGGGTTGATGCACAGTGACGAGTTTGGTGCCGTCAGGAAATGTGGCTTCGACTTGGATATCTGGAATCATTTCGGCCACGCCATCCATCACGTCGGCACGTGTCAGCACATTGCGGCCATCACTCATCAACTGCGCCACGGTTTTACCGTCGCGCGCGCCCTCCATCACGGCTGCGCTGATGAGGGCCACGGCCTCGGGGTAGTTGAGCTTCAAGCCACGAGCTTGGCGGCGCTCGGCCAACAAGGCAGCAGTGAAGATCAAGAGTTTGTCTTTTTCGCGGGGTGTGAGTTCCATAGTGATCGAAGTATGCAACATGCGTGCCTTCTTGCTGCAAGCGCGCTTCAACGCAAGTGCAACTGAGTTGGTGCACAACACCGTGTTGGTGCATTGAATTCGCGAAATAAGCTCCCCCATCTTGGTGCTTATTTATTTTTTTGAACGCAAATGGTGCGTCGACTGAGTTTTCATTTGGCCCTTATATAGACGTGCTTTTTCGTTCTAGGGAAATCGGCAACTGGCACAGGGTTTGCGATAGATCAACGAAGCGCTCGTTACCGCGAACGCCGAACTAACCCTTAATTTTTGGAGTGAACCCCCATGATGAATCGTCGAGGAAACCTGAAAGCTTTGGCCGCTGCTGCGGCTCTGTCCGTTGGCTCATTTGTGATTGCGCCACAAGCGCTGGCCGCTGACACCATCAAAGTTGGCGTGCTGCATAGCCTGTCCGGCACCATGGCTATTTCTGAAACTGTGTTGAAAGACACCGTGTTGATGGCCATCGACGAGATCAACGCCAAGGGTGGCGTGTTGGGCAAAAAACTTGAGCCGGTGGTGGTTGACCCCGCTTCCAACTGGCCTTTGTTCGCCGAGAAAACCAAACAGCTCATCGGCCAAGACAAGGTGTCTGTCATCTTCGGTTGCTGGACTTCTGTATCTCGCAAATCGGTGTTGCCTGTCGTGGAAGAAATGAACGGCTTGCTGTTCTACCCCGTGCAATACGAAGGTGAAGAACTCAGCAAAAACGTGTTTTACACAGGCGCCGCCCCTAACCAACAAGCCATCCCCGCTGTCGACTACTTGATGAGCAAAGACGGCGGCGCTGCCAAGCGTTGGGTCTTGTTGGGCACCGACTATGTGTACCCACGCACCACCAACAAAATTTTGCGCGCTTACCTCAAGAGCAAGGGCGTGGCGGACAAAGACATCGACGAGAAGTACACACCGTTTGGTCACAGCGATTACCAAACCATCGTGGCTGACATCAAGAAGTTTTCTGCAGGCGGCAAAACGGCCGTGGTGTCCACCATCAACGGTGACTCCAACGTGCCGTTCTACAAAGAACTTGGCAATGCTGGCTTGAAAGCCAAAGACGTTCCAGTCGTCGCCTTCTCGGTCGGTGAAGAAGAGTTGCGCGGCGTGGATACCAAACCTTTGGTTGGTCACTTGGCGGCATGGAACTACTTCATGTCTATCAAAAACCCCGCCAACGACGAATTCATCAAGAAATGGTCTGCCTACGCCAAGGCCAAAAACATCGCCGGTCACAAAGACAAACCTTTGACCAACGATCCGATGGAAGCCACCTACATCGGCATCAACATGTGGAAGCAAGCAGTTGAAAAAGCCAAGTCCACGGACACCGACAAAGTCATTGCAGCCATGGCTGGCCAAACCTTCAAGGCGCCTAGCGGCATCACATCCAAGATGGACGAGAAGAACCACCACTTGCACAAGTCTGTGTTCATTGGCGAGATCAAGGCTGACGGCCAATTCAACGTGGTTTGGAAAACACCGGGCCCCGTGAAAGCCAAGCCATGGAGCCCCTTCATCGAAGGCAACGCCTCAAAGCCTGATGAGCCTGTGAAGAAGTAAACCTTTCTCCGAGGGATCGACTTGGGGGAGGGCCGTGCCCTCCCCTTTTTTATGGGAATTTAGATGGCCTGTTTTTCTTTTTCCGCGCTCACACGCTTGCTGCAACAGCGCGTCGCACAGCACCGCTGCTTAGTTGTAAGAGCCGCCCTAGGATTGACTGTGGTTGTACTGAGTCACACCCATGCACTGGCACTCACGACAGAGCAAGCACGCGCACTCACACTCGGCGACACCGATGCACGCGTGAGCGCATTGCAAAAAGCACTCGCCTCACCCGACGCACAAACTGCCATCTTTTTACAAGCCATGGCCGATGACGCGGTGAAAGTGAATGGCACACAAGTGCTGATCGTTCGCGATGGCAAAGCCATCGACCCCGTGAGCGGCGAAGCCCCCGCCTTACCCGACAACGCAGAAGACGTGATCAACAACAACCGCATGCGCGGTGAAATTGATGCCGCCTTGTCCGCCCTGCAACTACTCAGCACTGACGCTGCCTTGCGTGTGCAAGCGGCCAAATCGTTGTTGAAAGACCCTGACCCCACCAAGTTGGCGATGCTAGAAAAAGCTTTGGCCAGCGAAGCCAACGAGGGCGTGAAAAAACAAATGCTGTTGGCACGCGCTGCTATTTTGCTAAACAGCGACAAAGCGGACGAGCGCATGGCTTCGGCCAAAACTTTGGCCGACAGCCAAACCCCTGACACACAACTCTTGCTTAACCAACGGTTGAGCCAAGAGGAAGACAAGCAAGTGCGTGCGCAGTTGCAAACCTCCCTGCTCACCATCCAAGCCGCATTGAGCTGGGGTGAAAAACTCGGCGCCTTGTTCACTGGCCTCAGCTTGGGCTCCATCTTATTGCTAGTGGCTTTAGGACTCGCGATCACCTACGGTTTGATGGGCGTGATCAACATGGCCCACGGTGAGCTGATGATGATTGGCGCTTATGCCACCTACGTGGTACAAGGCTTGTTCCGCCACTATTTGCCGGACATGTTTGACGCGTATTTGTTGGTGGCTATTCCTACATCGTTCCTCGCTGCGGCACTTGTGGGTGCGGTGCTGGAGCGTTTGGTGCTGCGCCACTTGTATGGCCGCCCACTTGAAACATTGCTGGCCACTTGGGGCATTAGCTTGGTGTTGATGCAAGGTGTGCGCAGTATTTTTGGTGCGCAAAACGTGGGCGTGGAAAACCCTTCATGGATGAGTGGTGGCGTGCAGCTGCTGGCCAACCTTTCTCTGCCCTACAACCGTTTGGTCATCATTGGCTTTGCGCTGTTTGTGTTGGTGGGCATGACGCTCTTGATCAGCAAAACACGCTTGGGTTTGTTTGTGCGCGGCGTGACCCAAAACCGCCCCATGGCTTCTGCTTTGGGTGTGAACACCGCACGCATTGACACCTATGCGTTTTCGCTCGGTTGCGGCATTGCGGGCTTGGCAGGTTGTGCGCTTAGCCAAATTGGCAATGTGGGACCCGACCTGGGTCAAAGCTACATCGTCGACGCCTTCATGGTGGTGGTGCTGGGCGGCGTGGGCCAACTGGCAGGCACGGTGTACGCCGCGATGGGTTTGGGCTTGATGAACAAATTGCTTGAGGGTGTGGCCGGTGCGGTGCTGGCCAAGATTGCGGTGCTGGTGTTCATCATCGTGTTCATTCAGAAACGTCCGCAAGGCATCTTTGCCATGAAAGGCCGCAGCGCGGAGGCATGACATGACAACACACAACTCTTCAACTTTGCAGCTACCCAAAGCGCCCGCACTTTTGGGCACCAAGGGCTGGATATTTTTCTTAACCGCGCTCATCACCATTTGCATGGTGGTGCCCGTGCTCAACCTGTGGGTGCCTGTTGACAGCGTGTTGCACATGAGCGACTACGCGGTAGCCTTGGTGGGCAAGATCATGTGCTACGCCATCTGTGCGCTGGCGATGGATTTGATTTGGGGCTATACCGGCATCTTGTCGCTCGGCCACGGTTTGTTTTTTGCGCTCGGCGGGTACGTGATGGGCATGTACCTGATGCGCCAGATTGGTACCGACGGGAACTACAAAAGTAACCTGCCCGACTTCATGGTGTTCCTCGATTGGAAAACCTTGCCTTGGCATTGGACCTTCAGCGACAGCTTCCTCGCCACGTTGCTATTGATTGTGTTGGTGCCCGGTGTGCTCGCCTTTGTGTTTGGCTATTTCGCGTTTCGCTCCCGCATCAAAGGCGTGTACTTCTCCATCATTACGCAGGCCATGACGTTCGCGGCCATGCTGCTGTTCTTCCGCAACGAAACTGGCTTTGGTGGCAACAACGGCTTCACCGATTTCAAACGCATCTTGGACTTACCCATTGCCACACCCGCGATGCGGATGACCTTGTTTGTGCTGACCGGCTGGGCTTTGCTGTTGAGCTATTTGTTTGCCCGCTGGTTGGTGCAAAGCAAATTTGGGCGCGTGCTGCAGGCCATTCGCGATGCCGAAAGCCGCGTGATGTTTTCGGGCTACTCACCCCTGCCCTACAAGCTCACCATCTGGGTCATCTCTGCCGTGATGTGCGGCATTGCTGGTGCGTTGTATGTGCCTCAGGTGGGCATCATCAACCCCAGTGAGATGAGCACAGCCAACTCGATTGAAATCGCAGTCTGGGCCGCTGTGGGCGGTCGCGCGTCTTTGATTGGCCCGATCGTCGGTGCATTTTTGGTTAACGGCATGAAGAGTTGGTTGACCGTCACAGCTCCTGAGTTTTGGTTGTACTTCCTTGGCGCGTTGTTCATTGGTGTGACCTTGTACATGCCGCACGGTGTGGTCGGCTTGATTCAAAAACTCAGTGCCAAAAAGAATTCAAAGGAGCGCGTATGACCCCCGACCTGTTTGAAGAAGGTACTGAGCGCTTAACCACACACCAAGCCCGCGTGGTAAGCGAAGTTACCTCGGGCGACCGCAGCGCAGGCTACGGCCGTGTGCACGAACCCGGCAGCCTTGACCTGACACATGGCCGTATTTTGTATTTGGAAGATGTGCATGTGAGCTTTGATGGGTTCAAAGCCATCAACGGTTTATCGCTCGACATTGCGCCGGGTGAGTTGCGTTGCATCATCGGCCCCAATGGCGCAGGCAAGACCACGATGATGGACATCATCACTGGCAAAACCAAACCCGATTCGGGCCAAGTGTTCTTTGGTAGCACCATCGACTTGCTGCGTCACAACGAACCCGAAATTGCACAGCTAGGCATTGGCCGCAAGTTCCAAAAGCCTACGGTGTTTGAACATTTAAGCGTGTTTGAAAACTTAGAGCTGGCTCTGAAAACCCACAAGGGCGTAGCGGCCTCGATGTTCTTCAAACTCAACGGCACGCACCGCGACCGCCTGAGCGAAGTGCTGCACACCATCCACCTCGAAGACAGCGTGACACGCCAAGCTGGCAACCTGAGCCACGGCCAAAAACAGTGGCTAGAAATTGGCATGCTGCTCATGCAAGACCCCAAGCTCTTGCTGCTCGACGAGCCGGTGGCCGGCATGACCGATTTTGAAACTGAGCGCACGGCAGAACTTTTCTTGACCCTCAAAGGCAAACATTCGCTGATGGTGGTGGAACACGACATGAGCTTCATCAACACCATCTCCGACATCGTGACCGTGCTGTGCGATGGCTCGGTGTTGGCGCAAGGCACGCTGGCACAAGTGCAAGCTGACGAGCGCGTGATTGAGGTGTATTTGGGAAGATGACTATGCAAACACACGACACTCCCATTCTCCAAGCCGTCCACATCAACCAGTACTACGGCGGCTCGCACATCCTGCGTGATGTGAGCCTCGAGGCCACGCTAGGTCGCATCACCGTGCTGCTGGGTCGCAACGGCGTAGGTAAAACCACGTTACTCAAATCCCTCATGGGCGCTGTGCCCATTCGCGATGGCAACATCACCTTCAACGGTCAATCCATCGAACGCGCGGCGCCCTATGAACGTGCACGTGCAGGTATTGGCTATGTGCCTCAAGGCCGTGAAATTTTTGCGCGCCTCACGGTAGAAGACAACCTGCGCATGGGACTGGCCACGCAACCTTCGGGCACAGACATTCCAGCGGAATTGTTTGAACTGTTTCCCGTGCTCAAGCAAATGTTGCATCGCCGAGGTGGTGATTTGTCTGGTGGTCAGCAACAGCAACTCGCCATTGCGCGGGCACTGGCCTCGAAGCCGAAGTTGTTGGTATTGGACGAGCCGACCGAAGGTATTCAGCCGAGCATCATCAAAGACATTGGCCGCGTGATACGCATGTTGGCAGGGCGTGGTGACATGGCCATCTTGTTGTGTGAACAGTATTACGACTTTGCTGAAGAACTGGCTGATGACTACTTGGTGATGGAACGGGGTGAGGTGATTGCGCGCGGATTGGGTGCGAACATGCAGCGCGATAACGTGCGGCAGTTGGTTGCTATTTGATGGCTTCGTTGTGATGGAGGCTCGGTTTTGCTTCGTTCGTGAAGGGTTCTCTCCGGAGAGGCATCAAGCGATGAGTGTGCGGCGGCTTCCTCATGCTGGAGTACCAGAAATCGTCAGCCGCCGCACACTCACCGCCTGATCTGTTGTTGGAGAAATATTTCGTTCACACTGGCAAGACGTACCGATAGCCGTTGGCGAACGTCACATTGGCACTGGCATAGAGCTAGCGCCACGCAAGCATGTCCCATCAAACGCGAAGCGGAGATGGGACACAGTGGAGCCGAAACAATGCAAGCCGCAGTCTGGGGGTAGAGGGGTTGGGCATGTGACGATTTCTGGTACTCCAGCATGAGGAACCTGCCCAACCCCTCTGCCCCCAGCGAGCCCAGCAAAAAAAACTACATGGACCAAATACGCGGCGGCCTATCCGACATAGCCCACAACCCGCGACGCCAAGCAGCCCAAACCCCACGCAACAAATTTTGCGCAGGCTCTACCAACGGCGACAAAGTGCGCAACACCACCATGCGCGGATGCGGCGAGGTCACACCCGCCACCAAACCCGCAGGTGAAGCTTCCGTCAGCTCACGCGCCAAGGACAAAGCCAACTCGCGTCGCTCGCGCGGCAAGTCAGCGCCGCACGCAAACATCAAAGTGGCCATGCATCGGTACTTGGCCAAACCCAAAGGGCCATCCATCAATCGCGTGTCTTGTGCATCCACCAACCCACGCTCTAGCCAAACGCCACGCACCTCCATGTGCTGCTGCAACTGGCCGCGCTCAAACGGTAAATTGGCATTGGGCAAACCTAACGCGGTGATGTCCCACGCCATCATTTCGGCGGTGGGGGCTAGGTCAAACACCGCGTGATTCAAACCGTGGCAGCCGTTATACGCAATGGTTTCTAGTGGCAACCACTCTAAACGTGCGCCTTCACCGACATACGCGTTCACTTGCTGAGTCGCTAGCCCTTGCTCGCTTCTGTAAAACCGTGTGGCGCCAGGCGTGGTCAACAACGCATGCGTGCCTACGCCCAAGTTCAGCTGAATGTCCAGCAAGTCGCCACCCACCAAGCCACTGGGCGGATGCACCAACACGTTGTGACACACCGCATCCCCCTCGGGGTAGAGGCTTTGCAACACACGCAGTGGGCCCGCGTGCTCGAACTTCGCCACCGTCCGCTCAGCGGTACGCGTGTAGTCGAGTGTGAGATGTGCTTGCCAACCGCTCATGTTTTCCTTGTTTTGGTGCTGCTCAAATCGTACCGTGCGTGCAAAGGTGCGCCGCGCACCAAGCTCGTGCAGTCTAAGTACAAACTAAACAAGATTTGGTGCATGAAAGGCTTGCAACCTGCAGACTTCGTGCCATCGCATTTCGCCTAGGCATAGATGTTGCGAAACATTGATATGTCCTGTGGTTTTGTCCTACGCATCCAGATCTATTTGGTAATTCTTATGTGCAGTACATCAGTGCGCGCACACGAGTCTATGCCCTCAGTCGATATAGTGGCTCACCACGACATTGGCAACAGCGATGCTGCTAGTCAAGGCGTGATAAATAACGAGGCGTTACACGATCGCGCTTTGTTGCGCCCAGCAGAAGTATTGGAGTTCATCCCCGGCATGGTGGTTACGCAGCATTCGGGCGATGGCAAAGCCAACCAATATTTTTTGAGAGGGATGAATCTTGACCATGGCACCGACTTTGCCACCAGCATCAACGGCGTGCCCATCAACTTACCTACGCACGCACATGGCCACGGCTACACCGACTTGAATGTGCTCATTCCCGAGCTTGTGCAAAACGTGCATTACAAAAAAGGGCCGTACTTTGCGTCTGAGGGCGATTTTTCCTCTGCGGGTTCGGCGCAGTTTGTGTACCGCACACAGCTGCCGCGTGACCTGCTCGACCTCAGCGTGGGTCAACGCGGCTACCAGCGGGGCTTGGCCGCTGGATCGCGCACGATAGGTGAAGGCGTGACATTGCTCTCAGCCATAGAGCATGTGCAAAACAACGGGCCGTGGACCGTGCCCGAACAATTGCGCAAGCTGAACACGCAATTCACCCTCAGCAGTGGCAGCCCACGTGAGGGCTGGACCACCAGTCTGTCGGCCTACCGCGCCAGCTGGACCGCAACCGATCAAGTGCCGCTAAGCCTGATCAACAACGGCACACTGGGCCGCTTCGACTCGCTCGATGCAAGCGACGGCGCGCACACACAACGCACCAGTGTGTCTGGCACGTGGCACCAAGCGTCTGACCAAGCACGCACACACATCAACTGGTACGCGCTGCAGTACGACTTGGATTTGTTTTCTAACTTCACCTACTTTCAAGACCGCGCCAACGGCGACCAGTTTGGCCAAAAGGACAAACGCCACGCCATTGGCGCCTCTGTGGCGCAATCGTGGCAGAGCGAATGGGCAGAGCGCTCAATACTCAACACACTCGGCGTGCAAGCACGGCAAGACCACATCCGTGTTGGGTTGTACGACACGGTGAGACGCGTTACCGAAAACACCGTGCGTGATGACACGGTTCGCCAATCGTTGTTGGGCGTGTATGCCAGTAACGAGCTCACGTGGAGCCAATGGCTTCGTAGCGTGACGGGGTTGCGTTTGGACCAACTCGACGCACAGGTTCAAAGCCACACCCAAACTAACTACTCGGGCAAGGCAAGCGCCACACGTGCATCACCCAAGTTATCGCTGATCTTTGGCCCATGGCACCGCAGCGAGTTTTTCTACAACGCGGGTAAAGGTTTTCACAGCAATGACGCGCGCGGCATGACAGATCCAAACGCCCCCGTTCCAGGCCTTGTGGCAACTCGCGGTCAGGAAGTGGGCCTCAAGTCGCAAGCATTCAACAACGTCCAAACCACCTTTGCCGTGTGGCAGCTGGATGTGGATTCTGAGTTGGTTTATGCGGGCGACGCAGGCAACACCGAGGCGGGTCGCCCCAGCCGCCGCAGGGGCGTGGAGTGGAGCACCCACTGGACCCCCAGCCGACATTGGCTGCTCGATGCCAACTTGGCGTGGACGCGCCCGCGATACACCGATGGCGCAGCAGAGGGGGCGTCTATCGTTAACGCCGTCACGCGCGTGGCCCACATCCATGTGGCGATGCGCGACATGGGTCCGTGGTCAGTCTCGGCAGGCATGCGCTACGTCGGTGCAGCACCGCTGGTTGAAAACAACAGCGTGCAATCGAACAGCACACTCACGACCAACTTGCACATCAGTCGTCATGTCGATGCCAACCTAGATGTCTCACTGGATGTGTTGAACCTCACCAACCGCGCAAACCACGACATCAGCTACTACTACGCATCGCGCTCAGTCGGCATGCTCACTTCTCAGGACGGCACCCACATTCACCCTGCTGAACCACGCACGTTTCGCGTCAATGCACGCCTGCGCTACTAAAGCCGCGCCACAAGCCACCTACACTTAGCGGGTGACTACAACTAATTCCAAAAAAATCGCCATCATTGGCGCAGGCCCCGCTGGCCTGATGGCCGCTGAAGTGCTCAGTGCCGCAGGCGTTTCTGTACACATGTACGACGCCATGCCTTCTGTCGGCCGCAAGTTTTTGCTGGCGGGCTTGGGTGGGCTCAACCTCACGCACGCTGAACCTTTTGACCTCTTCGCCACCCGCTACGCCGAGCGCAGCGAAGCTTGTGCCGCGTGGCTCAAGACATTCGATGCTGCTGCGATTTGCGAATGGGTCAAGGGCTTAGGCCTTGATACCTTTGTGGGCAGCTCACAGCGTATCTTCCCCACCGACATGAAAGCCGCACCTCTATTGCGTGCGTGGTTACACCGCTTGCGCCACCCTGCACAAGGCGTGCCTGTGACGTTTCATATGCGCCACCGTTGGAACGGTTCACTGCAACACGCAGACCAACAATTCACTCTCAATTTCGACACACCACAAGGTGCACACACCGCACACGCGGACGCCGTGCTGTTGGCCTTGGGCGGAGGTAGCTGGGCCAAGCTCGGCTCGGACGGCGCATGGCAACCGTGGCTGGGCGCATTGGGCATTGATGTGTCGCCACTGCGCCCCAGCAACTGCGGCTTTGATGTGCAAAGCCGTGCTGGCCATGTAGGCTGGAGCAGCCACTTGTCTGGCCAGTTTGCTGGGACACCGCTGAAGTCTGTGGCTTTGTCGTTCACCGATAGTGAAGGCCACAGCTTTAGCCGCCGAGGTGAATTTGTGGTTACGGCCACGGGCGTAGAAGGTAGTTTGGTTTACGCCGCATCCGCTTTGCTGCGCGACGAAATTGCACGCAGTGGCACTGCCACCTTGTACCTTGACCTCAAACCCGACTTCACACCCGAGCGCGTATTGGCCGAGGTGTCACACCCACGTGGCACGCGTTCGCTCAGTAGCCATTTGAAAAGCCGCCTCAATCTCACTGCATTGCATTTAGGCCTGTTGCACGAAGTGCTGAGCAAAGATGCCATGAACAACCCTGCACTGTTGGCAGCGGCCATCAAACACCTGCCCATCACACTGGCTGCGGCACGTCCAATAGACGAAGCCATCAGCAGCGCAGGCGGTGTGCGCCTAGAGGCACTGACCGAGCACCTCATGGTGCGAAGCCAGCCTGGCTTGTTTGTAGCGGGGGAAATGCTGGACTGGGAGGCGCCAACTGGCGGCTACTTGTTGAGCGCCTGCTTGGCCAGCGGACGCGTTGCAGGCCTTGGTGCAGTAAGGCTCCTAAGGGAATAAGTTGATTTTTATTTTGTTAGGCAAGGCTCAGCTTAGGGCTCTATGATTAGGGCATTGCTAGTTTGAGATTGTTATTTGGTCATGTTCCGTACCCTACTTAAATCCAAAATTCACCGAGTCGCAACCACTCAATGCGAATTGCACTACGAAGGCTCCTGTGCCATCGACGAAAACCTGCTGGATGCCGCCAACATTTGTGAGAACGAACAAGTCCACATCTGGAACATCAACAACGGCGAACGCTTCATCACCTACGCCATCAAAGGCGAGCGTGGCTCGGGCATGATTTCGGTCAACGGTTCAGCCGCACGTCGTGCGAGTGTGGGTGACTTGTTGATCATTGCGTCATTCGCGCAAGTGCATGAAGACCAAGTGGCCAAGCATGAACCTCAATTGGTGTTTGTGGATGAGAACAACCAACAGGTGGGCTTGCGCCACCATGTGCCTACGCAGGCTGCGCCCGGACATGGGACGGATGAGTGTTGAACTGATTTTTATTTGAAAGAAACGCACGGCTAATTGCCGTGCGTTTTGCTTTATGGAATCATTTAAAGCATTGGTTCTAGAGCGTATTTGGTATTGAAGCAAGGTCTGCGATTTACTAGGATTCTGGCTGTTTTTAATTACACCAGCATCATGAGATTCGCTATCGTCACGTCTTCTATTTCTGCATTGCTGATCGTTGTGGTCAGTGCAATTGCCATTATTGTTTTGTCATGGATTTACCCAGCCGTGCAAAATTACGATTCAACCTCTGACATTAAGACTGAAATCTTATGGGGCCAAGGCAGCTGAACCATGAGGCCTACATTCATCATTGTTTTGCTTCTCTCGATCGCCAGTATCAGCACAGCGTCTATGCTATTTTGGGAAGGTGCGCCAAAGCTATCTAGCAAAAGGACTACACCACCGCCCTCCATCGATATCAAATGGGGCGAGGGCTCTGAATCGGGTGTGCCAGAGGGTGCCATACATAAATAAGGCCGCTCCTTCATAGCGTATTAGTTCTAGAGCATATTTTCTATTGAGTGCTCAAGCTCCCGTCTTTAGCATCGATTGCCTATTGACTTTGATTGGCAACCGATGAACCCAGCTGATGCAACTAGCGATCGCCAAACACATGCGGTGCGTTTGCTTACGATCCTTGCTGTGTCTACATGTATTTGTGCCTGGACCGGAAAAATCGAAGCAAACGAAGATAGGTCGTCAATCGGCCGAGGTCATCAACACCAACTATTGAGAGTGATGGCGTGATGTTTCATTTGTCTCTGGAATACAAGTTTTCGACTGAACCGACAGCCAATCGACTGGAGCACCCACTTCTAGAAATTTTAGAAAGTGTGCAGGAAACCGGGTCTATTGGTAAAGCGGCTAAGCAGCTTGGGCGCTCCTACAGACATGTTTGGGGCGAGTTGAAAAACTGGGAGTCAGAGCTCAATACAGATCTCATCATTTGGGGAAGAAATGGCAAAGGTGCCGAATTAACACCTCAAGCAACTGCGTTTCTTTTAGCGGTTTCTAAAACGCAAACAGATTTAGCACCGCACGTTGCACATATCAAAAACAGCTTCCGTGAATGCGTCAGTGTTTTAAAAAATACACATTCACCCAAACGCATCCCACATTAATGTTTATTTTTTAACTAACCGGCTATCTACAATTGCGCCATTACGGTACATCTACAACTAAAGTTCAGTTCATGGATATGCCCCGCCTCAGTAGCATGGTCAATACATGAATGTAATTACCAAAAAATCTCTACTCATCATCGATGACCATCCGGTTTACCGCGATGCATTGAGCGAAAAACTGGCGCGCGAATTTATTGATGATGCAATTGAGGTGGCAGTTGCAAGCAGCGCCAAAGAAGGCATCGAAGTCATTGAACACACAAATAAGCACTGGGTCGTTTTATTAGACATCTTGATGCCTGGGTTAAGCGGGCTAGCGGGCATCAAGGTGTTCAAAGAGTTTCATAACGTTGACCAAGTTGTAGCGATTTCCGGGCTCGACGAACATGCCTGGGAACCTAAAGCGGTTTCTGCAGGCGCAACGATGTTCTTGTCGAAAAATAATACGGCTGAATTCATCATTCGCAAACTCAAACCACTCGTCATGCATCAATCTGACTATGTTGCGAAACATGAGAATTTAGAGCCTAAAGAATTTCGTCTCACACAACGACAACTCGAAGTTCTTGATTTGATTTCGCAAGGGCATCCTAATAAAGTGATTGCCGATTACCTTGGCATTAGCGAACAAACCGTCAAGATTCACATCAATCAGATATTCAAAGAGCTGCGTGTATTTAACAGGACGCAAGCTGTGTTGAAAGCGCAAAAGCATCAGCTGTTGCCGTGAGGCTTGAATTGATAGAAAACGAAATCAACAACCTTTATCTGCTGCGCGAAAAATCAGCGCACATCACCAAAGCCGCACGATCGGCCACACTTGCCAATGTGCTGGCTCCTCTACTTTGCATTCCTATGTTCAAAGATGAGGTGACGCCCACCAATTTAACCACTTGGCTCGTCTACATGTTCATCGTAGTTGCCGTACGAACATGGATGGTTTACAGGCTGAAATATGAAGCTGAAAAAATCACCGATCCACAACGTGATTTAAAAATCATGAGCTATGCCGTTGGCATCGTAGGCTTTGGATGGGGCTTAGGCTGGATCTTGATGGCGCCTGATTTAGGAATGGTCAATCGGATGATTTATGTCTACATGACAACAGCCGCCATGATTTCAAGCATGTTTGCGTACAGCGTAAATACGCCTACGTTTTATGCATTCACATTACCCATCATGATTCCATCCTTGAGCTCGGTCTTGTGGTCTGTGAGTATTTTTCCTTGGCCGTTTTCTGTCGGTCTAGCTTCTTTGTACATTGTTGTGCTCAGCATTGCTAAAAATTTCGCACAAACTTTTGAAAACTCTGTGCGTCTTCGATTTCGTAATGAAAAGCTGTACCAAGAGTTAGCCACAGAAAGAGATCAATCCATAGCAGCCAATGTGGCAAAGTCAAAGTTCATTGCAATCGCAAGTCATGACTTACGCCAACCCATGCATGCAGTGAACGTGTATTTAGAGCTGATCAACTTAGAAAATCTGCCTGATATTGAAAAGAAGTCATTAACCAAGATCAAAAGCAGCATTCACACGCTCAACGCCATGTTTGACTCTTTGTTGAACATCAGCAAACTCGATGCAGATGTGATGCAAGTCAGTCAGCGCGTTTTTCGCTTAGACGAGCTCTCGGTCACGATTCGTGATTTAACCGAGGCCAAAGCGCTCAACAAAGGCTTACTATTTAGCATTACACAGCCTAATTTAATGGTGCGCGGCGACAAGCTACTGCTACAGCAAATCATTAGCAATTTGGTGTCGAATGCAATTCAATACACAGAGCGTGGTGAAGTCGCGGTGCGTTTTGATTCGGTAGAGGATTGTCTAGTGATCGAAGTAGTCGATACAGGATGTGGCATTGCGGAGTCAGAACAACAACATATCTTCAATCAGTTTTATCGCGCAGACAAAACGCGCTCATTGCATGATGGACTAGGACTTGGCTTATCTATTGTTCAACGCCTATGCAACCTTATTGGTGCAACCATTGAGGTGAGCTCCGAGCAAGAAAAGGGGACGCGATTCAAAATTACAACGTCGTTCATGGTTTCTGCCAACGAAGAAACCATGCTCACGACACAGGCCGCCCCTAAGCCGAAGGATGTGCACAGAAATCTTCAAGGCAAATACATTGCCGTGATTGAAGACAACCCTATCTTGATTGAGGCTTATCGACAAACGCTGGGGAACAAAGGTGCTTACGTCCAAGTGCTGTCAGAGTTTGAAAATGAACTCGATGAGCAGCTGGCGACGATCGATCAAATCGACTGTATTTTGAGTGACTACCGCCTAACTCAAACGACAGGTGATTTGTTGATTCAAAAATTAAGAGATAACTACAACGAAGAAATTCCAGCCATCATTGTGACGGCGGATACATCGCCTTCCCACATCAACTTATTCGCGCAACTCAATGTGCAAGTACTGCACAAACCCGTCAGCTTTAACGATGTGGCAGCAGCTATTGAAAAAATATTAGACGCCAAATGAGCATCCAAGTGACACGCACATGCCGTGTACTGCGTGACGTTAGGCTGTGAGATCGACGTAAGCGCCTTTATAGCCATGGGACGAATAAGCCATGGCCTTGTAGTCCTTGAATTGCAATTCGCGAATCAATTGCCCCGTTTGTTGTTGCTCGACTTTGACTGAAAGCAATGCCTCTTTTTTGTTGTACGAAATATCAAGTGCATTGACATTGGCGGCCTCTTTGGCACGCGCTGCTATTTGTGCCTCGATCGCTTTGAGATTGACTAGTAAATCAGGCTTTTCTTTTTGCTTGATTTCCAAAGCATCTTTACCCTGGCCCGCAATTTGTGGCGCCGCATTACCAGCCACTTTGTTAGGACGTGCAGACACCTGCGCAGACATGCTGGCAACAGTTGGAATGTTGACGGATGAAAGACCCACAGCGTTCACAGCCATAAACTCAAACATTGAACACAGACAAAAATATAACTTAGCTGCCCAGCATATGACAAGCGGGTTGTTACGCCCTCAAAAAGAGAACGATCCACCCATTAAAAAAGCCCTCATGCACATAGGCACGAGGGCTTTTTTTGAATCAGCTGATGATTAACGTGCTTTGCGGCGTGCAGGCGCCTTCGCTGCCTTAGGTGCATGCTCTTTCAGCTTAGCAATGCCTTCTTGAGCCAGCTCAGCTGTCTTTTTCACATTCTTGCGTGCTTCGGCCAATGCTTTGTTGCTAGCGTCCACAGCAGCTTTCACAGCGGTGACGGCAGCTTCAGAACCTTGTGGGGCTTTTTTCAAGTTTTCAACCAATGCTTTGTTCGCAGCAGAGTGCGCTTGGTCAAAGTGGCCTTCAGCAAAAGCAGCGCCTTCGGCTTGGAACTCTTGACTCAATTCAAACGCAGTCGCAGCAAAACCGGCCAAGCTCTTGGCAGAGGCTTCTAATTGGTTTTTCAACAATTCGAGCGCCGCTGCTGGGTCTTTCACTTCTAAGGCTGTTGCCAGTTGCTCTTGTGCCAATTCAGCGTTCACACGCGCTTGCTCAAGAGCCAACTCAGTCACACGCTCCAATTGAGCGAAGGACAAATTAGCCAATTCGAAAGCGGCTTTGACAGAGGCGTCAACTTGAGGTTTGATTTGGTTTTGCATCTTCATTCCTTTGAAAATTAAATCTGATGTGCAAATGTTATAGACATATTGAGAAAAAACAATGTGGTTATAGCGCTTTAGAGCTCGTTCTCTAGTCCAAGGGACTTCGGCCGATTAGCCACATTCGCTTTGTCTTAAACGACTTTGCAGCGTAAATACGAACTTTTGAAGTCTTAATCTCTTGTTATTCTTTTTGGGCAAATCAAGGGGGGCGCGTTTTGGCTTATTTCAAACTATGTCTGAGCATTGGCATCAAAGCCGGTTTGATACTTGTCGCCTTCGCTGAGGCTGCCTTGATTTATCTGTCAGACTTTTCTGGCTATATGTTTGATGTGGTCATCCTCTCGTTGGCCTTGGGCATGACCTTGTATTGCTTTGTGCGCGCAATTCGCAATTACTCCTCGGATGTACGCAAGCTCGGTCTCTAAGCGCCGAGCTGGAGGCTGAATCAAGCTAACATTTCGGGATGCTTCAATACGAAACCGTCCCCGTCACACCATTTCAACAAAACTGTTCCATCGTCTGGTGCGATGAAACGATGAAAGCCGCCATCATCGACCCCGGCGGCGATTTACCTTTGTTGGAAGACGCGTGCAAGCAACTGGGCGTGACGCTGGAGCAAATCTGGATCACCCACGCCCACATAGACCACGCAGGTGGCACCGCAGACTTGGCCGAGAAGCTGGACCTACCCATCATCGGTCCACACGAGGGCGATCAGTTTTGGATTGACGGGCTGCCACAAGCGGCGGCCAGTTATCGCTTCCCCCCTTCACGCCCTTTCACTCCCACGCGCTGGTTGCACGATGGAGATACGGTCACGCTTGGTTCACACACACTACAAGTGCGCCACTGCCCTGGCCACACACCCGGACATGTGGTGTTTTATTCACCCGAAATCAAACGTGCGTTTGTGGGCGATGTGCTGTTTGCGGGCAGCATTGGTCGCACAGATTTCCCGCGCGGCAATCACGAAGATTTGATCAACAGCATCACGCAACGCCTGTGGCCGATGGGTGATGACACAGTGTTCATTCCAGGTCACGGGCCCGAGAGCACGTTTGGTCGTGAGCGTAAAACAAACCCCTATGTGGGTGGGACCTAAGCCCAAGCGCTCAAGCTACTTACTTAGCGCGCTCGTAGAGCGGCATGACTTTGGGTAAATTGGCCTGAATCTCTTCAATGCGCGTGTTACCCGAGGGGTGGGTGCTGAGCCACTGGGGTGGTGCGCCCTTGTTGGCGGCACTCATTTTTTGCCACAGCGTCACACCTGCACGTGGGTCATAGCCTGCGCGTGCGGCGATTTCCATGCCCACGAGATCAGCCTCGGTTTCATCGTCACGGCTGAACTTCAATGTGAGCAAATTGGCCCCTTGTTTGGCCACCAAATCGGTCAGCTGAGGGCTCACACCAAAAAACACCGATGCCACCGTACTGCCAATGGTTGCAACTCCGTTGGTGGCTGCGGCTTTGCCCATACGCTCACGGGCATGCTCTCGCAAGGCATGGGCAATTTCATGCCCCATGACCATGGCCACTTCGTCGTCGGTGAGCTTGAGTTGCGTCAAGATGCCGCTGTAAAACGCAATCTTGCCACCAGGCATACAAAACGCGTTGATTTGATTTGAACCGACGAGGTTGACCTCCCATGTCCATTCTTTGGCACGAGGATTCCAGTCAAAGCTATGCGGAATGAGCTCTTTGGCGATACGACGCAAACGAATGACCTCGGGGTGGTTATCAGGCCCCAATGCATTTTTGCTCGCGGCTTCTTTCATCATCTCGCCATACTGTTTGCGAGCCGATTGCTCCACCTCTGCCGCTGGCACCAAACCTGCAAACACCGAAGACTCTTTACTCACCTCCACCCCGTCACGCGCTAGCAAAACGCCACTACCTAAGCCGCAAGCGCAGCCAACACAACCGTAAAGAAAAGCACGTTTGGTGAGCATGAAAAAGTCTTTCTGCGAAAGCCTGAAAATAGAGGGATGAACGATACAACAACTCCGGCATCCACATCCCCAACAAAAGTTAAAAAATCAAGTTGGATGGCTGCGTTTCATGTGTACTTGGAACCAGCCTCATGGCGCATGTTGTTTCTTGGCTTCTCCGCAGGTTTGCCTCTGCTGCTGGTGCTAGGCACGCTCAGCTTTCGCTTACGCGAAGCGGGCATTGATCGCAGCACGATTGGCTTTCTAAGCTGGGTGGGTTTGGCTTATGGCTTGAAGTGGGTGTGGTCTCCATTGGTGGATCGTTTGCCTTTGCCTTTGCTCACCCATTGGTTAGGTCGCCGTCGCAGTTGGCTGCTATTGGCACAAAGCATGGTGGTGGCGGGATTGGTAGGCATGGCGTTTCTCGACCCGCAAGTGGCGTTAGAGCCAGTGGTGTGGTTTGCCTTGCTCGTGGCGTTTGGTTCAGCCACGCAAGACATTGCGCTGGATGCGTTTCGCATTGAGTCAGCAGATGCGCAACACCAAGCCGCCCTGGCCGCCACCTATCAAACAGGCTATCGCCTCGCCATGATTTGGGCAGGTGCTGGTGTGTTGTGGGTAGCGGCCCGCGTGGCCGGTGCAGATGAAACCGCCTACCAACACGCAGCGTGGCAAACCGCGTATTTGGTGATGGCTGCATCCATGAGCCTAGGCGTGTTGACCGTGTTGCTATCGCCAGAGCCTGCACAGCGCGACATGCCGCCTGCACGTAACGCGGCAGAGTGGCTGCGTGGCGCATTGATCGAGCCTTTTGCAGAATTCATTCGCCGCTATAGCTGGCAAGCAGCGCTCATTCTTGGGTTGATTGCGGTCTACCGCATCAGCGATGTGGTGATGGGCATCATGGCCAACCCGTTTTATGTGGACATGGGATACACCAAAGACGAAGTGGCCGCCGTCACCAAAGTGTTTGGTGTGATCATGACCTTGCTTGGCGCATTCATCGGCGGCGTGTTGTCGATGCGTTTGGGCGTTATGCGCATCCTCATGCTGGGTGCAGTGCTAAGCGCCATCACCAATTTGTTATTTGCTTGGCTAGCCACGAGAGGCCATGACTTGACGGCGTTGGTATGGGTCATCTCAGCCGACAACTTGGCCAGCGGCATTGCCTCCGCTGCGTTCATTGCCTACTTATCTGGCCTGACGAATGTGAACTACTCAGCCACGCAATACGCGCTGTTCAGCTCGATGATGTTGCTCGCTCCCAAGTGGTTGGCGGGGTTCTCGGGCGTGTATGTAGATGCGCACGGGTACGAAGCATTCTTCACCAGCACCGCGTTGCTGGGTGCGCCCGTGCTGCTGCTGGTGTGGTTGGCATCGCGCATCTTGCCTGTTGCGCACGGTGAGCGCAGTGCTGACACGTCCGACTGATTTACCTCGTCTTTACCGTTTCTTTAGACAAGCACACACTTGGCAAGGCATGATGAACACACCATGAACACCTTGCTCTTGATCGAAGACGACCACCGACTTGCCAATATGGTGAGCGAGTACCTTGAACAATCTGGCTTCTCAGTGCAGCACGCTGCCAACGGCTTAGGAGGACTCAAAGCCCTGCAAGACACGACACCATCGATGGTGTTACTCGACTTAATGCTGCCCGATATTGACGGTCTTGAGGTGTGCAAACGCATTCGCGGATTACCCGGCAGCTTGGCACAAACACCTGTACTCATGCTCACCGCCAAGGGCGACCCCATGGATCGCATTGTGGGCTTAGAGCTGGGCGCAGATGATTACTTGCCTAAGCCTTTTGAACCACGCGAACTGTTAGCGCGTATTCGTGCAGTTCTACGCCGTCATATTCCTGGCGATGTGGCAGAGGCCAAACACCAAACCTTGAAATTCGGTTCACTAGAGCTAGACCGTGACGCCCGTACCGTGAGCGTGCGTGCACAGGTGTGTGACCTCACTGCCTACCAGTTTGACTTGCTGTGGGTATTGGCTGAACGCGCAGGGCGTGTGCTCTCACGCGACCAGATCATGGAAGCGGTGCGGGGTAAAGAACTCGAAGCCTTCGATCGTTCGATTGATGTGCACATGGGTCGCATTCGCGCCGCCATTGAAGACGATGCCAAAGCACCTAAACGTATTCTCACTGTGCGCGGCGTGGGCTACGTGTTTGCCAAACAACAAGACTGACCAGATGACAACGCACACAACGCCCAGTCGATCATTGCATCTGCCGCTGTATGTGCGCATTTGGCTGGCGGTGGTCTTGGCCGTCGCCGTGTTGACGCTGCTCACAGGGTGGGTCATGCGCATGACCGCCGAGCCGCCTTTGCGCGAAGTGATGGTGCGCAACACCTCAGGTGAATTGGTCGGCGAGGGCAAAGCACGATTGCGCCCGCCAGATGGTTTGCCAGTGGAAGCGCCCCCTTTGCAAGGGCCCGACATGCCACATCCGCCAGGCCACTTTGGATCGGGGCCTGAGTTCATGGTGCGCATGCACAACGGCGAGTTGATGCATGTGCATTTGCCACGCCCACCTCACACGTTCTGGTCACGCCCTCCGTTTGGTTTTGCGTGGACTTTGGGATTGGTAGCGCTCGCAGTGGCGCTGGGCACTTACCCCATTGTGCGACGCCTCACGCGTCGTCTTGAAAACTTGCAAAAAGGTGTGGAGCAATGGGGTACGGGCAATTTGTCTGCACGCGTGGCCGAACAAGGCAACGATGAGGTGGCCTACCTAGCGCAACGCTTCAACCATGCTGCCGAACAAGTAGAACAACTTGTGACATCTCACAAGTCATTGCTTGCCAATGCGTCACACGAGTTGCGCTCACCGCTCACGCGTATTCGTATGGGGCTCGAGTTAATGGGCGATTCACCTTCACCTGCGATGAAGGCTGAAATTTCACGCAGCGTGGGTGAGCTTGACCAACTCATCGATGAAATCTTGCTGGCCAGTCGACTGGACGCCAAAGAAGCAGATTTGGGCACGGTAGAAACCGTCGACCTGACAGGACTTGCCAGCGAAGAGTGCGCACGCATGGATGCAACACTCGAGCTAGGTAGCGATCCACATCGCATTGTGGTGCTCGGCATCGCCAAGCTGCTGCGCCGCATGTTGCGCAACTTACTTGAAAACGCGCGTCGCTACGGCACCTCTGACATAGAAGTACAGTTATCACACGTATCAAATCACGATCGCAGTTGGGTACGTCTATGCGTATGCGACCGCGGGCCAGGTGTGCCAATAGATTTACGCGAACGCATCTTCGAACCTTTTTACCGTTTGCCAGGTGCTAGCGAACGTGAAGGTGGCGTAGGCCTTGGTTTATCACTGGTGCGCTCCATTGTCCAACGCCATAGTGGCAGCGTCAGCTGCGAAGACCGCCACGGTGGCGGGGCTCAGTTTGTGGTGATGCTGCCAGCTCGCTAATCACGTCACAATATTGGGCATGACTCATGCCGCCCTGAACACCCGCTTTGCACAGCGCTTTCAACTCACCACACCAATTGCTTTAGCACCCATGGCCCTTGCCACAGGCGGCGCTTTAGCGGCTGCGTGCGCCAGCGCTGGGGCGCTCGGCTTGGTGGGCGGAGGCTATGGAGACCTCGCATGGACCCAACGCGAATACACCTTGGCCGCCGACTTACTGAAGAACGATGCCACAGGCCAGGCGCGTTTGGGCTGCGGCTTCATCACTTGGAAGCTCGATGAAAATGTCGAAGCACTGGACTGGGTGCTGACACAAAAGCCACGCGCCATCATGCTGTCGTTTGGTGACCCACGCCCATATGCCGCACGTATTGCTGAAGCAGACGCACAACTAATTTGCCAAGTGCAACGGATGGATCAAGTGCCATTGGCCCTCGATGCAGGCGCCTCGATCATCGTGGCACAAGGTGGCGAAGCCGGCGGTCACGGCGCCAATGCGCTGGAAGGTCGCAGCACATTCACACTGGTACCTGAATTGGCCGATTATTTGGCCACCCACTCGCCCAACACTTTGCTACTGGCTGCTGGTGGCATAGGAGATGGCCGAGGCTTAGCGGCTGCTTTGATGCTGGGTGCAGATGGTGTGTTGGTGGGCTCACGTTTGTGGGCCACCCAAGAGAGCTTGGCTGCTGCAGGCGCTAAAACGCAAGCGACTCAGACCAATGGCGACGGTACAGCGCGCAGCATGGTGTTTGATATCTTGCGTCGCAAAAACTGGCCAGCGCCCTACGACTTCCGAGCCATTCGCAACACGTTGCACCGTCAACTTGAAAGTGACATCGCTGCGCTACAAACACATCCTGAATCCGCTCGCGCTGACTATGACGCAGGCGTGAAAGCTGGTGATTTCTCACGTGCACATGCCACTGTTGGAGAAGTTGTAGGTTTAATTGCTGACGTACCCAATGCAGGTGTATTGATTGAGCGAATCACAGAACAAGCAAACAGCTTGTTATCTGCACGTTAGAAAACAAGTTCGCCACTCACCACACGCTGATAAAGCTTGTAGTAGTTGTCTGCACAAACTTGAGATGAAAAATTAGCCAACGCCCATGCACGGCAATCTTCAGGTTTGCACGCTAAAGCGTGAGCTAAGGCGGCTGCAAATTCTTCATCGTGTTCAAACAAAGCACCCACTTTCTCGCTGATCAGTTCTGGCACAGATCCACGCGGGGTTGCAATCACGGGTGTGCCAGACATGAGCGCCTCAATCATCACCAAGCCAAACGGCTCTTCCCAATCAATGGGAAACAGCAAGGCTTTGGCATCGGCAAAACAAGCGGCCTTATCGGCACCTCCAACCTCGCCGACGAAGTGAACACCGGGTCGCAAGCTATCCATCAGGCCACCGACTTTGAGTAAATCCAAACGATAGCCACCAGCCACCACCAACGACTGTTTTTGCTGCTTTGCCAACTTCAGGGCGCGGCGTGCGCCTTTGACACGGCGACGCACTTTTGAGAAAAACAGCAGGTGATCTTTTTTGTTTTCTTGAAACACAAACTCATCCGGATCGATGCCGTTGTAAACAAAAACCTCACGACCATGACGCTTGGCATGGTTTGCGCTGATACAGACCGTATTTGTAGGCAAGGTTTCTGGCGTGGTGCTGTTGCCATGCAAGGTGTAAATCCAAGGCTTTCTAAATGAGTCTTGTGGCTCCCACGCATGGAAGTGAACAATGTCTGCGCTCTCTGGAACGGCCTGCTGGGCTTCTTGCGCATTATTCGCTGCAATACACGTCACACCAGGCAGTTCACAACCAGGCAACCCAATCAAGGTCACTTGATGCTTGGCGCGCACAAACTCTGTTGCCAACCACTGCACGATGCGCTCAGTACCTCCATATTTATGGACCGGGATTTTTGCGTTCACCACCAAACAAATATGCATGATTGTTCTTTCGATGTGTATTGAGTTTGGTCTAGAAAGGCTGTCTTACAGACAGAGTGCACTCAAAGCAAACGGTACACGCGCTCAGCCGACACGTCTTCTAAGCAACGCATGTGGCCCAGTGGACAGGTGCGCTCGTAGCAGGGCGAGCAGGCCAGTGGCGGTTGATAGCTGCCATCCACACGCAGCCACACCACGCGTGCACGGTCATTCAACGGCGGCGTGTGTTCAGGACTGGATGAACCAAACACCGCCACTTGCGGCACACCAAACGCAGCGGCCACGTGCATCAAACCAGAGTCATTGCTGACCACACGGTGTGCGTATGCAATGAGCGCAAACGCTTGCATCAGATTGGTTTGACCCGCCAAGTTAAAGCAGTTACCAGGTTTTTGAGCGTTAGCCGCCGTCGCAATTTCTTGGCAGATGTCGAACTCTTTGCCTGAACCCAACAAGAACACGGGCCTATCAATCTTGGCCGCCAATTCGGCAAAGTGCTTGGCAGGCCAACGTTTGGCGGGACCATATTCAGCGCCTGGTGCAAACACCACAAAGCTATGCTTGGCCAAGGTCGGCAACGTGGGCATGTTGGTGGCCAACTCTTCCAGCGACTCATCCAACACCCCCACACCCGCTTTGAGCACGGGGCGCAAATCACCCACCAGCTTCATGGGGCCTGTGCGAGTTTGACCCACAAGGCTCAACGCCGCATACCACTCCACCATCGGCGGACGTTCTTCGGTGTCTGGATTGTCTAAGCGGTCGGTCAATAAACCAAAACGCATTTCACCTGTGTAACCGATGCGTTTGGAAATGCCGGCCATCCAAGGCAGCAATGCACTCTTGAGAGAGTTGGGGCAGACGTAGGCAACGTCAAACTTACCGCGCAGTTGGTTGGCGAGTTTGATGCGCCCCATCAGCTGCAAACCGCCATGCTTGAACGGCATTTCAATCACCTCGACCACACCTGGCATGACGCGGTAAACCGGTGCAATCCAAGGCAAAGCAGCGACGGTGAGGCGCTCGCCGCGCGCAGCCAAGCGGCGCAGCAAGGGCTCGGTCATCACCGCGTCCCCAATCCACTGAGGCGCAATGATGAGCGCGTTTTTAATGACCGTGGCCAACGTGCTCGCCGGCTTTGAGTTTGTACTCAGTGCCGCAGTAAGGGCACTTGGCAACGCCGGTGCTGGCCACATCCAAATAAACCTTGGGGTGGCTGTTCCAGAGTTTCATATCGGCTTTATCACTGGGGCAGTACACGCCACCGTGGCCGTTCAAATCTTTGGCCAAGAGTTCAACTGAGTTGCTCATTTTGTAATTCCTAAAAGTTCAAACAGGGGCTCAAACCTTGTTACTTAGACTTTGGTGAGCCAGTGTGCGTACTTGGGATTGCGGCCGTTGACGATGTCAAAGAACGCAGTTTGAATTTTTTCTGTGATCGGGCCGCGGCTGCCTGCGCCCAATTGGATGCGGTCGAGTTCGCGAATCGGTGTGACTTCAGCGGCTGTACCAGTGAAGAAGGCTTCGTCAGCGATGTACACCTCGTCGCGTGTGATGCGCTTTTGCACGATCTCAAGGCCCAAATCTTTGGCGATGTGGAACACGGTGTTGCGGGTAATGCCGTTCAAAGCGCCAGCCGACAAATCAGGCGTGTAAATCACGCCGTCTTTGACCACGAAAATGTTTTCGCCAGCGCCTTCAGACACGAAGCCTGAGGTGTCGAGCAACAGGGCTTCGTCGTAACCTTCATCGGTCACTTCCATGTTGGCCAAGATCGAGTTGGTGTAATTGCTCACAGCTTTAGCTTGCGTCATGGTGATGTTGACGTGGTGGCGTGTGTAGCTAGAGGTCTTCACGCGGATGCCGCGCTTCATGCCTTCTTCGCCGAGGTATGCACCCCATGTCCAAGCCGCGACCATCAAGTGGATGGTGTTGCCTTTGGGGCTGACGCCCAATTTCTTATCGCCAATCCAGGTGAGGGGGCGCAGGTAGCCTGACTCGAGCTTGTTTTCACGCACCACATCGCATTGCGCTTGATTCACTTGCTCTTTGGTGAACGGGATGTTCATGCGCAAAATTTTGGCGCTGTTGAACAGGCGATCGGTGTGCTCTTGCAATCGGAAGATGGCAGTGCCTTGCTCGGTTTTATAAGCGCGCACGCCCTCGAAGGCGCCGCAACCGTAGTGCAAGGTGTGACTCAACACGTGGATCTTGGCATCGCGCCAATCGACCATCTGGCCGTCCATCCAGATTTTGCCGTCACGATCAGACATGGATGGGATGACTACGCTCATGGGATTTCCTTTGGACTGATGTTGTTGTGGTCGCCAGTTTTGGCGTAATGGTTCATTTTAGCGGGGCTAAAGCTCGCGGATAGAGCCCGCCAATTCAAGGCACTTAATCGTTGGCCGCGTGGCTCACAGGCTCAACGTCTGTGGCTTGGAAGGGTCGATCCAAGGTCCAGCTTTGCAGCTTGCCTTGCGTAAACACGCAGCGCACCACCGATTGGCTGCCATCGCGCCAGCTGAACACCTCGGGCTGCACGCCTTTTTCGGTCTCGGCCTGGCCCAGCGCGCGGGTCATGGCAATGACATGCATCAGACTCACGCCGGCTTTGAGCTTGGCATTGAGCATGACGGCACTGTCCACAAAACCAATGGGGCGCTCACTGGCGCGCTTCATGATTTGCACCAAACGCGTGAAATACAGCAGCAGCCACATCACGCCGCCCGTCACCACCAAGGCAATGCCCATCCACCCCAAGGTTTGCCAAGCCCAAGCCGTCAAACCCACTGCGCCAATAGGTACCAAATATCTTTGAAAGTTCATGCGCTTATTGTCTCAGGCTCTGCGATTACCCAGACGTGGCTTCCACGTATCGCACGCGCGTGCTAGCCTAACTCGCGCACCAAGCCGATCGCCTCATCCACCCGCTCCACCGCATGCACGGTCATGCCTGGAATGGGCTTCTTGGGAGCATTCGCTTTAGGAATCACGGCTACCGTAAAGCCCAGCTTAGCCGCTTCTTTCAAACGCTCTTGACCACGCGGCGCGGGGCGTACTTCGCCAGCCAAACCAACTTCACCAAAGGCAATGAAACCTTGAGGCAATGGCTTGCCACGCAAGCTGCTTTGGATGGACAGCAACACAGCCAAGTCAGCCGCAGGCTCGCTGATGCGCACACCGCCCACCGCATTCACAAACACGTCTTGGTCCATGCATGCCACGCCCGCGTGACGATGCAACACTGCCAGCAACATGGCTAAACGATCGCGGTCTAAGCCCACGCTCAGACGGCGGGGCGAAGGACCTCCACTGTCCACCAAGGCTTGAATTTCCACCAACATGGGCCGCGTGCCTTCTAGGGTGACCAACACACAACTGCCCGGCACAGGCTCTGAGTGTTGGCTCAAGAAGATGGCGCTCGGGTTGCTCACCCCCTTCAAGCCTTTTTCAGTCATGGCGAACACGCCAATTTCATTCACGGCACCAAAACGGTTTTTGATAGCGCGCACCAAGCGGTAAGTCGAGTGTGTGTCGCCTTCAAAGTACAGCACCGTATCCACCATGTGCTCGAGCACACGCGGGCCAGCGAGTGCGCCCTCTTTGGTGACGTGGCCGACCAACACCACAGCTGTGCCGGTGGACTTGGCCATGCGGGTGAGGTGAGACGCACACTCGCGCACCTGCGCCACTGAACCTGGGGCACTGGTGAGCTGATCGGAATACACGGTTTGGATGGAGTCCATCACCACCACGGCAGGCTGCAGTTTGTCAACGGTGGCCAGTATCTTTTCAAGCTGAGTTTCGGCCAACACTTGCACTTGGCTGTGGTCTAGTCCCAAGCGGCGTGAGCGCAACGCCACTTGCGAAGCAGACTCTTCACCCGTCACATACAAGGTGCTCATGCCGCTGCGCTGCAGGCCGTCCATGGCTTGCAAAATCAAGGTGGATTTGCCAATACCGGGGTCGCCACCAATCAGCACCACACCACCTTCGACCATGCCGCCGCCCAACACGCGGTCGAGTTCTTCTTGGCCCGTGGGGTTACGCGCTACGTCTTGCGCTTCGATGTCTGAGAGCAAGGCCACTTCAGAAGCAGGAGCCAAAGCGGCCATGCCTGCGTAGCGGTTTTTGGCGGGGCCGCCACTGTCGACCGCGGTTTCAATGAGCGTGTTCCACGCATTGCAGCTCGGACATTTGCCCAACCATTTGGCGGTGATGCCGCCGCAGTCGGTGCAGGTGTATTGGGTTTTTTCTTTGGCCATGCACCAATATTACTGGATAAATAGCCAGTAGTGCAACTCAGTCCTGCGTGAACCCCACACGGCTAGACACAGCGCACATGAGCTCATAGCCCACAGTGCCTGCGGCTTGGGCTACTTCGTCAATAGGCAGCACGATGCCACCCGTGGACTTGCCCCAGAGTGTGACTTCGCTGCCAAAGCTTGCGTCAGGACAAGGCGTGAGATCCACCGCAATCATGTCCATGCTCACACGGCCCAAGGTTCGGGTACGCACGCCTTCGACCAACACAGGTGTGCCGGTGGGGCAATGGCGCGGATAGCCGTCGGCATACCCGCAAGCCACGATGCCGATGCGCATGGAGGCATCGGCAGTGAAGGACGAGCCATAGCCCACGGTATCCCCCACCTGCAAATCTTGCGTGGCGATGATGCGACTGCGCAAACTCATGGTGGGCTGCAAATCCCATTGCGCAATGTTGTGCTCGGGGAAATCGGGCGCACTGCCGTACAGCGCAATGCCGGGGCGCACCCAATCGGCCGCAATAGCTACATCGCTGGCATGGCGCAACAAACCTGCGCTGTTACAAGTCGTGCGCTCACCAGGCAAGTCTTCGGTGGTTTTGATAAACACACGCATTTGCTCAGCCACGCCTTTGACGCCATCGGCATCACTGAAGTGCGTGACCAATGAAATTTCATCCACTTGCGGCAGTTGGTTCAAGCGCGTCCACGCCGAACGAAAACGTGTGGGTGTGAAACCCAAGCGGTTCATGCCACTGTTCATTTTGAGAAAGATACGGTGCGGCACTTGCGTTTTGTGCCTACTGAGCATGTCTATTTGCTCGTCACAGTGCACGGTATGCCAAAGGTCTAAGCGTGAACACAGTTCCAAATCGCGCGCTTCAAACACACCCTCCAGCAACAACACAGGCCCGCGCCAGCCTAGGCTGCGTATGCGCTGCGCCTCATCAAGATCAAGCAAGGCAAAACCATCAGCACCGCGCAAACCTTCAAACACACGCTCGATGCCATGGCCATATGCATTGGCTTTGACGACTGCCCACGCGCGTGCATCCGGTGCAAAGGTGCGCATGCGGGTCAGGTTATGACGCAAAGCGTCGGTGTGAACAAAGGCTTGAATCGGACGGGGCATAGCCAATATTGTGGCACTCGCGTGATATAACCTTGGGTAGTTAAAGAAGAAAGAAGAATCAACAGGCGTGCAGCTCTCTTCACGCCTGCCAAACCTATCCATGAAGCGCGGTTTTTACACCATCATGTCGGCCCAGTTTTTCAGCTCGTTGGCCGACAACGCACTGTTCGTCACGGCCGTTGAATTACTCAAAACAGATGGCGCACCCGAGTGGCAACGCGCTGCGCTGGTGCCAATGTTTGCCTTGTTTTATGTCGTGCTTGCGCCTTTTGTTGGCGCCTTCGCAGATTCGCGGCCCAAAGGTGAGGTCATGCTCATGAGCAACACCATCAAGGTGGTGGGCTGTTTGATGATGTTGTTTGGTGTGCATCCCCTACTCGCCTATGCAGTTGTGGGTCTGGGCGCTGCAGCCTATTCACCTGCGAAATATGGCATCTTGACCGAGTTACTGCCTGCATCTCAACTGGTCAAAGCGAATGGTTGGATCGAAGGCTTGACGATCACTTCCATCATCTTGGGTGTGTTGTTAGGCGGTCAGTTGGTGGGGCCAAACTTGTCCTCATTCTTGTTGGCGTTTGATTTGCCGTTTATTTCAACAGGTATAGACACATCCGCTGAAGCCGCTATTTGCTTGCTGATCCCGCTTTATGCGCTGGCTGCTTGGTTCAACAAACGCATTCCCTACACTGGCGCGGCCTTGATCCCTATGCGTCTCGACCCCGAGAAAAGTATGGCTCGCAATCTGTTGGTGTTGGTGCCAGATTTTTGGGACTGCAACAAACGTCTGTGGCAAGACAAACTGGGTCAAATCTCGTTGGCAACCACCACTTTGTTTTGGGGTGTGAGTGGCAACCTGCGTTACATCGTGTTGGCTTGGAGTGCTGCAGCGTTGGGCTACACCACCACGCAAGCGTCGAGCTTGGTCGGTGTGGTGGCAATTGGCACAGCCGTAGGTGCTGTGGTCGCCTCGATGAAGATGAAACTTGACCACGCCACACGCCTCATGCCATTGGGTATTGCCATGGGCTGCTTTGTGGTAGCCATGAATTTCATTGACAACCTTTGGCTCGCTGTTCCTTTCCTCATTGTCTTGGGTGGTTTAGGTGGCTTCTTGGTGGTACCCATGAACGCGCTGCTGCAACATCGTGGTCACAACCTCATGGGGGCTGGCCGCTCGATTGCGGTGCAAAACCTGAACGAACAACTATGCATCTTGGGTCTAGGCTTTTTGTACACCTTTAGCACCGGCATGGGCCTGAGCGCCTTTGGTGCCATCACGGCATTTGGTGTGTTGGTGGGCTATGTGATGTGGCTCATCAAACTTTGGCACGAGCACAACCACACACACCACCGTGAAGAGTTGGCTCGCCTGATGCACATTGCGCGCAACGACGACCTACACGGCTAAAGTGTGCACACGCGGCACATGACGCGCCCTGCATTGGCCGTATTGGCCATGGCCCTGAACGCGTTGGTGTGGGGCTTGTCGTGGTGGCCGCTGCGCCAACTCGATACCCATGGCCTACACCCCTTGTGGGCCACCGCCTGTGTATTTGCACTTGCCACCGTGGTACTCATACTCATCACGCCCTCGGGCTGGCGACACTTCAAACAACACCCCCAACTTTGGTGGCTCATGGCCGCCTCTGGCCTGACCAACGTGGGCTTCAACTGGGCTGTCACCACGGGCGATGTGGTGCGCGTGGTGTTGCTGTTTTATCTCATGCCCACTTGGTCTTTGCTGCTGGCGTGGTGGCTGCTGGGCGAACGCCCCACACGCGGTGCGTTGATGCGTTTATCGCTGGCACTTGTGGGCGTGTTACTGGTACTCAAAACGCCTGACTCACCTTGGCCTTTGCCGCAAGATGTGTCAGATGTGTTGGCGCTGCTTGCAGGATTTAGTTTTGCACTGACCAACATTTGGCTGCTACGTTTGCAGCACACACCCGAGTCGTCACGCATGCTGGCCATGTTTGGTGGTGGCGCACTGATGGCTTTGGCGTGCGCGGCAGTGGCCACCTTGACTGGCGTGATCCCCGCTGTATTTGCGCTGCCAATGGATGGTTTTGGCATGTCGACGATTGCCGTATGGCTGAGCGATGCGAATATGACGCAAGTCATCGCTACATGGGCTCCGTATGTGCTGGGACTGAGTGCCGCCTTCTTGGTGTCGAACTTCACCTTGCAATACGGCGCAGCACGTTTGAGCGCCCACACCACCGCGATGGTGATGATGTCGGAAGTGGTGTTTGCCAGCGTGTCCTCAATGGCACTAGGGGCATCGGCGCTGACGTGGCGCGTGGGCCTAGGTGGCGGCATGATTGTGACAGCGGCGCTTTTGGCCTCACACATCCAAACTTCGAAAGGCAACACCCCATGACTGCATTGACCAACTTCACCGCCACCCGGATTGACGGCACGCCAGTGTCATTTGCTGATCTGCAAGGAAAGGTGCTGCTCATCGTGAACACCGCCAGCGCTTGCGGCTTCACGCCGCAATTTGAAGGACTAGAAACGCTACACAAAACTTATGGCGACAAAGGCTTGGCAGTGATTGGTTTCCCTTGCAACCAGTTTGGCGAACAAGACTCTGGCACCAACGCCGAGATTGGTGCTTTTTGCCAACGCAACTACGGCGTGAGCTTTGCGATGATGGAAAAGGTCGACGTCAACGGCGACCACGCACACCCGTTGTTCAAGTGGCTCAAGTCAGAAGCGCCGGGCGTCTTGGGCAGCGAGGCCATCAAATGGAACTTCACAAAGTTCTTGGTCGATAAAAACGGGCGCGTGCTCAAGCGCTATGCGTCGATGGATGCGCCAGCCAAGCTGGCTGGCGATATTGAAGCAGCCCTCGCTGCGTGATCAATTCAACGCTTCATCCAGCACTTCCACCCAGTGCTTCACCGGCACATCGGTGCCGCTCTGCAAATGGGTGATGCACCCCACGTTGGCGCTCAAGATGGCTTTAGGCTGAAGTGCATCTAGGTGACCCAACTTGCGGTCACGCAGCGTGTAGCTGATCTCAGGGTTGAGCACACTGTAAGTGCCGGCAGATCCGCAACACAAATGTGACTCCGTGTTCGCCACTTGAATGGCAAATCCCAACTCGGCCAAATGTGTTTCCACGCCACCTTTGAGTTTTTGCCCGTGCTGCAAGGTGCACGGTGGGTGAAAAGCTTGCATGCCTGCGCTAGCCAGCACATGCGCTTTCAATTTGGGCTTCAGCACAGGCACCAACTCGGGCAGCAACTCGCTCAAGTCTTGTGTGAGATCGCTGATGCGTTTGGCTTTGGCTGCATACGCGGCATCGTCTTTCAACACATGGCCGTAATCTTTCACCATCACACCGCAGCCTGAGGCGTTCATCACGATAGCTTCCACGCCTTGCTCGACAAACGGCCACCACGCATCGATGTTGGCGCGTATTTGCACCAAGCTGCCATCTTGATCGTTCAAGTGAAATTTCACTGCCCCGCAGCAACCCGCATTGGGTGCGACGATGGTTTGAATGCCTGCCGCATTCAACACACGCGCAGTGGCGGTGTTGATGTTGGGCAACATGGCTGGTTGCACGCAGCCTGCAAGCATCAACACTTTGCGGGCGTGCGTTTGGGTCGGCCACACCACGCCGTTGCGTTCTGCGGTTTGTGGGGCTGGCACTTTGGCCTTGAGCTTGGCGGGCAAGATGCCGCGCACCGCTTGGCCTAACTTCATGGCTGGTGCAAACGCGGCAGAGGTCAAACCTTCTTTCAAAGCCCAGCGCATGAAGCGTTCGCCCAAGGGGCGCGGCACTTGAGCGTCTACCACCTTGCGGCCCACGTCTACCAAGTGGCCGTATTGCACGCCACTGGGGCAAGTGCTTTCGCAGTTGCGGCAAGTCAGACATCTGTCCAAGTGTTGTTGGGTAGCACGCGTGGGCGCGGCACCTTCAAACACTTGCTTCATCAAATAGATGCGCCCGCGTGGGCCATCGAGTTCATCACCGAGCAGTTGGTAAGTGGGACAGGTTGCCGTGCAAAAACCACAATGCACGCACTTGCGCAAAATGGCTTCAGCTTGTTCGCCTTCGGGCGTGCCGATGTATTGAGGGGCCAGGTTGGTTTGCATGTGAGGCTCTGGAAATTAAGCGCGACCAGGGTTGAAAACACCCGCTGGATCAAACTGCTTTTTAAGTTCGTTTTGGATGCGTTGTTGCACCGCATTGAGCGGGGTGTAGACGCCCGCTTGCTTGTCCACATCGCCCATGGTTTGTTGGCTGGCTGCACTGGTGCGGAACAAGGTGGCATGACCTCCGGCCTTCATCGCTGCTTCGCGCACTTGCGCAGCTTCTGCCGCAGGAGCCCACAGCCAGCGCTGCGCGCCATGCCATTCGATGTATTGCGGGCACGATGCGCCGTTCACACGCACATCTAAAACTGGCGCGGTTTGCGGCACGCTCAAGCGCCACAAGCAATCTTGCTCGGTCGGCGCTTGGAAAAAATCTAGCGTTTGTTCGCCACTGGCTTTCCAGTCATCGTCCGTATCGTCTGCGCTCATGCGCGTGACTTGTGCACCTAAGGCCTGCACATCGGCACTCATCTTGATGACGGCAGCATCAACTGCTGCAATTGCGCCACGCAAACGCACAAAGAAAAAGTCTTGCGAAGGTGATGCGCTGGTGTCGTGCACCCACGCGCTGGCGTTCAATGGCAGCGGCTGACCACCCCATTGGTTGATGAGCTTCAAGGCTTGCGATTGGCTAACACCAGCACACACCAAAGTGGCCTCACCTGGTGCGACAGGCAATACCTTCAACGACACTTCGGTGATCAGGCCTAACTGGCCCCAACTACCTGCAAGTAAACGAGACACGTCGTAGCCTGCGACGTTCTTCATCACTTGCCCGCCAAAGGTGAGATGCTCGCCCTTGCCGTTGATTACGCGAGCCCCCAAGACAAAGTCGCGCACTGTGCCCACACTGGCACGTGAAGGGCCGCTCAAGCCTGCTGCCACCATGCCGCCAATCGTGGCACCTTTGCCAAAGTGCGGTGGCTCGAAGGCAAAGCATTGACCTTTTTGCGCCAAGGCGGCTTCTACTTCGGCCAGTGGGGTGCCACATCGCACGGTGATGACCAGCTCGCTCGGCTCGTAGCTCAAGATGCCGCTATAGGCAGTGGTGTCGAGTACATCGCCTTGTAACGATTGGCCTAAAAAGTCTTTGGTGCCGCCGCCACGAAAGCGCAAAGGCTGACCCGTTTTGGAGGCTTGAAGAATGCGGTCTGTGAAATATTGCAGGGTGTCTTGCATATTCAGCATGGTAGCCGCTGAGCTTGCTACCGGTTTTGAATTTTTTGCACAGCTGCGTCAAAAATCGCTCGTCGCTGCAACGCTGGCGACAACCACATCTGATCAAGCGCACCACAAAGTGATCGCCCACAAAAAAGCCCGCCGTGAGGCGGGCTGTAAAGTCCAAGGAAAACTTGAAGTTCTTGAAAATTAACGGTGGTAGGCCGTTTCGCCGTGTGAGCTGATGTCGAGGCCTTCGCGCTCTTCTTCTTCCGTCACACGCAGACCCAACACGATGTCTACCAGTTTGTAGGCCACGAAGGACACCACAGCAGACCAGAGGATGGTGGTACCCACAGCTGTCGCTTGGATGATCACTTGATCCACGATCGAGTAGTCAGGGTTCACAGCGTTGGTGACATAGTCAAACACGCCTGTACCGCCGAGTGAAGGAGCTGCGAACACGCCAGTCAACAAGGCACCCACGATACCGCAGACACCGTGCACACCGAACACATCGAGTGAGTCGTCAGCGCCCAAGAGGCGTTTCAAACCATTCACACCCCACAGGCCCAAGAAGCCGCCAACCAAACCGATCACGATGGCACCCATAGGGCCCACGAAACCGCATGCAGGGGTAATGGCAACCAAACCAGCCACTGCACCAGAGGCAGCGCCCAACATAGATGCTTTACCTTTAGCCAATGCTTCGCCTGTAATCCAAGCCAGAGTTGCAGCAGCAGTTGCCACCAAGGTGTTCACGAAAGCGAGTGCAGCAACACCGTTGGCTTCGAGGTTAGAACCGGCGTTGAAACCGAACCAACCCACCCACAACAAAGAGGCACCAACCATGGTCAATGTCAAGCTGTGAGGAGCCATAGATTCTTTGCCGTAACCGACGCGCTTGCCAATCACATAAGCACCGACCAAACCAGCCACCGCAGCGTTGATGTGCACCACAGTACCGCCAGCGAAGTCCAACGCACCCTTGGCCCACAACCAGCCAGCAGCGGCAGTCACAGTTTCCAAAGAAGCAGCGTCAGTGATCGCATCTGGGCCGTCCCAATACCAAACCATGTGTGCAACTGGCAGGTAGCTGAATGTGAACCACAACACGCAGAACAACAACACAGCAGAGAACTTGGCACGCTCAGCAAATGAGCCAACGATCAAGGTACATGTGATGGCAGCGAAAGTCGCTTGGAAAGCCGCGAAGGTGAACTCTGGAATCACAACACCCTTGCTGAACGTGGCAGCAATTGAGTCAGGCGTGATGCCTTTGAAGAACAGCTTGTCGAAGCCACCGAAGAAAGGTGAGCCGCCACTGAAGGCTACGGTGTAGCCATAGATGACCCACAACACGTAGATGGCTGAGCTGACCACGAAGACTTGCATCAACACAGACAACATGTTCTTGCTGCGAACCAAACCGCCATAGAACAAAGCCAAGCCAGGGATGGTCATCAAGATGACCAACACTGTCGAAATCGTCATAAAGGCTGTGTCGCCTTTGTTTGGCACAGGCACAACAGCATCAGCCGCCATCGCGACAGCGCCGCAGAGCAATAGGCCTAAGCCTAGTGTGAGAGAACTGAGAAATTTTTTCATGATGGTCTTCTTTCTTAAAGCGCTTCTGGACCGGTCTCGCCGGTGCGGATGCGAACGACTTGTTCGAGGTCGTAAACAAAAATCTTGCCGTCGCCGATTTTTCCGGTGCGCGCTGCACCTTCGATGGCTTCGATCGCGCGGTCGACGTGTTCAGCGTCAACCGCGGCTTCGATCTTGACCTTTGGCAAGAAGTCAACCACGTACTCAGCACCGCGATACAACTCGGTATGGCCTTTCTGACGGCCGAAGCCTTTGACTTCAGTAACAGTGATGCCTTGCACGCCAATTTGAGAGAGGGCCTCGCGGACCTCATCCAACTTGAACGGTTTGATGATGGCGGTGATGAGTTTCATGGTTGCTCCTAGAGAAGACAGTTAGCTTTGTTTAGAAGCTGTACTTGACGCCAACGACAACGATGCTTTTCGCAGGGTTGTAACCGCTTGGAGAAACGAAAGTTGCGGCTTTGCCATTGGTTGAAATTGCTGAAACGCTGGCCACTAAACCTTCACCCAAATCTTTGTTCAATGTCAAAGCAACATCGGTGTAGCTGTATGCAGTGTTCTTAATTGTTTGACGACCAGCATGAGGCACGATGGAGTAGCCTTGGCCCAAGTCAAAAGTAGCGCTCAAATCCCAATATGTGCTGCCCTTGGAATCTTTGTTACCGAACAAATCGGAAAATGCATATGAATATTTCAATGTGGCTGGACCTGCAGTCACAGCGCCGTAAGCTTCATCAGTGTTGGCATTAACGCCAATCTTGTCATATGTGTTGCCCACATACTCATAGCGCAAGTAACCAACGTCATATGCCAAGCCAGCTGCCTCGAACTTGTAGCCGCCGTAAATGTCCAACTCAGTTGAACCCTTGGTTGCGCCAGCATCTTTGATCCACTTGATGGTCGAGCCCCAAGCACCCACATACAAACCGCTGCTGTGCGCATAGTCAACGCCACCTTGCAAAGCTGGATCACCTTTGCTTTGACCTTGACCACGGTAGCGATACTCGCTCACAACACCCACGTTGTAGCCGAGAGTTGACTCTGCCTCAGCAGGCGCTGTTTGCGCAAATGCTGCAGAAGATGTGGCCAAGAGAGCCAGCAAAAGTTTGGACTTGATGTTCATAGTTTTCTCCGTTGAAAAATAAAGAGGGATACACCTACTTAGCAGGGTCCGTGCCAGCGCCAAAGTCCACAAAAGTGTTCTCTTCACTCCACCCACGACCCAAAGTGATGCAGTAGTCTGACTACCTCACCATTTTGATGCACGGAATTGGTGCATCACTTCGTACTAATTGCCCCGCAATGGGGATAACCCTTGAAACTGGAAGTTGTATGTCGCTGGCCTTGATACACAGTCGCGCTCTTTTGGGTTTGCAGGCACCTGCCGTGACCGTAGAGGTGCATTTGGCTAATGGACTGCCCAGTTTCACACTGGTGGGCCTGGCCGATACCGAAGTGAAAGAAGCGCGCGAGCGAGTGAGGTGCGCCATTCAAAACAGTGGTTTGGATTTCCCTACTAATAAGAGGATCACCGTCAACCTTGCCCCAGCAGACTTGCCAAAAGACTCTGGTCGATTTGATTTACCCATCGCTTTAGGCATCTTGGCAGCGCTTGGCCAGCTTGATGAAGCAGCATTGACGTTGCACGAATTTGCAGGCGAACTGTCGCTCTCGGGTGAGCTGCGTCCCGTGCGTGGTGCATTGGCGATGGGCCTGGCTTTGCGCGGTGCAGGTGTACGCACACGTTTGGTGTTGCCTCCCATCAGTGCCGAAGAAGCAGCGCTCGTGCCCACAGCTGAGGTGTACCGCGCGCAGCATTTGAGTGATGTGGTCGCGCACTTTGCCAAACCGGAACTCAAAGGCTTGATGGCCACCCGCGATGCGGACACCACGCAACAGGTGCAAACCACCGACGGCTGGAGCCGAATCGACGCACCACAACTCATAGCGCGACACACAACACCCCAGCCAGATCTGGCTGATGTCAAAGGACAAGCTGGCCCACGCCGGGCATTAGAAATTGCAGCTGCGGGTGGGCACTCTCTTCTATTAGTAGGTCCGCCGGGCACGGGCAAGTCGATGCTCGCGCAGCGCTTTGCCGCGTTGCTGCCGGACATGACGCTGGATGAGGCGCTAGAAAGTGCGGCCATTGCCAGCTTGGCTGGACGCTTTGAATTGAGCCAATGGATGCAGCGCCCTACGCGCAGCCCTCACCATACCGCGACATCCGTCGCACTCGTTGGTGGTGGTACGCCACCCAAACCGGGTGAAATTTCTTTGGCGCATAACGGCGTACTCTTCTTAGATGAATTGGCCGAAGTCAAACGCAGTGCACTCGAGGCTTTGCGTGAGCCATTAGAGAATGGCCACATCACCATTTCACGTGCGGCCACGCAGGCGAAATTTCCAGCGCACTTTCAATTGGTGGCTGCGATGAACCCCTGCCCCTGTGGCTACTTAGGCTCCAACATCAAAGCCTGCCGCTGCACACCTGACCAAGTGGCACGTTACCAAGGCAAACTCAGCGGCCCATTGGTTGATCGCATCGACTTACAAGTAGAAGTGCCTTCATTGACCGCAGATGTATTGATGCAAACCACCCCAGGCGAGTCCACCGCCACCGTGCGCACACGTTGCTTGGCGGCACATGCCAAAGCCATGATGCGACAAGGCTCGCCTAATCAAGCCCTGCAAGGTCAGGCTTTGGAAATGCACATGCACCTTCACGCAAGTGCGGCAACGTTTCTACAAAACGCCGCCACAAAACTGGGCTGGTCGAGTCGAAGCACACACCGTGCGCTGCGTGTGGCACGCACCATTGCAGACTTGGCCAACAGTGCCACGGTTGAGGTGCCCCATGTGGCTGAAGCGCTGCAATACCGACGGGTATTGGCCTAAGTACGCGCGCCCAGCACAATCCCCTCGCGTTGCAGCTGCATCATCACGACACGGCCTTCACGCGTGAATGCTTCGGGCTCTGGATGCGACAGCCACTGCGCCATCGACATGAACGCTTGCTCGCCCGTCAAGCCGGTGCGCAACAAATCCAACAACTGTGTGCGAAACACACTGCTTTCAAACACATGCAATTGATCATTCATGTCTCGCAACATCGACACATGGGTGCTTTGCATGTCATCAGGTTTGTTGTCGGTGCTGATGTCGTGCACGGGCCATTCATATCCGGCCTCAACATGTGTGGGATTTATAACAACGGCATGGTGCATGAGATCTGCCGTTGCATCAAAGGCGGGCCACGACACAGGCGTCGTTGTCACAGCGCTTTGCAGCCATTCAAAGTGCGCCAAATCTTGCAACCATGCGGGCAAGTTTTGCATCTCTGGACTATGACAAACATGCTCAACAAATGCACGTTGCACGGCAGTTGCCCAAGGCGCATGATGCGGTGCGTCTTTTACAAACAAACGCACTGCGTGCTGCCACAACGCATCACCCAACAAAGCCTGCGTGACAGGAAATGCACAGTCCAGCAATGCTGACACATGCGCCACCATGTCTTGACCACACACCAACAGGTCGGCGTGGTCTATTCCCTCTGGCGCTGGCACGCTTAACGGATCGCGCAAATGACGCGAAAGTGCGAATTGAAATTGTCGAAAATCGTTCAGCATGTCACGGCCTCCAAATTAAGTTGCTTCACATCGTCGACACAACGCGCCACACGTCGGTGCGTGCGCGCCAACACATCTCCCAACAACGGGTACTCATGACCCACACGCACGTAGTCGATGCTGGCCAACGGCAGTGCTTGCAAAAACGCGTGGGGGTCAAAACCAAAACGCAAACCATTCGCGGCCAGCGCGTGCAAATCCAAATGCAAACTACAACCCACTTTGTCCACCACTGCGCTGATGAACTGCGCTTCGTTCATTTCAATTTGCGGCGGTGTCATGCGATGAGCCACGTTGCGAATGCCAATTCGTAGCCCCAACGCGTCTTGCACCTGTGAAATGCGGTCAGCCGTCCACGCCACTGCAGCGCGTGTGCTGGGAATGGGCAAGTTGATGAACAGCGGCGCATCGTCCGCGCTCCAAGCCAAGGCCTCAGAAAACACTTGAATGTCGTGCTCGGCAATGAAGGCTCGCAAGTCACGCAGCACCTCATTGTCTAGCTGGCTGGGTCCGCCCAGCGACAAGCTCTGGCTCAAACACACGCTGGGGTAACGCTGGGTAAGTTGCTTGAGGTCTTTGCCAATGCTGCCACCTACACCTATCCAGTCGGGCGGGGTGAGTTCTAAAAACTGCAGGTTATGGGGTGCCGTGTTTTTCAACGGCGCTAACAAGGCGGGACGCAAGGCCAAGCCCGCGCCCTGCAAGATGTGATGTTTCATGAGGTTGCTTTCATACAAAGTGCCAATCCATGGCTCCAAGCCTCGTATTCGGCAGCGCCTCTGGGAACATGAACAAACGAATTAGCAAGTCACCGCCTTTTTGATAGACACCCTTAAACCTCACAAATCGCGTAGGCATCTCTCTAAAAATCGAGTCTGCGTATCATTGGCCGACCATGCCTCACAGCCACTTCACGCATCGAAACGCACGCTTTGTTTGGGTACTTTCGCTACTGCAACTCATCACTTGGGGAAGTGTGTTTTACGGTTTTGCCTTGTTCATGGAGCCGCTCGAGCAGGCTTTGAACATGAGCCGTGCGGAATCGTCCCTCGGCTTTAGCTTGATGCTGCTGGCCGAAGGCGTGTTGGCTTTTCCTGTGGGTCGCTGGATCGACCACGGCCATGAGCGTGTGGTGATGACAGGTGGCTCGTTGCTGGTGGCGTTGGCGTTTTATCTGCACAGCCAAATCACCACCGTGACCGAGGTTTACGCAGTGTGGACCTTGCTCGGCGTGGGCTTGGCCGGCACTTTGTATCCGCCTGCGTTTGCGGTGCTGACGCGACGGTTTCCGCAGCACTTCAGACGCGCCATCATCATCCTCACGTTTTTGGGTGGCTTGGCTAGCACCGTGTTTATTCCAATGGTCGCGTGGCTGATAGACGCATTGGGCTGGCGCGATGCACTGTGCGTGTTGGCTGCGATGCACTTGCTGGTGTGTGTGCCGGTGCACTGGCTGCTGTTGCAGCATGCGCCACAACGCGCTGTGCTGGCGTCAGCACACACCGACCACCGCACGCTGATGCACTTGGTGCACCAGCCCAAGTTTTGGCAGCTGGCAACGTTTGTGGTGTTGCTGATGGGCGTGACCTCGGCGCTGCCTGCACACATGGTGAGCTTGTTGCGCGAAGCGGGCATGGCGGAAGCATGGGCCATTGCCGTGCCCGCCAGCATTGGCGTATTGCAAGTGATGGGCCGCTTGGGTTTGTACGTGGCCGAGCACCGTGTGGATGTGCACGCCACCAACCGCTGGGTGACGGTGCTGATTCCGCTCGGGTTTTTAACGCTGCTCATTGGCGCAGGCCACGGCACGTGGGGCGTGCTGTTTGTGGTTTTTTATGGTCTGGGCAACGGCATGCTCACCATCGTCAAAGGCACGGTCATGGCCCAGTATGTGAGCCGCGAACACATGGGCAGCTTGAACGGCTTGCTGGGTTTGCCCATGGCCTTGGCGCGTGCCGCAGCCCCTTGGCTGATGGGGCTGTTGTGGTCTGCCGAGGCAGGTTACACCGTGGGCTTGTGGGTGATGTTGGCGGCTAGCGTGGTGGGCGTGGCGTCGCTGTGGCTGGCCCAAAAAGAAACGCAACTCTGATCATCAACCACGCACACATTGACAAAGAAAAGGCCCACACGCAGCGGCCTCCTCAGGCATCTTCACGCTCGGCGATACAACTCAATTTACAAGTTAGGCGCTAGCAACCGCTCTAAGTCTTTCACCGCCACCCCTTGGCGTTGCGCCAAGTCTTGCACTTGGTCTTCGCCAATACGACCCACGTTGAAGTAAGTCGCATCAGGGTGGGCCAAGTAAAAACCACTCACACTTGCGGCTGGTGTCATGGCCAAGCTGCTGGTCAGGCCCATGTCGATGTCGTCGCATTGCAACAAGGCAAACATGTCTTGCTTGGCGCTGTGGTCGGGGCAGGCAGGATAGCCAGGTGCTGGGCGAATGCCTTGGTATTTTTCTTTGATGAGGTCTTCGTTGCTCAGCACTTCGTCTGCGGCGTAGCCCCACAAATCGGTGCGCACACGATGGTGCATGCACTCGGCAAAGGCTTCAGCCAAGCGGTCGGCCAAGGCTTTGAACAAAATGGCTGAGTAGTCGTCGTGCGCTTCGATGAAGCGCTTTTCTTGCTTCTCTGCGCCTAGGCCTGCGGTCACGGCAAACAAGCCGACGTAGTCGGCGGCTTGGGTTTGGTCGGCGACGAAATCGGCCAAGCAACGGTTGGGGTTGTTGTTTGGCTTCACCGTCTGTTGGCGCAAGCCGCGCCATGTCATCACCTGTTGTTGTCGTGTTTCGTCGGCGTACAAAACAATGTCGTCACCCACACGCTGCGCGGGGTACAAGCCCACCACTGCGTTGGCAGTGAGCCAGCGGTTGTCGATGATTTTTTTCAGCATCGCTTGACCGTCGGCGTAGACCTTCTTGGCTTCCACGCCCACCACCGCGTCGTCGAGGATGGCGGGGAATGGGCCAGCCAAATCCCAGGTTTGGAAGAACGGCGCCCAGTCGATGTATTTCTCTAGCTCAGCGAGGTCGAAGTTTTTGAACACGCGGCGGCCAATGAACTTTGGCTTGGCGGGTGTGTAGTTGTCAAAACTCACTTGCGCGGCGTTGGCGCGTGCCTCAGCCAAGCTCACTAAAGGCGTTTGCTTTTTGTTGGCGTGCTGCTCGCGCACATTGGCGTAGTCGGCGTTCAACTCGGCAATGTATTTGGCGGCTTGGTCTGACAACAAACCTTGCGCCACGCTCACGCTGCGTGAGGCGTCGGGCACGTACACCACAGGGCCGTCATAGTGCGGTGCAATCTTCACGGCGGTATGCACACGGCTCGTGGTTGCGCCACCAATCATCAGCGGCATCATGCGACTACGGAAGTAATCGTCTTTTTGCATTTCGCCAGCGACGTATTGCATTTCTTCTAGCGACGGTGTGATCAGACCAGACAAACCAATGATGTCTGCGCCCTCTTCTTTGGCCTTGGCCAAAATTTCGTGGCAAGGCACCATCACGCCCATGTTCACCACTTCGTAGTTGTTGCACTGCAAAACCACGGTGACGATGTTTTTGCCGATGTCGTGCACGTCGCCCTTGACCGTGGCGATGACGATCTTGCCCTTGGCTTTCACGTCTTGGCCCGCTTCGGCTTGCAAGCGTTTTTCTTCTTCGATGTAGGGCACGAGGTGCGCCACGGCTTGCTTCATCACGCGGGCTGACTTGACCACTTGCGGCAAGAACATCTTGCCTTGGCCAAACAAATCACCCACCACGTTCATGCCGTCCATCAACGGGCCTTCAATCACGTGCAGCGGGCGGCCACCCTTGGCCAAAATCTCGCGATAGGCCTCTTCGGTGTCTTCGTTGATGAAGTCGGTGATGCCGTGCACCAAGGCATGGCTCAGACGCTGTGCCACTGTCACAGGGGCATCGGCTGTGCCGCGCCAAGCCAGCTTTTGGCTGTCGTCTTTGGCTGCGCCTTTGGCGGTTTCGGCCACTTCAATCAAGCGCTCGCCTGGGGTGAGGTGCGCTTCGCCTTCTTTGTATTTAGGGACGCGGTTCAACACCACGTCTTCCACGCGCTCGCGCAGTGTGGGCTCAAGGTCGTCATACACGCCCACCATGCCCGCGTTGACGATGCCCATGTCCATGCCAGCTTTGATGGCGTGGTACAGAAACACGGTGTGAATGGCTTCGCGCACAGGGTCGTTGCCGCGGAAGCTGAACGACACGTTAGACACACCGCCGCTCACCTTTGCGCCGGGCAAGTTATGCTTGATCCAACGCGTGGCTTCGATGAAATCCACCGCGTAGTTGTCATGCTCTTCAATGCCGGTGGCAATGGCGAAGATGTTGGGGTCAAAGATGATGTCCTCAGCAGGAAAGCCCACTTCGTCCACCAACACGCGGTAAGCGCGTTCGCAAATTTCAATCTTGCGGGCGTAGGTGTCGGCTTGGCCTTTTTCGTCAAACGCCATCACCACCGCAGCCGCGCCGTAGCGCTTGACCAGCTTAGCTTGGCGCTTGAACTCATCCAAGCCTTCTTTCATGCTGATGGAGTTGACGATGCCCTTGCCTTGGATGCAACGCAAGCCCGCTTCGATGACAGACCACTTCGATGAATCCACCATCACCGGCACGCGTGCAATATCGGGCTCGCCCGCCATCAGGTTGAGAAAACGAACCATCGCGGCTTGGCTGTCCAACATGGCTTCGTCCATGTTGACGTCAATCACCTGCGCGCCGTTTTCCACCTGTTGACGCGCCACGGCCAAGGCTTGCTCGTATTCGCCATTCAAGATCATGCGCGCAAAAGCTTTGGAGCCAGTGACGTTGGTGCGCTCGCCTACGTTGACAAACAAACTGCCCTCGCCAATGGACACTGGCTCAAGGCCAGACAGCTTCATGGGGGGAACTGCAGTGGAATTCATGGGGGTACTCACCTGGGGGCTATCAATACAGGTGAGCGTCGTTGCAAAAGATTCGGCCCCAAGCCTGACTTCACGCGCGAGTCCTAAAGGACGGGTGAAGCTGCAACGCTCCTTGGGGAGGGCTTTATTTTAACCGCTGGGTTGTGCAGGCCTAAACGCATCACCGAAAATCCAAACCATGCACAAATTACTCTTGGTTTTTCTGTTTTTTTCGCTCTCAGCTTTTGCCGATGGCTCTGCCTGCACACGCGAATACGCCCCCGTATGTGGCGAGTACAAAGGCCAGCAGAAAACCTACCCCACGCGCTGCGTGATGAAGAACGCAGAAGCCAAGTGGGTGTCTGATGGTGAATGTCCGCATGCGCACGCACCCGAAAACAAAAAGCCCGCTGAATAAGCGGGCTTGGGTTGCGCGGGGCTACTTCAATGCGCCTTGAACTTGCTGTGCGCTTTGTAGCCGTTCTTAAAGTTGTCCCACTCCAGCACAGGTGCGTGAGCACTTAAAAACTCGCGCAACAACTGGCTGGATTGCAGCTTGGTTAATTCCAATTTTTCTGAAATCAACGAACGGCTCACATGGCCGTGTTCTTTGTAAATGGCCATGACGGCATCGACACGGCTTTTTAAGTGGCGACCCGCTGGAGTTTCGATGAAGGCTTGATTCGGCATAACGTAACAAATTTCTCAATTACGTTAATTTTGCAATTCATCCATGCTTTGCGAATCCGCCAATTGGCGTACAAAGCCAGAGTTTCACTCACATTTAATGTGAGTTGAACTACAAACTCGGCGTTAGGCCGCTTCGCGATAAAAAGGCCCAGCGCTCAACGCACGTGCTTTTTGGTCGGCCACAGCTTGGCCAATGGCCGCGATGTGGTCTGGCGTCGTGCCGCAGCAACCGCCCACAATGTTCACCAAGCCTTCAGCCGCAAACTCATGTAACAAGCGGCTGGTCACATCGGGCGTTTCGTCAAAGCCGGTGTCGCTCATGGGGTTGGGCAAGCCAGCGTTGGGGTAGCAGCTGATGAAGGTATCGCCCGCGACCTTGTTGAGTTCTTGGATGTAGGGGCGCATCAGCGTGGCACCCAAAGCGCAGTTCAGGCCAATGGCCAACGGCTGCGAGTGGCGCACGCTGTGCCAGAACGCGGTCACGGTTTGGCCGCTCAAGATGCGGCCTGAAGCGTCAGTCACCGTGCCGCTGATGATGATGGGCAAGCGCTCGCCCGAAGCTTCGAAAAATTCTTCAATCGCGAACAGCGCGGCTTTGGCATTGAGCGTGTCAAAAATGGTTTCGACCAACAACACATCCGCGCCGCCTTCGACCAAAGCTTTGACTTGGTCGTAATACGCAGCGCGCAGCTCTTCAAAGTTCACATTGCGTGCGCCTGCGTCGTTCACATCGGGGCTGATGCTGGCGGTTTTGGGTGTGGGGCCCACGGCGCCCGCCACAAAGCGGGGTTTGTCGGGGTTGCTGTATTTGTCGCAGGCTTCGCGGGCGATGCGAGCTGAGGCTACGTTCATTTCGTAGGCCAAGTCGGCCATGTCGTAGTCGGCTTGGGCGATGGTGGTTGCGCCAAAGGTGTTGGTCTCGATCAAGTCAGCGCCAGCGGCGAGGTAACGCTCGTGGATGTCACGAATCACGTCAGGGCGGGTGAGGCTAAGCAACTCGTTGTTGCCTTTCACGTCTTTATGAAAGTCTTTGAAGCGCTCGCCGCGGTATTGTTCTTCGTTCAGCTTGAAGCGCTGAATCATGGTGCCCATCGCACCGTCGAGGATGGCGATGCGTTTGGCCAAGATGGCGGGTAATTCTTTTGCGCGTGTGTAGGCTTGAGTCATCCCGCTATTGTAAGAAGCAGGGACAATAGCGACCCATGCTGCTTTTTTCGCCCACTCCACACCACCGCGTTTCACGCGCCTCTTGCATCTGCGCGTTGAGAAAGTTGCTGTGTTGACCGAAGTGAACCCGCAAGACATCCTGCGCGAAGTCTTTGGCTACAACGCTTTTCGCGGCCCCCAAGAAGCCATCGTCAACCACGTGTGTGGCGGCGGCGATGCGCTGGTGCTCATGCCCACGGGCGGCGGCAAATCACTCTGTTACCAAATTCCGGCCATTGCACGCCAACGCGCTGGGCACGGCATCACCATCGTAGTGTCGCCCCTCATTGCGCTCATGCACGACCAAGTGGGCGCGTTGCACGAAGCGGGTGTGGAGGCAGCGTTTTTAAACTCCAGCCTGAGTGGCGAAGAAGCCAACGCGGTGGAGCAACGCCTGCGCCGTGGCGACATCACCCTGCTGTACGCCGCGCCCGAACGCATCACCACGCCGCGCTTTTTGGCTCAACTGGACATGCTGCACGAGCAAGGCCAGCTCAGCCTGTTTGCGATTGACGAAGCGCATTGCGTGAGCCAATGGGGCCACGACTTCCGCCCCGAATACCGTGCCCTCACGGTGCTGCACGAGCGCTACGCAGGCGTGCCGCGCATGGCGCTGACAGCCACGGCCGATGCGCTGACGCGCGCCGACATCGTGGAGCGCTTGCAACTGGAAGACGCACAACAGTTTGTCAGCAGCTTCGACCGTCCGAACATTCGTTACACCATCGTCGAGAAAAAAGACGCCTCGCTGCAACTGCTGCGCTTCATCCAGCGCGAGCACACGGGGCCAGACTGGCAAGACAGCGGCATCGTCTACTGCCAATCGCGCAAGCGCGTAGAAGAAGTGGCCAAGAATTTGTGCGATGCAGGCATTGCCGCGCTGCCGTATCACGCGGGCTTAGACAGCGCCATTCGCCAAAAGCACCAGAACCGTTTTTTGCGTGAAGAAGGTTTGGTCATGGTGGCCACCATCGCGTTTGGCATGGGCATTGACAAACCCGATGTGCGCTTTGTGGCGCACTTGGACATGCCTAAAAACATCGAAGGCTATTACCAAGAAACTGGCCGTGGCGGCCGCGATGGCCAGGCGGCCCATGCATGGATGGCCTACGGCCTGAACGACGTGGTGAACCAACGCCGCATGATTGACGAGAGCCCAGCTGGTGAAGAGTTCAAACAAGTCATGCGCGGCAAACTCGACGCGCTACTGGCTTTGGCCGAAGCGACCGACTGCCGACGGGTTCGGTTGCTGGGCTACTTTGGCGAAACCTACGCGCCCGAAACGCCCGATGAGAACCAAGCCCGACCCGCCGCCGGGCTGCCCCTAGGCGGGTCAGCCCCCTCGGGGGGCAGCGAGGACACGACAGTGCCGAGCGTGGGGGCACGTTATACCTGTGGCAACTGCGACAACTGTTTGCAACCGCCCGAAATTTGGGACGGCACGGAAGCAGCCCGCATGTTGCTGTCCACCATCTACCGCGTGAAGCAACAAAGCGGCATGTCGTTTGGCGCGGGCCACATGATGGACATCTTGCGCGGCAAGGACACCGAAAAGGTCAAGCAGTACGGCCACGAAACACTCAGCACCTTTGGCATTGGCGCGCATTTCAGCGAGGTGCAGCTGCGCGGTGTGTTGCGCCAGCTCATTGCCTTGGGCGCTTTGGGCGTGGACGCGCAGGCCTTCAACACCTTGTATTTGACCGAGGCCTCACGCGCGGTGCTTAAAGGCGAAGTCACGGTGCGGCTGCGCGCTTCGGTGTCCACCCCCGCCGACCGTAAAGGCAAACGCACCGCCAGCGGTGCCTCCAAACCCGCACCCATTGCGCTGGACGATGCGGGCCAAAAACGCTACGACGCGCTCAAGGCTTGGCGCGCCGAAGTGGCACGGTCCCACAACCTACCCGCCTACGTCATCTTCCACGACGCCACCTTGGCCGCCATTGCACAGGCCGAGCCACAAGACCTCGAAGCCTTGCAGGGCATCGCCGGCATCGGCGCTAAGAAGCTCGAAGCCTACGGTGGCGAGGTGCTGCGGGTGGTAACTTCGGCCTAGGCCTTTCCCTCGAAGTTACATAAAACACCCCTTAAAGTAATACTTTTAGGGGGTTTCGTGTAACTCTTAGGGTTTTTGCAAGGTTCAGGAAGGGCTGAGTTTCATAAAATAGTCATCCGTTGGGTTTAGGCCCACGGCAATGAATTGAGGTCAGAGCCTCGCAGCTAGTCGCTGGGCTCTGACCTCAATTTTTTGACTTAGGAGCTTTTTATGAACATCAACGCCCCCGCGTATGTGAAGAACCCCAAGCTGGTTGCTTGGGTTGCCGAAATGGCCGCTTTGTGCAAGCCAGACACCGTCTACTGGTGTGACGGCAGCCAAGAAGAGTACGACCGCTTGTGCGCCGAATTGGTCGCTGCAGGTACTTTCAAAAAGCTCAACCCCGCCAAGCGCGCCAACTCTTTCCTCGCCATCACCGACCCATCTGACGTGGCTCGCGTGGAAGACAGCACCTACATCTGTTCCGAGAAAAAAGAAAACGCAGGCCCCACCAACAACTGGATGGAGCCCGCCCAAATGCGCGCCACGTTGAACCCATTGTTCGACGGCTGCATGAAGGGCCGCACCATGTACGTGATTCCTTTCAGCATGGGCCCTCTGGGTTCACACATTGCCCACGTTGGCATTGAGCTGTCAGACAGCGCCTACGTGGTGGTGAACCAAAAACTCATGACCCGCATGGGCAAAGCTGTGTACGACGTGATCGGCACTGACGGCCCCTTCGTGCCTTGCGTGCACACCGTGGGCGCGCCTTTGGCTGCTGGCGAAAAAGACAAAACCACTTGGCCTTGCAACCCCAAGACCAAGTACATCGTGCACTACCCAGAGACCCGCGAAATCTGGTCTTACGGCTCAGGCTACGGCGGCAACGCTTTGTTGGGCAAGAAGTGCTTTGCTTTGCGCATCGCATCCAATATGGGCCGCGACCAAGGCTGGTTGGCCGAACACATGCTCATCTTGGGCGTGACTTCACCCGAGGGCAAAAAGTACCACGTGGCAGCCGCATTCCCCAGCGCTTGCGGCAAAACCAACTTCTCGATGTTGGTGCCACCCGCAGCCTTCAACGGCTGGAAAGTCACCACCATCGGTGACGACATCGCTTGGATCAAGCCACACGCTGACGGCAAGATGTACGCCATCAACCCAGAAGCTGGCTACTTTGGCGTCGCTCCCGGCACCAACATGAAAACCAACCCCAACTGCATGTTGAGCTTGCACAAAGATGTGATCTTCACAAACGTGGCGCTCACAGACGACGGCGACGTGTGGTGGGAAGGCATGGAGAAAGACACAGGCAAGTTGCCCGACCACTTGATCGACTGGCAAGGCAACGACTGGACGCCGGCCATCGCCAAAGAAAAAGGCACCAAGGCCGCTCACCCCAACGCCCGCTTCACCGTGGCTGCCACAAACAACCCCGCACTTGACCCTCAGTGGGACGATGCCAATGGCGTGGCCATCGACGCGATGATGTTTGGCGGCCGCCGCTCTACCACCGTGCCACTCGTCACCGAAGCACGCAGCTGGACCGAAGGCGTGTACATGGCTGCGACCATGGGCTCTGAAACCACCGCTGCCGCCTTTGGCGCACAAGGCGTGGTGCGCCGTGACCCATTCGCTATGTTGCCCTTCTGCGGCTACAACATGAGCGACTACTTCCAGCACTGGTTGGACATGGGCGCCAAGCAAGAAGCTGCTGGCTACAAACTGCCCGCGTTGTACTGCGTCAACTGGTTCCGCAAAGACGAGTCTGGCTCGTTCGTGTGGCCAGGCTACGGCGACAACATGCGCGTGCTGAAGTGGATCATCGACCGCTTGGAAGGCAAAGCCCAAGGCCACGACACCATGTTTGGTGTGGCGCCTAACTACAGCGAAATCAACTGGTCTGGCATCGAGTTCAGCGCCGAAGACTTCGCCAAAGTCACCAGCATCGACAAAGCCGCTTGGGCCGAAGAGTTCAAGTTGCACGAAGAGCACTTCAGCAAACTGGCGCACAACCTGCCTAAGGCGATGAGCGATACGCTGAAAGCTTTGGAAGCACGTTTGGAAGCAGCTTAAGCACGCTGCACGCGCTGGTCGCGTGTGATGCTTAAATGAAAATCCCTTCCAGCTGCAAAGCTGGCGGGGATTTTTTGTGGTGTGGCGCTTAGCCTTTTTGAATCACAGCAATCAAAGCATTCACTGCTTGTTGCGCATGCTCACCATCCGCATGTAGCTCCACCAAATCGTTGTGCACCGCGCCCAATGCCATGACTTGGGCCACCGATTTGGCATTGACGGTTCGGCCATGACAAGCCACAGTGATGTCACCATCAAAGTGGGCGGCAACCATTGCAAACTCTGCGGCGACCCGTGGGTCTAAGCCAGCTTTGCCTGTGAGTTTGAGCGTGACAGGTAATGTGTGTTCCATCATATTTGCACCCGTGTTCCGAGTTCTACCACTGAGTTATCGGGCAGGCGGAAGAACTCCACCACGCCGCCTGAATTGCGCGTCATGGCAGAGAACAATTTTTCTCGCCATTGCGCCATGCCACCACCGGGTGTCGAGATCACCGTCTCACGGCTTAAGAAATAAGAGGTTTCAAAGACAGGAATCTCCAACCCCAATGGTTCGCAATGCTTCAACGCCTTCGGCACATCGGGCGTGTTCATGAAACCAAACTTCACCCACACTTGCCAGAAGTGTTCGCTCAAGCGCTCGACGCGAACACGCTGCTTGTCTGACACCCACGGTACGTTCTCAAACTCCACCGTCAAAATGATGTTTTTCTCGTGCAAGACTTGGTTGTGCTTCATGTTGTGCAGCAAAGCTTGCGGCACAGTCTCTGGATTGGCCACGGCATAGATGGCCGTGCGTTTGGCCAAGTGTGTATGGCCTGAGTCAATGTGCTGAATGAAGGTGTTCAAGTCCAAACCATCGCGACGAATCGTCTCGACCACGAGCTCTCGACCACGTGACCAAGTCGTCATGACCAAATACAAGGTCAAGCCCATGGCAAGAGGCAACCAGCCGCCATCAAAAAACTTGATGATGCACCCTGCAAACAAGAACGAATCAATGCAGAGAAAGAACAGCGTTGCGCCAATCGCTAAAGGCGTCGGCATCTTCCAAGCATCGTGAATCACGAAGAAGGTCATGATGGTGGTGATGACCATGGTCAACGTGACGGCAATACCGTAGGCACCAGCCAAAGCAGACGAGCTTCTGAACGCCAATACAGCCAACACCACACCCGCCAACAAAATCCAGTTCACGCCAGGCATATAGATTTGCCCAACCTCTTGCTCAGAGGTGTACTTGATGTCCATGCGTGGCAAGAAGCCCAACAAAATGGCTTGCTTGGTCATCGAGTACGCACCAGAGATCACCGCTTGCGACGCAATGATCGCGGCCACAGTAGCCAGCACCACGGCAGCAATCATCCATTCGTCTGGGAACATACGAAAGAAAGGGTTTTCAATCGCACCGGCATCGCTCATCAATAAAGCCCCTTGCCCCATGTAGTGCAAAGCCAAACTGGGCATGACCAAACCCATCCAAGCAATTTGAATCGGCTTGCGGCCAAAGTGGCCCATGTCCGCATACAAGGCTTCCGCACCTGTCAGCGCCAACACAATCGCGCCGACAGCGGCCAACACAAATGGGCCACGTTCTAACAAAAAGTGGATGCCATGCAATGGGTTCAAGGCCGCCAAAATTTCAGGCGTTTGCACAATTTGCAATACGCCTGTCGCGCCCAACACCAAGAACCAAACCACGATGATGGGGCCAAAAAATTTACCCACAAAGTTGGTCCCCCAACGCTGCATGACAAACAACCCAACCAACACGGCTAACGAAACAGGAACCACATAAGGCTCTAAGTCTGGCGCAATGACTTGCAAACCCTCCATCGCGCCCAACACCGAGATGGCAGGGGTGATGACGCTATCGCCGTAAAACAAAGTTGCCCCAAACAGCCCAAGCAACAACAAGAAATGACGCAGCTTGTGGTTGTGCTTCACCGCATTCGCGGCCAAGGCCGTGAGCGCCAACGCACCACCTTCGCCACGGTTATCCGCACGCAAAATCAAAATCACATACTTGAGCGTGACGATGACCATGAGCGCCCAAAAAATGGCCGACACAGCACCTATCAAATTCTCAGGCGTGAGCGCCACCCCAGTGGCAGGCAAGAACACCTCTTTGACCGTGTACAGCGGGCTGGTACCGATATCGCCGTACACCACACCAACGGCACCCAATGTCAACGCGGCGGTTGACTGGCGCTTGATATGCGCCGAAGGGTTGTCTAAATCTATGGCTGACATGAGCACTCCTATTTAAGTGCCTCAAGGTTGCCACCAAGCGCGTTAGGAAAGCATAAGTGCCCGCATATGCAGCAACTGATGTGAACTATTCGGCTATGCGATAGCCCACGCCAGGCTCGGTCAGTAGCAAGGTGGGCTCTGTGGGATTGGCCTCTAGCTTGGCGCGCAGCTGGCCCATATACAAACGCAGGTATTGGGTTTGATCCACATGCTCAGCACCCCACACATCCACCAGCAGTTGGCGATGTGTCACCACTTGCCCAGCTTGGCGTACCAATCGCGCCAGCAGTTTGAACTCGGTGGGCGTGAGATGCACCGCCTCGCTTGCCTTGAACACAGCGTGTTTGGCGAGGTCAATTTCCAAATCACCACAGCGGTAATGCGTCTGCGGGGCCAACACCACCGTGCCGCGATGGCGCAGCGTGACACGCATACGCGCCAACAATTCGCTGATGTTGAACGGCTTCACCAAATAGTCATCCGCGCCTGCATCGAGTAAAGCCACTTTGTTGGCATCGTCATGCCGCGCCGAAATGATGAGAATGGGCAAGGCGTATTGCGCACGCACATTGCGTAGCAAATCGCTGCCGTCACCATCGGGCAGGCCCAAGTCGAGCACCAGCAAATCTAGCGGCGCATCGGATGTCATCGTGTGGCGCAAGACCGCGTTCGCATCTGCAGCACTTCCACTGGCCACCACCTCGTAGCCTTCCACACTCAAGGCATCGCGTAGGGTTTGACGCAAATCTCGGTCGTCTTCGACCAACAACACTTTGAGGGCCATGTGCGTTATGCCTCCATCGTCACATTGGGTTGCTGCAACACGGGCAGTTGCAAACACATCACCGCACCCTGTGGCTGACGGTCTTCTACCCAAAGCTTGGCATCATGCACTTTGGCAATGGCTTTACACACGGCCAAACCTACGCCCATGCCACGCCGTAAATGCGTGGCATCCGTCGCGTCGGCTTGTGCTGTGTCTGTATGCACACGCTCAAAGGCTTGAAACACTTTGTCTTTCCAAGCATCGGCAATGCCCGCGCCTTGATCCATGACGCGCACTTCTAAGCCGCTGGATTTGGTTTGCACTTGTATGTCGATCGGCGTGTCGTCAGGGCTGTATTTGATGGCGTTTTCAATCAAGTTATCAAACAACTGAACCAGCAAAATTGCATCACAGTGAATCAGCGGCAAACCTTCAGGTACCACCACCGCCATCTCACGCCGCGGATGGCGCTGCCGTGCTTTGGCCAGCACTGAGCCCAAAATTTCTTGCAACGATTCCCAATCTTTTTTGATTTGCAAAGGCGCAGCATCCAGTCGCGCCAACTGCAAGGTGTTGGTCGTCATGCGGTTGAGGTGCTGCGCTTCATCAATCACTGTCTGCGCCAATGCTGCGACTTTGTCGGTGCTCAAGCGTGCAGCTTGGTCATGAATCACCGAAGCTGCGCCCATCAAGTTGGCAAGTGGTGTTCGGTAATCGTGCGAAATGGAAGTAAGCAAAGTGTTGCGCAGACTTTGACTTTGGGCATCCTCTTTGGCTTGTTGAGCCAGTTGGACAGTTTGTGCACGCTCCATTTCTAGGCCCAGCATGTCGCAAGCTTCTTGCAACGCATCACGCTGATGTTGAGGCAATAGCCCTGCGTCATGTAACGCGACGGCACCAAATGCACGCGTGCGACCACGCAAGGGCAAAAACACCGTGGCTTGGTTTTCATGCCTGCCAGAACCTGGCCCCAAGGCACCAAACTGCTGAACACACGCCCATAAACCCTGCGTGTCTTGGTTTTTCGCAGAGCCAATCAACGCACTGTCAGGTGTGACACGCTTTGACAACGCATCTGTCAGCAACAAAACAGACACCTCACAACCCGTGTCTTGCATCAATGCAGATCGCAGCAATTCACCTTGCTTCATCACATCGCGTGTCTCGCGCAACATTTCGCCCAGCTCACGCAATTGCTCCGCCGCTTGCGCATGCTGACTCTCTAATTCGGCCAACACCCGCAACCGAGCCATCAAATAGCTCACCACCACGCTCACGCCCATCATGGTGACCAATAGCAACAAATCTTGATGCAAGTGCACGCTGAAGGTGTAGCGCGGCTCCACAAAAAACCAATTGAACATCAGCACAAACATTGCACTGCTACCCATCGACGCAAACGCCGACAACCACACGCCTGCAATAGCGCTCGCCAACACCAGCAAAAGGGCCAAATTGCCAAGATTCAGCACCCCATCTAGGCCCCACAACAAGCTCCATGCGCACAGCCAAATCACCACGGCAGGCCAACGGGCTTCAAACTTTGGGGCGGATAAACGGCGCGAGGACGGCATAGGCAAAGGCTAGCACAGGTCTTTCTGTGGGCTTTCAAAAACGTATGCAACTGGGTTACGGGTTTGCAAGACAATTCAAGCTTCACATTTTTTAGGTGCTCGCCACATGTGGCGAGCATTTGATTTCAAAGGCCACCTCCGTGAACACCACCCGTCGCTTCGCCCTGCGCACCGCAGCCCTCGCGCTCAGCATTGCCACCCTGCCCGTCATGGCTCAAAACGTCATCAAAATTGGCGAGATCAACAGCTACAAAGCCCAGCCTGCTTTCCTTGACCCCTACAAAAAAGGCATGGAGCTGGCAGTAGAAGAAATCAACGCAGCCGGTGGCGTGAACGGCAAGCAACTGCAACTCATCACCCGTGACGACAACGCCTCGCCTGGCGACGCTGTGCGTGCCGCCGAAGAACTGCTGAGCCGCGAAAAGGTCGATGTGCTCTCAGGTGCTTTCCTCTCGCACATTGGCTTGGCGCTCGGCGACTTTGCCAAGCAACGCAAAGTGTTCTTCCTCGCGGGCGAGCCACTGACCGACAAGATGGTGTGGCAAAACGGCAACCGCTACACCTACCGCCTGCGCGCCAGCACCTACATGCAAGTAGCCATGCTCGTGCCCGAAGCCGCCAAGCTCAAGAAAAAACGCTGGGCCGTGGTGTACCCCAACTACGAATACGGCCAGTCGGCCGCTGCTACGTTCAAGCAACTGCTGAAGGCCGCACAGCCTGATGTGGAGTTTGTGGCTGAGCAAGCGCCTACTTTGGGCAAGATCGATGCAGGCTCTGTGACACAAGCCTTGAGTGATGCCAAACCCGATGCCATCTTCAACGTGTTGTTTGCCACCGACCTCGCCAAATTTGTGCGCGAAGGCAACACACGCGGCCTGTTTCAAGGCCGCGAAGTGGTGAGCCTCCTGACTGGCGAACCAGAGTACTTGGAGCCACTCAAAGACGAAACGCCCAATGGCTGGATCGTCACGGGCTACCCTTGGTACGGCGTGCAAACGCCTGAGCACAAAGCCTTTTACTTGGCCTACCACCGCAAATACAACGACCACCCACGCTTGGGCTCGGTCGTGGGCTACAGCATGATTCAAGCTTTGGCCGCTGGCATTGGCAAAGCCAAGAGCACCGACAGCGAGAAGCTTGTCACCGCATTCAGTGGTTTGAAATTCAGCACGCCTTATGGCCCCGTGATGTTCCGCAAGCAAGACAACCAGTCCACCATGGGCGCGTTCTTGGGTCGTACCAAGAATGAAGGCGGCAAGGGCGTGTTGGTAGACTACCGCTACATCGACGGAGCCACCGTGCAACCCAGCGATGACGTTGTGAAAAAACTCAGGCCCACCAATTAATCGCCTTTCAAACCAAGCCACAACGCCCGCCTCTTGCGGGCGTTTTAATTTCAAACCTCACTCACCATGGATGTCGCCAGCTACTTCGTGCAAGCCCTCAACGGGTTGGCCGCTGCATCGTCTTTGTTTTTGGTAGCCGCGGGTTTGTCGCTCATCTTTGGCGTCACGCGCATCGTCAACTTTGCGCATGGTTCGTTCTTCATGCTGGGTGTGTATGTGGCGTACTCGCTCATGTCGCATGCCGCGCCTGCTGTGTCATCTGTATTGAGCCTCTTGTTAGGTGATGCAGCCAGCCAAACCACCGCGTACTTTTTGTTGTTACTGTGCGCTGCACTCATCACCGGCGCACTCGGTGCGTTGGTAGAGGTGCTGTTGCTGCGCCGCATTTACAAAGCGCCTGAGTTGTTTCAATTGCTCGCCACCTTTGCCTTGGTGCTCGTCATTCAAGACGGCACGTTGTGGCTGTGGGGTGCGGAAGATTTGCTAGGGCCGCGTGCACCAAGCCTGAGCGGCGCAGTGGATATCTTGGGCCGCCGCTTTCCTACCTATGACTTGTTTTTAATCGCGATTGGTCCCATCGTGTTGGGCGTGTTGTGGTGGAGCTTGCAGCGCACACGCTTTGGCGTGTTGGTGCGCGCCGCCACACAAGACCGTGAGATGTTGGGTGCCTTGGGCGTGAACCCACGCCACTTGTTCACCGCGGTGTTTGCACTCGGCTGCGCACTGGCGGGCTTGGGCGGCGCACTGCAGCTGCCACGCGAGCCCGCGCACTTGGGGCTAGACATGGCCACCATTGGCGATGCATTTGTGGTGGTCGTGGTGGGTGGCATGGGCTCTATCCCCGGCGCATTTGTGGCGGCCTTGTTGATTGCCGAAATCAAAGCGCTGTGCATTGCGGTGGGCACGATCGACATTTTGGGCGTGTCGTTTGCGTTTTCCAAACTCACACTTGTGGCCGAATTTTTAGTGATGGCGGCGGTGCTGATGGTGCGCCCTTGGGGTTTGCTGGGCAAGCCACAAAGTGCGCCACGTGCCAGCACCGAGCAAGAAGCGCCGTTTGTGTTGGGTGACGCACGCACACAACTATCGTGGCTGTTGATTAGCGCGGCATTACTCGCGCTGCCGCTGTTCACCGCTGACTCGCCCTACACGCTGGTGCTGGGCATTGATCTGCTTATTGCCGCTTTGTTTGCCGCCAGCTTGCACTTCATCATGGGGCCTGCAGGCATGCATTCATTTGGTCATGCCGCTTACTTTGGCGTGGGTGCTTATGCCGCCGCGCTACTGGTGTTGCGTGCGGGTGTGTCTAGCGAAGCTGCCTTGTTGTTGGCCCCACTCGTCAGCGCTTTGGTGGCTGCGCCTATTGCGTGGTTTGCTGTGCGTTTGTCAGGCGTGTACTTGGCCATGCTCACTTTGGCGTTTGCGCAAATTGTGTGGTCCATTTGTTTTCAGTGGGACGACTTCACGGGCGGCAGCAACGGCATCACGGGTGTGTGGCCTAGCGATTGGTTGCAAGACAAATCTTCTTACTACTGGCTCACGCTGGCACTTGTCGCGCTCAGCGTGTACGCACTGCGCCGCGTGTTGATGTCGCCCCTTGGCTACGCACTGCGTTCCAGCCGCGACTCGGTGGGTCGTGCCGAAGCCATGGGCCTGAACGTAGCACTTGTGCAATGGCTGGGCTTTGTGGTGGCCGCTGGCTTTGCTGGTTTGGCTGGTGCGTTGTTTGCGTTCTCCAAAGGCAGCATCTCGCCCGATGTGTTGGGCGTGAGCAAGTCGGTCGATGGTTTGGTCATGGTCATGCTCGGTGGTGTGCACACACTCGTCGGGCCACTGGTGGGTGCGGTGACATTCACCGCACTGCAAGACAGCTTGGCGCGGAGCACCGACTACTGGCGTGCTGTGCTGGGTGGCAGCATGTTGTTGCTGGTGCTGGTGTTCCCGCAAGGCATTGCGGGCTCGGTGCAAGCGTTGTGGCAACGTGTACGAGGAGTATCTACATGACACTGCTCAGCGTTCAACATTTGCACAAAGCCTTCGGCGGCAACCAAGCCGTGAACGATGTGTCGTTCAATTTGCAAGCAGGCGAGTTGTTGGCGCTCATCGGCCCGAACGGCGCCGGCAAATCCACCACCTTCAATTTGGTCAACGGCCAGCTCGCACCCGACAGCGGCAGCATCATGCTCGATGGTGTGTCGTTACTCGGCCGTAAACCCCACGAACTGTGGCGCATGGGCGTGAGCCGCACATTTCAAGTGGCACAAACCTTTGGCTCGCTCACGGTGGCTGAAAACGTGCAGATGGCATTGCTATCTGCTGATGGCAAATCACTCGCGCCTTGGCAGCGCGCCACTCACTACCGCCGCGCTGATGCACTGCAACTGCTAGAGCAGGTGCAGCTAGACACCCAAGCCAACCGCCCCTGCAACGCACTGGCCTATGGTGATGTGAAACGCCTTGAGTTGGCCATGGCTTTGGCGAATGAGCCGCGCTTGCTGCTGATGGACGAGCCCACCGCAGGCATGGCCCCCGACGAGCGACACGCCTTGATGGCGCTCACACGAAGCTTGGTGAATCAACGCAAGGTGGCCGTGCTGTTTACCGAGCACAGCATGGACGTGGTGTTTGAACATGCGAACCGAGTGCTGGTGATGGCACGTGGCACACTCATCGCGCAAGGCACACCTGCGCAGGTGCAGGCTGACGCGCAGGTGCAGGCGGTGTACTTTGGCAGTGGCAAAACATTTGGTGCGTCAACAAAGGAGGCGCAGCCATGACACAAACCTCGACACCCAACACCCCACTGCTTGACGTGCATGGTTTGAATGCTTGGTACGGCGCAGCACAAGTGCTGTTCAACGCGCAACTCCACGTGCAACGCGGCGAAGTAGTGGCACTCATCGGGCGCAACGGTGCGGGCAAGTCCAGCATGCTCAAAGCCATCATGGGTCTCATGCCACGTCGCACAGGCCGCGTGGTGTTTGCAGCGCACGACATTTCCAATGCAGAGCCTTATCAAGCCGCACGCTTAGGCTTGGGCTATGTGCCAGAAGACCGTCGCATCTTCACCGACCTGACCGTGCTGGAAAACTTGCAACTTGGCGTGCAAGCGGCGCGCCAGTTTGATGACAACACACCAGCACCGCAATGGTCTCTCGAACACATCTTTGCGCTGTTCCCCAACCTCGCCGACATACAACAACGCCCGGCCAGTCACATGAGTGGTGGCGAACAACAAATGCTCACCGTGGCCCGCACGCTCATGGGCAATCCGCTGATGGTGTTGCTGGACGAACCCTCTGAAGGCGTGGCACCTGTGATCGTGGAGCAAATGGGAGAGATGATTTTGGCGCTCAAGCGCCAAGGCGTGAGCGTGTTGCTGTCTGAGCAAAACACGCATTTCGCGCAATGGGTGAGTGACCGCAGTTACACGCTCGACCGCGGCATATTAACCCACATTTAGTGCCGCGTTTCGGATAAACGTCCCGTCACGTATTTATGCAGAACACTCGCAATCAAAGTTTGATACGGGACACCCTCTTCTAAAGCCTTGATCTGAATATCGCTCAAGTCCCCTGATGACAAGCGAATATTGACGCGCTTGTCTTTCACTGCCGTACTGCGTGCTGCTGCTTTGAACTTTGCAAGCTCTGACTTTGATACGACAGATTTCAACTTGCCTGTTTCGTAAACATTCAAAATTTCTTCTTCGTAAGCATCAAGTTTTTTCATTTTGAAACTCCAATGTTCAAATATTCCCGTGTGGCTTTGCGACTTGGAATGATGGTTTTTAGAAAGAAATAATCTTCCTCCTCCACCAGTGGCACCAAATACACATAGCCATCCAGCACAACCACTAAGACTTGTTGGTTTGGGTATTTTTTAGCGTTTGGATGTTGCAACACATCCAGCAAACCATTAGCTTCGATGGCAACAACTATCGCCTCAAATGACACATGCCTCTGTTTTTTCAGGGCTTCGTTCTTATCGGCGCTCCATCGGAATGGTTTCATGTTTGCAATTGTAAGCATGCGTGTGCCTTTTGTCATCATGTACACGCAGATTTGATATCAACCTCATGGACGAGGCGATAGCCGCTCTTAAATTATTTGCGGCCCAGGCTTGCCGCTCTTCACCACATAACTCGCCTGCGTCTTCAGCCCCGCTTCACTACCCGCTGGAAACTTGGTGGTTCTGAAATCGCAGCGCACCTCTTGAGGTGTCACAGTAATCAAGCTGTAGCCACGCTCATCTGAGCGGTAATGCAACAAGTCTGCATTGCTCTCTCGAATCACGCTAGCAGCTTTGTCACCCAAACCGCGTGAGGTGATAGAGGTGGTGACAAACTCACTCGCCACAATGGGCGACTGTGGGTTGTTGGGTTCTAAGCGCAAATTGGCTGCCACATTGCAATGCACATCACCGCCGAGCGTCACCACGTTTTTCAGTTTGGCATCGACCACGGTTTGCAACAAACGCTTGCGGGCTTCGGGGTAGCCGTCCCACGCATCGTTCCAATAGCTGCGTCCCACAGGCGCAGGGATGCTGGTGGAGCTGATTTGTGTGGCTTGCGCCACCAGTTTCCATTGACGCTTGGACTGACTCAAGCTGTCTGTGATCCAGCGCTCTTGCTCGTTGCCCAGCATCGTGCGGTTGGTGTCGCTCAATTCATCGCATTGCACCACCATGCGGCCGCCGCCGCGCACTGGGTCGCGGCAGGCTTGCGCGCTGCGATATTGGCGGCAGTCGAGCGTCCACACATCGGCCAACTTGCCCCAACTCAGCTGGTCATACAAACGCATATTGGCGGGGTTGTCTTTGTCTGGCCCCAACAACACGGGCTGATGCTCAAAATAAGCCTGATACGCCGCTGCGCGACGCAACAGCATTTGCTGTGAGTCGGTGTATTGCCGATCTTGGTCGTTGGCGTAGTCGTTCACGACTTCGTGGTCATCCCACATCAGCACCCATGGGTGCGCGGCATGTGCAGCTTGCAGCATCGGGTCGCGTTTGTATTGCTCGTAACGATCACGGTATTGCGCGAGCGTTTTGGGTTCCTCGCCGTTGTGCTTGCGAATAGCGTATTGCGGGTTGCTGCTTTCATAAATGTAGTCACCCATGAACAGCACAAAGTCAAGTTGCTGTTTGGCAATCTCAGCGTGCGCGATGTATTGCCCTTGCTCATAGTGCTGGCACGATGTCAACGCAATGCGCAGCTCGCGCACATCCGCATTCAATGCAGGAGCGGTGCGCGTGTGCCCAACGGCGCTGAGTGCATCGCCTTGAGAAAAACGGTACCAATACTCTGTGCTGGGTTTGAGCTGCTGCACGTGCGCGTGCACGCTGTGTGCACGTGCTTGATCCGTCGCCAGCTCGGTTGTGTAAATACGGCGCTGAAGCGCCGCATCGGCAAACACCTCTAGTTTGACGCGCAGTGCATCTGCGCCCACAGCACGGTCTTCATCGCTGAATAACAAACGCGTCCACAGCACCACCGAGTCCGCGCGTGGTCGGCCACTGGCCACACCTAAAGCAAACGGGTTCACAGCCCATGTACGCCCTTTCTCAGCAGGCGCGGCCACGGCCGTGAGCCACGGAGACAGCGCCAAAGCGATGGCGCTGCGTTGTAGGTATTGGTTAAATTTGCGTCGTTGCATAGGGTGGCTCTGTGTAAGAGCCACCATGTTAAACGCATGAAATGTCTAGTGCCTGATCAACGCTCGCGCAGCGCCTGAGACACGTTTTGCAATGGACGGAACAAATATTCCAGCACTGTCTTTTGTCCTGTGCGAATTTCTACCGTCGCAGTCATACCCGGTGTAGGTTCAATCTTGGTGCCTTTACGAACCAGGTTGGTGTCTTTGATCCGCACCAAGATGCGATAAAAACCTTCTTCCATATCTGCAGGATTTGCGCCTGGCTTGCGCTGTTGGCGTTCATCCTTCATCGTGTCTGGGCTCAAGTGCTCTAGCTCACCATCCAAGCCGCCGTATTTGTTGAAGTCGTACGACGTCAACTTCACCACTGCTTTTTGCCCGACCTTCAAGAAGGCCACCTCTGACGGTTTGACATAGGCCTCGACCAACATCTCGTCTTCAGTGGGCACGATCTCCAAAATTGGCTGCCCCGCCTGAATCACACCGCCAATGGTGGTGACCTGCACGTTCTTCACCACCCCCTTCATGGGAGATTTGATGGTTGTGTGCAAGAACGCATCCTCGCGTGCCGAGGCACTTTCTTTGGTCTGCGACAACTCGGAAGACACACGGGTCAACTCATTGTTGGCATCTGTGATGTAGCGGTTTTTACGCTCGGCCCGCTGGCCCATCAAATCAGCCTGTTGTCGCTTGAGTCGCAACAACTCCACCTCCGACATCACACCGCTCTTCACAAGCGGTGCTGTCAATGTCACCTCACGTGTGATCGCTGCGAGTGAGGCATCCAATGCTTGCAATGACTCTGACAAAGCCAACTTGCGCGCCTTGTAAGCCTGCGTTTCTTGTTTGACCAGTTGATCATCGCCTTTCAACTCTGGCGGAAACACCAAAGGCGTGTCATAGGCCTCCGCACGCAAACGTGCAGACAGTGCCAGCAATGACAAATACTTTTCATTGGCCTCACGGTAACCCGCACCTGAACGTGCATCGTCCATTTGCAACAGCACTTGGTCTTTTTCCACCATGTCGCCTTCGCGCACCAACATCTCACTCAACACGCCCGAATCCAAGCTTTGAATCACTTGTTCACGGCTAGATGGAATCACCTTGCCTTGGCCGCGGGTGATTTCATCCAAGCTCGAAACGCCCGCCCACACCAGCGCCACCAGCAATGTGAACGCCGTGGTCCATACCAGCAAGCGACTCGCTTGACGCTCATCATCTTCTACCGTGCGCATCCCAAAGCCAGCACGCTTGTGATCGTCTTGCCAAAAATCCCAAAAACGCGCCCAACGTGAAGGCTTTTTGGGCATCGGCACTTTCTTGGCTTGCGGTGGTGTCTTGCCTGTTGTTTTTTTCGTCGTGTTCATCATGCTGCCACTCCAGTCGGTGCAGTCGTCTTCACATCCACGCCGCGAGATAACTTCTCAATCATTTCTTGTTTTGGCCCCATCAACACACACTGGCCAGCTTCAATGACAGCCACAGTGTCAGCCCACTCGAGCAACTGCGGACGGTGTGTGGACATCATCAACGTGCGACCCTTGAGCCACTCATTCAACACGCGAATCACATGCGCTTCGGTGTTGCCATCCATGTTGGCGGTGGGCTCATCCATGAACACCAGCTGCGGATCACGCAGCATCATGCGTGCGATCGACAGCAATTGGCGCTGACCACCTGATAAACCACCACCCGCTTCGGTGATCGGCATATCCAAGCCACGCGGATGTGATGCCACCAGTTCGTACAAGTTCATCGTTTTCAACACCTCGATGATCTTGGCATCACTGATCCACGTCTCTGACAGCACCATGTTCTCGCGCAAAGTACCCATGAAGAGTTGTGGGTCTTGCCCCACATAGCCCATGCATGAACACAGATGTCCGTACTTAGCAAAAGTTTGCTGAGCGCTCTTATTGCCGATATCCGGTTCGGATTTCTTATTTGGTTTCTCTGTGGTAAAAAATTTTGGAGTTTATATGCGCAAATCGACTCACTGGCGAACACTCAACAACCTATCAAAAGCGACTAGGTTTTCAATTCCCGAAATGACCGGACTCCATCTTTGGGTTCGTTGTGACCTTCGTAAATATTGGATATTCAGATTTACTTTTGGTGGACGAAGGCACGATATCAGCCTTGGAAGTTTTCCTGCCGTTACGCTTGCAAATGCAAAGCAAAAAGCGTTAAAGCTTAGGGGACTGCTGTTTAATGGCGAAAACCCAGCGGAAGTAAAGCGAGCTGAGGCGGCAAAAAGTATGGCTGCAAAAAAACGAATCAGTTTTAAAGCTTTTGCTGAAGCCTACATTGAGCGCATGTCGCCTAAATGGTCCTCTGCAAAATATGAGAACGATTGGCACAAAATTTTTCTACATCATGCGTATCCAATCATTGGCTCTATGGACATTGACGCCATAACAACAAGCCACGTCTTAGCCGTTCTAAATCCAATCTGGACTACTAAGCATGTAACAGCATCTAGAGTCAGAGGGCGCATAGAAAAAATACTTTCTGCATCTATTACTGCTGGATTTAGAACATCGCCAAATGTTGCCGCTTGGAAAAATCACCTTGAAAACCTGCTCCCAGACATAAATAATCGTGCTGTTCACTTTCAAGCGCTTCCATATGAAAGGGTACCAGATTTGTTTAAATTTCTTACATCTATAAATACCGTGCCTTCTTTAGCACTTCAGTTTTTAATTCTGAATGCATCACGCGCTAATGAGGTCATTCAAGCAGAGAAGTCGCAAATCACTGAGGGTGTTTGGACGATTCCTGCTGAAAAAATGAAGGCTCGCTCCGAACATCAAATCCCGCTAGCACCTGAGTCCATATCGCTCATTGAACGTGCCTACATAAGAACACATGACAGTGCTTATTTGTTCTGTATCAAAGGAAAACGTCTGCACTCTCAGTACATGATTAATCTTGCCCAACAATTTGATGCAAATATCACCACTCATGGCTTCAGAAGCACTTTTCGCGATTGGGTGTCTGAAGAAACAAACCATAGCCCTGAAGTAGCAGAGATGGCACTAGCCCACGCGATAAAGAATAGGGTCGAAGCTGCCTACCGAAGAGGGAAATTATTAGAGAAACGTAAATTACTTATGACAGATTGGGCTAGGTTCTGCTTTTCAAAGGTTTGAAGAAATCCGAACCGGATATCGGCAATAAGAGCGCTCAGCAAACTTTTGCTAAGTACGGACATCTGTGTTCATGCATGGGCTATGTGGGGCAAGACCCACAACTCTTCATGGGTACTTTGACGCAAGTTTACCTCGTTAGTTACCACCCATCCTCGCCGATTCATTCCAAACGTGTCAACAAAATTCCTTGGCACTTGCTCAGTTCAACGCAGAAGTTGGGAGTGTTACCACAGCAGTTCCCACATCGACTGGTTCGTTAGGTTACAAGCTTCTGGTTTTCGATTCAGGTCTCCGTTTCCGCCATACATGGTGATTTGACTTGTGTCTCACGATGCACAGTAAAAATTACCACCGAAATAACCACAAGCTGATTCAAAGTTAGCTCTGTGGTTTTTTTTTGGTTTGTACTTGGCA
>Ga0213920_1000137_pt1 | contig 73333 bp, 67 predicted proteins | sample McNCre1117MG_FD_161054 | JGI IMG/M metagenome (GOLD analysis project Ga0213920, IMG submission 161054) | Freshwater microbial communities from McNutts Creek, Athens, Georgia, United States - 11-17 MG | ecosystem: Environmental > Aquatic > Freshwater > Creek | place: USA: Georgia | collected...
TCTGTTACTAGGAGGTCTTCGTGCCAACAAAACCAGCCGGAACTTTGTATCGTGGCAAAGTCGGAATGTGGTCATGGGTTCTACACCGCATCACTGGTGTAGCAATCTTCTTCTTTCTATTGGTGCATGTGCTTGACACATCACTCGTCCGTTTGAGCCCTGAGGCTTATAACGCGGTCGTGAGCACCTACAAGACCCCAGTTGTTGGTCTTGGCGAACTCGGTCTAGTGGCCGCAATTCTTTATCACGCACTCAACGGTGTTCGTGTAATCCTCATCGACTTCTGGCGCAAGGGCGTCAAGTATCAGAACCTCATGTTCTGGATCGTCGTCGTTGTCGCACTTATCGCGTTCGCGGGCTTCGCACCTCGCCACCTAATCCACGTATTCCACCTGGGCTAAGCAAGGGAGCTAAAGATGTCTGTAGTTATTGAACAACCACGTAGCCCTCGCAGCCGCCGCGGTGCGAACTGGGAGAAGTATGGCTGGATGTACATGCGTGCATCGGGTGCACTTCTTGTCATTCTTATTTTCGGCCACCTTTTCACCAACCTCTGGGCTGGCGAAGGAATCAAGGCAATCGACTTTGCATTCGTCGGTGGCAAGTGGTCTAACCCGTTCTGGCAGGTCTGGGATGGACTAATGCTGTGGCTAGCGCTCATCCACGGCACCAACGGCATGCGCACCATCGTGAACGACTACACCTCACGCGAAGGTGTTCGTAAAGCTTTGAACATTGCACTCTGGGGAATTTGTGCAGTGCTAATCGTGCTTGGAACCTTGGTCATCTTGACCTTCGATCCATGTCCTGCAAATGGCATTGCCGCCAACCTCCCATCCTTCTGCCCTGCTCGTTAGGAAACAATAAAGTGACCAACGCATCACCAAAGGTTCACCACTACCAGTACGACGTCGTCATTGTGGGTGCCGGTGGCGCCGGCATGCGCGCAGCCATTGAGGCTGGGCCACACGCAAAGACTGCCGTTATCTCAAAGCTTTTTCCTACTCGCTCGCACACCGGTGCGGCTCAGGGTGGAATGGCTGCCGCACTAGCTAACGTCGAAGAAGACAGCTGGGAATGGCACACATTCGACACCGTGAAGGGTGGCGACTACCTGGTTGACCAGGATGCCGCTGAGATTCTTGCCAAGGAATCGGTTCAGGCCGTGATTGACCTTGAGAACATGGGTCTTCCGTTCAACCGCACCCCAGACGGCAAGATTGACCAGCGTCGATTCGGTGGCCACACCCGCGACCACGGAAAGGCTCCGGTTCGCCGTTCTTGCTACGCAGCCGACCGCACCGGTCACATGATTCTTCAGACCTTGTACCAGAACTGCGTAAAGCTAGGCATCGAGTTCTACAACGAGTTCTACGTGCTGGACCTCGTCATGGCCAAGGTCGACGGCGAAGAGCGTCCGTCTGCCGTCGTTGCCTACGAACTTTCAACTGGAGAGATTCACGTCTTCCAGGGCAAGTCGATCATCTTTGCAACCGGTGGTTTCGGCAAGATCTTCAAGACCACCTCAAACGCCCACACCCTTACTGGTGACGGCGTTGGCATCATCTACCGCAAGGGTCTTCCACTAGAAGACATGGAGTTCTACCAGTTCCACCCAACCGGTCTAGCCGGCCTTGGCATTCTGCTTTCTGAGGCTGCACGTGGTGAGGGTGGAATCCTTCGCAACTCTTCAGGTGAGCGCTTCATGGAGCGTTACGCACCAACCATCAAGGACTTGGCTCCTCGAGACATGGTTGCTCGCGCGATGGCTAACGAGGTTCGCGAGGGTCGCGGTGCCGGACCGAACAAGGACTATGTTCTGCTCGACCTAACCCACCTTCCACCAGAGGTTATCGATGAGAAGCTTCCGGACATCACCGAGTTTGCGCGCACCTACCTTGGCGTTGAGCCTTACACCGAACCAGTGCCAGTGTTCCCAACCGCGCACTACGCAATGGGTGGAATTCCTACCAACGTTGAGGCCGAGGTACTTCGCGACAACAAGAAGGTAGTTCCTGGCCTTTATGCCGCCGGTGAATGCGCTTGTGTTTCGGTTCACGGTGCAAACCGTCTGGGCACCAACTCTCTCCTAGACATCAACGTCTTCGGTAAGCGCGCCGGTATCGCAGCCGTCAAGTATGCCAAGAAGGCAAAGCACGTTCCGGTTCCTGCCGACGCAGCCGACGAAGTAATCGCGATGGTTGAGAAGGTTCGCAACTCAAAGGGAACCGAAAAGGTTGCTGTGCTTCGCAAGGAGCTTCAGGACACCATGGACAAGAACGCCCAGGTTTATCGCACCGAGGAGTCGCTAAACGAGGCCCTCGACAAGATTGCCGAACTTCGCGTTCGCTACGAGAACATCTCGGTTCAAGACAAGGGTCAGCGCTTCAACACCGACCTTCTTGAAGCAATCGAACTCGGATTCTTGCTTGACCTTGCCGAGGTTCTAGCATTCACCTCACGTGAGCGCCGCGAATCTCGCGGTGGTCACTTCCGTGAAGACTACGAGTCACGCGATGACAAGAAGTTCATGGTCCACTCAATGGCCTACCTAACTGACAAGAAGGCAAAGAAGCCTGGCGACAACATCAAGCTTGACTGGAAGCCTGTTGTCATCACCAACTACCAGCCAATGGAGCGTAAGTACTAATGGCAACTGAATTCGAGGAGATGGGCGCAGTCCCGTCGTTCACCGTCACCCTATTTGTGCGACGCTACAACCCAGAAGATGGTCAAGAGGCTCGCTGGCAAGACTTCGACGTTCAGGTTCACGGCACCGACCGCGTTCTTGACGCTCTGCACAAGATCAAGTGGGAGATGGATGGTTCGCTAACCTTCCGTCGCTCATGTGCTCACGGTGTTTGTGGCTCGGATGCGATGCGCATCAACGGTCGCAACCGTTTGGCTTGTAAGACCCTGATCAAGGACCTTGACATCACTCAGCCAATCTACGTTGAGCCAATCAAGGGTCTAGAGGTCGAAAAAGACCTCGTAGTCGACATGAACCCGTTCTACCAGGCATACCGCGACATCAAGCCATTCTTGATCGCCAGCGACAAGCCAGAAAAAGAGCGTCTACAGTCTGCTGCCGACCACGCCAAGTTCGAAGACACCACCAAGTGCATTCTTTGTGCTGCCTGCACCACCTCGTGCCCAGTCTTCTGGACCGACGGTCAGTACTTCGGCCCAGCGGCGATCGTGAACGCACACCGCTTCATCTTCGACTCACGTGACGAAGCTGCCGAGGTTCGCATCGACATCCTGAACGACAAAGAGGGTGTCTGGCGCTGCCGCACCACCTTCAACTGCACCGAGGCTTGCCCTCGTGGCATCGAGGTGACCAAGGCAATCGCCGAGGTCAAGCAGGCAATCCTTCGCGGAAAGCCATAACCTCTCCCCAAGCATCGAAACCTGCAAAATTCCTAAGAATTTTAGGTCTTTGCAGGTTTCTGCTTTAACCGGGGTCTAGCGTTAGCGGTATGACTTGCGAAAACCTATGCGCCACCGATTCCGACTCACCTAAGCGTGAAACCATCGAGGTTCCCGCGAACCACGTGACCCGCCGTGCGATGCTCAGCGGCCTCGGTGCAGTTCTGGCCGGCGTCGGCCTAGTCGGCCCAGCCGAGAGCGCCTTGGCAGCCGCCAAGACCTATACAGTTGGCAAGACCACCGATGTGAAGGTTGGCAGCGCCCGCATGTATAACGTCGCCGGAATCCCGCTGTTGGTGACCCAGCCTAAAAAGGGCGTGTTCAAGGCATTCAACGGTTACTGCACCCACCAGCAGGTTCAGCTCGATGGCTTGAATGGCACCAACCTGATTTGCAGCCAACACGGCTCGAGCTTCAACACCACCACCGGAAAAGTTACCGGTGGTCCGGCTCGTTCTGCGCTAGCCAACTACAAGGTGACTGTGGCGGGAACCACTCTTAAGGTCTCGATCTAAACTCGCACTGGCTAAGCCAGCAACGCGGCTTTCAGCTGAGGCAGCAGCGCGGATGAAGCAGACAGGCTGTCGACACCAAGTTCGATAAACAACTTCGCCGATTCCGGGTCTGACGCGGATTCACCGCAGATTCCAACCGGCTTGCCGGCGTCCTTGGCAGCCCGAACCACGCGCTCGATCAAACCAAACACCTCTGGCTGGCGAGTCTCGGCCAACGAAATCGTTCCGCTCACGGCACCATCGCCAGCGGTATGACGGCTCTTGCCCAGCGCATAGTGAGTTAGGTCGTTGGTGCCAATGCTGATGAAGTCAACCGACTGCAAGATTCCCGCAATCACCGAAGCCTCGGTGACCTCTGGCACCTCAATCATCACGCCCACCTTCTTGAGCCCCGCGGCGCGTGCGAGAGCCGCAAATTGCTGGGCTTCTGCCACCGAGAGAACCATTGGCGCCATCACCCAGAGGTCGGTTTTAGGGTTCAGTTTTTGAGCCTCGGCGAGCGCCTCGAGCTGAGTCTCGAGCACATCCTGGTTGGCCAGCAGAACCTGAAGACCGCGGTTGGCATACTTGCCGGTTCCGGTTTCTTTCAAGAACGGAAGGGGCTTGTCGAAATCGAGGTCGAGAACGCGCACCAAAACACGCTTGCCGGTGAATGCGCGCAACAGGTTCGAATATTCCTCTACCTGCTCATCCTTGGTCGGCGGTTGATCGAGCCCGAGGTAGAGCAACTCGGTTCTAAACAGGCCGACGCCCTTTGCGCCTGCCGCGAGAGCACCGGCGGCCTCAAAGCTCGAACCGAGATTGGCGAGCAAGGTTACCGGAGCCTCGCGTTCGTCTTCGGTTAGTCGAATCGCTTGGGTATCTAGCAGTGCGGCATGTGAATAGTGTTCGATTCGCTCTTCGGTCGGGTCAAGAAACACCTGACCCGAGCTCGCGTCAACCAGCAGATCTGCCCCGGTGCGAATAAGCCCGGAACCAATCAACCCAACCACCATTGGCAGCTTGGCGGCTCGCACGATGATCGCCGAGTGCGAGGTCGGCGTGCCATCCGTGGTGATTACGGCGAGAACACGGTTTGGGTCGAGCTTGGCGGCATCCATTGGCGAGATCGAGTCTGAAACCAGAATGAATGGCTCACTTGGAAACTCAACGGGCGGCAGCTCGCCGGCGAGTTCGGCAACCACACGGTTGGCAAGGTAACCGAGGTCTGATGCTCGCTCGGCAAAATAACCCCCGAGGGACTCGAGCTGACGAGCAAAGCGGGCAAATGCTCGACGGATTGCGTCGGCAGCCTCGGCTCCTTCGGCGAGGTGAGCTTTCACGACATCGAACAAGACCGGATCGCGCAGGATCATGGCGAGCGCCATCATGACATCCTTGGCTTCACCGACGGTCGAGACGCTTTCGAGGTCTTCGGCCACCGAATTCATTGCCTTTTGAATGGCAATCAGGCCAATGCGGTTGCCTGGTTTCGAGATTTGAGCGAGGGCGGCCTCGGGCTTAGCGAGCACGAATGCCTTGCCGTGAGCGACACCGCTGCCCACGCCTGCACCCACCAAAAACCGCTCTGCCATGGGTCGATTCTATTCGCCATGGCTGTGAGCGGCTTGGGCGAGGTTAAACTTGAGCCATGCCTATCAATGTCGTCACCGTAAACGTAAATGGCGTGCGCGCCGCATTTCGCAAGGGCATGGCCGAATGGCTGGCCGATTCTGGCGCCGACATCATCGCACTTCAAGAGGTGCGCGCCGACGACAAGGACCTAAACGAACTCTTCGGCGCCAACCCACCCAAGGATGGCGGCCAGTGGCACATCCTTCACGATGCGGCGAGCGCCAAGGGCCGTGCCGGTGTTGCTTTGGTCAGCAAGCGGGCGGCAACTGCCAGCCGCACCACGCTGGGCCCAGACGATTTTGACTCTGCCGGTCGTTGGCTAGAAGCCGACTATGACTTTGACGGCAAGACCATCACCGTGATCAGCACCTACGTGCACTCGGGCGAGGTCGACACCCCGAAGCAGGTTGAGAAATACAAGTTTCTCGAGGCCATGCAAGAGCGCATGGCCGAACTGATCGCGAGCGGTGCAGATGTGGTTGTGGTCGGTGACCTCAACGTTGGCCACACCGAGCTAGACATCAAGAACTGGAAGGGCAACCTTAAGAACGCCGGCTTCCTGCCCGAAGAGCGTGCCTACTTCGACACCCTGATGAAGCGGCAGGGTTGGGTCGATGTCGGCCGTGCCGCCCACCCTGATGTCGCCGGCCCATACACCTGGTGGTCGTACCGCGGTCAGGCTTTCGACACGGATGCTGGATGGCGCATCGACTATCACCTGGCGACCCCATCCTTGGCAGCTAAGGCGGCCAACTACAGGGTGCACCGCGCGGCCAGCTATGACACCCGCTGGACCGACCACTCCCCTGTCTCTGTCGACTACTCGCTCTAGGATTAACTCATGACTAAGCCAAACCTGCTCAGCGGAATGCAGCCTTCCGCCGGTTCACTGCACCTCGGAAACTACCTTGGCGCGTTGGTGAACTGGACCAAGATGCAGGATGACTACAACGCCTACTACTGCGTGGTTGACCTGCACGCGATCACTGTTCCGCAGGAGCCTGAGGCGCTGCGCCGCAACACTCGCATCACCGCCGCTCAGTATTTGGCCGCCGGCATCGACGAGAACAAGTCGGCGCTATTCGTGCAGTCACACGTGCCTGCTCACGCCCAGTTGGCTTGGGTGCTAATGACCCTCACCGGTTTCGGCGAGGCCGGTCGCATGACCCAGTTCAAAGACAAGTCGCAGAAGAACGGCACGGATGCCGCCTCGGTTGGTTTGTTCACCTACCCTGTGCTTCAGGCAGCAGACATCCTGCTGTACCAGCCAAAGGCTGTGCCGGTAGGTGAAGACCAGCGTCAGCACATCGAGCTAACCCGCGACCTAGCCACCCGCTTCAACTCTCGTTTCGGTGAGACTTTTGTGATTCCTGAGGGCGTCATCCTCAAGGAGACTGCCAAGATTTATGACCTGCAGAACCCAACCGCCAAGATGTCAAAATCGGGCGATCCAAAGGGATTGGTCAACATCATGGATGACTCATCCGTGATTGTGAAGAAGTTCAAGAGCGCAGTTACCGACTTGGATGGCGTGATTCGCTTCGACCGCGAGGCAAAGCCTGGAATCTCGAACCTGCTCGGCATCTACTCGGCGATCACCGGCGAGAGCGTCGACTCTTTGGTTGCTCGTTTCGACGGCTCTGGTTATGGAGCGCTGAAGACCGAGCTTGCCGACGTCGTGGTTTCGCACATCGAGCCGATTCGCAACCGCGCCGAAGAGCTATTGAGCGACCCTGCCGAGCTTGATCGACTGCTGGCCAAGGGTGCCGCCAAGGCCAACGAGTTGGCCGAGAAGACGCTGGCTACCGTTTACGAGCGAATCGGTTTTATCGCCGCTAGCTAATCCTCTCGCTCTGGGTTCGTCCACAGCGTAGGAATAGGGTTTCCGTTTCACTGGTTGGAATGGGATGATATACAAGCAACAAAAGTTCTTCGGGGTCAGTGAAAATCTGAGCCGGCGGTTAAAGCCCGCGACCCGATGCATCGGCCATTTGATTGGCAAGCGAAACCTGAGCAATCAGGCAGAGTGAGGCATCGGTTGAATCTGTGAAATTCAGATGCCGACGGTTAAAGTCCGGATGGTAGAAGAACAAACCCGCGACAGTTAATCTACGACTGGCGTGGGTTCGATTAGCACGTCGAAGCGACCGGCATAACTTTAGGTTCAAATTTTTCGCCGTGCTTGAATCTCGCCCCGAATTTCTTTCATACACAGAAACTCGGGGTTATGTCTTTTAACGAGCAACAAGAACACGCGATGCGTCGCGCACTTGAGCTTGCCCAGCGAGGCCCAATCAAGGGCGTAAACCCTAGAGTCGGCGCGGTTCTAATCACCGCTGCCGGCGAGATCGTCGGCGAAGGTTGGCACCGCGGTTCGGGCACCGACCACGCCGAGGTTGCCGCTCTCAAAGACCTTCAGGCAAACGCTCGCGGAGCCTCTGAAGGCCCTATCGCTGCCGGGCTGACCGCCGTCGTCACTCTTGAACCTTGCAATCACACCGGCAAGACCGGCCCTTGCGCCTTGGCTCTGATTGAGGCCGGCGTTGCCAAGGTCATCTACGCCTCGAGCGATGCGGGCATCAACTCTGCCGGTGGTGCGGCAACCCTGCGCGCGGCTGGCATCGAAGTGGAATCTGGATTGCTACAGGCCGAGGCTGATGAAGTCATCCGTGTTTGGGCCACCGCGACGGCTCAGCAGCGCCCGTTTGTAACCCTCAAGTATGGAACCACCCTGGATGGACGCAGTGCGGCCGCCGACGGTTCATCGAAGTGGATCACCGGGCCTGAGGCGCGACGCGACGTGCACCTGCGCCGCACCCAGATTGACGCAATTTTGGTCGGCACCGGCACCGTCATTGCCGACGACCCAGAACTGACCGCTCGTCAGCTCGATGGTTCGCTTTATGAAGAGCAGCCGCTGAGGGTCATCCTTGGCGAAACCGAGCTAGACCCGGCGGCACGCATTTTCGACGAGTCGGAGGGCAAGGCCAAAACCGTTCAGCTGCGCACTCGCGACCTAAACTCGGCGCTGCTCAGCCTATTCAGCATGGGCGTTCGCCACCTGATGGTCGAGGGAGGCGCAATGGTGGCCAGTGAATTTGTTCGCCACAATTTTGTGAACGAATACCTGATTTACATGGCACCGAAACTGCTCGGCGGCCCAATAACTTCGCTTGGCAACCTTGGAGTAGCCAGCATCGACCAGGCCAAAGAACTCGAGTTCGTTGAAGTGAAGCAACTTGGCCCAGATCTTGTCATTCGTGCCACCGAAAGGAAGAACTAATGTTCACCGGAATCGTTGAAGAACTTGGACGCGTAAAGGCGATCGAACCACAAGCCGACGCACTGCGCCTCACCATCGAGGGCCCGCTAGTGGTCTCGGATGCCCACCGCGGTGACTCAATCGCCGTGTGTGGAACCTGCCTGACCGTGGTCGAGCACGATGCCACCAGCTTCACCGCAGACGTAATGCAAGAGACTCTGAACCTTACCTCTCTCGCCGGAATCAAGGTTGGCGACCCGGTCAACCTAGAGCGCGCGATGACAGCAGCCACCCGCTTTGGTGGTCACGTCGTGCAGGGCCACGTAGATGGCCTCGGCGAGATCATCAGCCGCACTCCGAGTGAGAACTGGGAGCTAGTGAAGGTGCGCATTCCAAAGCAACTGATGAAGTACATCGTGCTCAAGGGCTCGATCACGATCGATGGCGTTTCGCTGACCGTCAACGAGGTTGGCGATGACTTCATCGGCCTCAGCCTCATCCCTGAAACACTCAAACTCACCACACTGGGCAGCAAGCAGCCTGGTGACAAGGTCAACGTTGAAGCTGACGTGATGGCAAAACACATCGAGCGCTTGCTCGAAGCGAGGAACAACTAATGTCACTTTCAACCATTGAAGAAGCGCTAGCCGCGCTGCGCGAAGGCAAGCCTGTGCTCGTCGCCGACGCCGAGAACCGCGAGAACGAAGGCGACGCCATCATGGCCGCCGAATTCGCCACCGAAGAGTGGATTGCCTGGATCGTTCGCAACACCTCGGGTTACCTGTGTGCACCGATGACCGAGCAGCGCGCCAACCACCTCGAGTTGCCACTGATGGTGCTTTCAAACCAAGATTTCTTGCGCACCCAGTACACCGTCTCGGTGGACGCCGCTGAAGGCGTCACCACCGGAATCTCGGCTGCCGATCGAGCACTAACCCTTCGCACGCTTGCTAACCCGGTGAGCACACCGGAGTCGCTAGTTCGACCTGGCCACATTCTTCCGCTTCGTGCCCACCAGGGCGGCGTGCTAGCCCGCCAGGGGCACACCGAAGCAACCGTTGACCTCCTCAAGCTCGCCGGTTTGACCCCGGTTGGCGTCATTGCCGAAATGGTTTCGGCCGATGGAACAATGACACGCCTTCCTGAGTTAAAAGAAATAGGCAAGAGAGAGGGATTACCAGTGATTACCATCGAGCAAATCGTTGAATACCGTCGTAGCCAGGATGACTTCCCAGAGGAGACGGTCAACGACCGCATCCGCTTCGAAGCCGAAGCCAAGTTGCCGACCATTCACGGTGACTTCCGCGTTCGCGGCTATTACGACACCCGCACCACCGCCGACCACGTAGCCATCATCGCCGGAAACCCAACCGGCGAAGACGTGCTGATTCGTATGCACTCCGAGTGCATCACCGGCGAAGCTTTTGGTTCACTCAAGTGCGAGTGTGGCCCACAGCTCGACTTCGCCCTAGACCAAATCGCGAATGACCCTAAGGGTGGCATCGTGATCTACCTGCGCGGCCAAGAGGGTCGCGGCATTGGCCTGTTGAACAAGCTAAAGGCATACGCTTTGCAAGACACCGGTCTAGACACCGTAGACGCCAACTTGGCTCTAGGTTTGCCTAGCGAAAACCGCGAGTATGGTGCCGCCGTTTCGATTCTTCGCGACCTCGGCGTGAACAGCGTTCGTTTGATGACCAACAACCCTGCCAAGAGCGATTTCTTGAACCAGGCCGGCATCAAGGTAAATTCTTACGTGCCGGTAATCGTCGGCGAAGCAGCACAAAACAAGCAGTACCTAGAAACTAAGCGTGCCCGCATGGGTCACATCATTCCGGAGGTTAAGGCATGAGTGGAGCGGGAGCCCCAAAACTAGAAATCGATGCAAGTGGTCTGCAGGTTGCGATCGTCGTAACCAGTTGGCACACCCAGATCACGGATGGCCTGCTGGCCGGCGCCGAGCGTGCCCTTCAGGCAGCCGGAAACACCGAGTATGAAATCTGGCGCGTACCAGGCGCTTTCGAGCTGCCACTGGGAGCTCAGTATGCAATCGATGCCGGCGCTGACCTCGTGGTTGCACTCGGTGTCGTGATTCAGGGTGACACCCCGCACTTCGACTACGTCTGCTCTGCTGCTACCGACGGGCTCAACCGAGTTCAGCTCGACAGCGGCATCCCAGTGGGTTTTGGTTTGCTAACCGTTAACACCGAACAGCAGGCACTTGACCGTGCGGGCCTAGAAGGCTCGAAAGAAGACAAGGGTGCCGAAGCCGTTGAAGCAGCAGTGCTCATGGCTAGACTGAAGGCATGAACCTAGTACTCGACATCACCCTAGCTATTCACCTTCTCGCGTTCGCAACCATCCTTGGTGGCGTTCTATCTGAGACCAAGAACTTCAAGACCGGCGCCAAGGTAAACCCTGGCATCCTGCACGGTTCTTGGTTGGCACTTCTAACCGGTTTGGTTATGACCGGTTTGATCTATGCAATCGGCGAAGAGAACATCAACAACCTTGTGCTTTCAATCAAGGGTCTGTTGCTAACCGGCATCTTCTTCATTGGTTACACCTACCAGAAGAAGGATTCAGCCCCTAAGTGGGTTGTGCCAACCATTGGTGCCCTTGCTGTTGCAGCGATGAGCTTCGCCGTCATTGGCCACATCGTAGTCAGCAAGTAATCGACAAACTAAAAAGAAACCCCGCGGAGCGATCCGCGGGGTTTCGACTTTAAGGGTCTTACTTGCCGGTGTAGCTAACCGATGCTGAAGCATCTCCCAAACCAGCCACGGTGTAGGCGATTACCCGGTATGACCAGGTCAGGCCCTTGGCCGGACCAGCCACGATCACCGAAAGGCTTTTGGTGCTGGTTGCTGCAGCCCAAGTTGCTCCGCCATCGCGGCTCACTTGAACCTGGTAGTTGACCAAGGCGCTGCCGCCCAAAGCGGTTGGTTCACCAAAAGTAACCTGAACCGAGCCCACAGATGTGCCGGCGGTGACCGCCACATTCTGAACCGCTGCAGACTTCACGGCAGGAATCGTGTAGCTGGCCGGCAGGCTAGCGGCCGAAGCACCAACCGAGTTGATCGCGATTACGCGCCAGCTGACCTTTGCACCAGGTAGGTCACGTGGAACCACGGTGGTCAGGGTAGAGCCACCCACGGTGACCGCGTCGACCCAGTTGTTGCTTGCATCGAGCTTCTGCAACTTATAGCCGGTGATGGCAGTTCCGCCGTTTTCAGGGTTGAACCAGCTGATCGACACCGAACCATCTGAGGTGTAGGCAAGCGAAGCGAAGTTCGGTGCAGACGGAACGGTCAGAGCCACAGAAATGGCAACTACGTTGCTTGATACGCCGTAACCGAACTGGGTAACCGCGGTTACGCGGTAGCTCAACGAAGCGCCCTTAGCCGGGGCGGTAATCGATGACGCCAAAGTGCTTGGGGTTAGGTTGGTGATGCTCGTCCAGCTGCTTCCATCTACCGAGGCTTGAACCGAGTAGAAGTTCACTGCGCTGCCACCGAGGTAAGTCGGTGCACCGAATGCGATGTCAACTCGCTTGGTATTGGCGTTGTAGACCGCGGTGAAGTTCTGCGGTGCCGTTGCCTGAGCGTACGGAGTCATTACCGATACGACCGGGCTAGCAGGACCTGAACCCAGTGTGTTGGCGGCAGTGATTCTGAATACGTTCTGCACGCCAGGCAAAGCGCGAGGTGCGGTGTAATTCAGAGTGGTTGCTGGCAACTGGGCGGCAGTGACCCAAGCACCGTTCACTTGACGCTCAACCAAGTAGCCGGTCAAAGTCAAGCCGCCGTTGTCGCTTGGCGCATACCAGCGCACGGTCACATCGGCGGTGCCGGTGAGCGCTGCTACCGGAGCAACAACCGCACTTGGAACCGTGGCCGCAACCGCGATGCTGACACTTGCACTTGGCAAGCTCGACCCATACTGGGTGCTGGCAACGACACGATAGGTGAGGTTAGTTCCCTTGACCGGAGCCGCGACGACTGCGCTCAGGTTAGCGCCACCGGTTGTGGTCAAGGTCGACCAGGTGGTTCCACCATCCCTGCTGACCTGGATGAGGTACAGCTGCACAGTGCCACCACCAAGGTCGGCCGGAGCAGCGTATCTGATTTCAACGCGATTGGTTGTCGGGTTCAAGTTAGCCGCGAAGTTCTGCGGCGCACTTGCCTGTGCAAATGGAGTCAAAAGACTTGCCGCATAGCCGGCTGTGCCGTTACCCAGTGAGTTCTGGGCGGTGACGCGGAAGGTATTGAGTTGACCGAGACCCGCACGAGTGGCGGTGTAGGTCAGCGTCGAACCTGAAACCTGAGCAACCGTTGACCAGACACCAGCTACCTGACGCTCGATGACATATCCGGTGATGGCAAGGCCACCATTGTCAGCTGGAGCACTCCAGCGCAGGCTGACATCCGAGGTGCCAGTCAGCGACAAGATCGGTGCGCCAAGGATTCCCGGGGTCGTGGTCGCCGTCGATAGGGTTACGGTGTTTGAAGCCGCACCGATGCCCGACTGGTTGCGCGCACTCACGTAGTAAGACCAGGTTTGACCCTTGGTTGGTCTCTGAGTGGTGACAGTGGTAACGTTGCCGGCGATGATCGTCTGAGTGACCCAGGTCTGACCGTCACGAGAGACCATCACGTAGTACTGAGTGATTGGCGCGCCGCCGTCGCTGGCCGGAGCCGCCCAGGTAAGGGTGACTGCCGCGCTGTTGCTGACATCGGTTGCGACCAAGTTGCTAGGTGCGCCTGGCTTTGCTGGTGCCGAGTAGGCGGCAACCGAAAGCGAAGGTTCACTTAGACCAACTGCATTCTTGGTCAAAACGCGGTAGCGAACGAACTTGGTTACCGGAGGCGCAGGCACGTTGATTGAAGTGCCAGTTTGCTCGGCGAAGGTAGTCCAAGTGGTTACCGGAGCGGTGGTGCTGTCAAGAGGCCCGCTCGCCTGAATTACATAACCAAGGATGGCCGAACCGCCGTTATCGGCAGGTGAGAGCCAGCGCAAAACCTGCGAACCTGGTGCGCCGGTTAGCCCGACTGAGGTTGGTGCTCCAGGAACCGTTGACAAGGTGGTGAATGAGCTCGCGGTGCTCTCTGGGCTTACTACTTCACCAACCTGTGAGTGAACACTGAAAACGTACTTTCGACCCGGCGACAAAGAATTCAGCTGAACGCTTGGGGTGCTCGAGCCGATCACCGAGTTGAGCGTGCTGCCGTCGACATGATAGGTAACCACGTAGGCAATCGGAGTGGTTGGCGAGGTGCTAGCCACTGCCTTCCAGCCGAGCAACGCAGAGTTGCTGGTTACGTTAGTGGCGGTTAGCGCAGTCGGCACGTCTGGAACACCGGCGACCGTGGTGAACGAAACGCTGTTCGATGGGTTGCTGACGCCGAGTGCATTGGTGGCTCGGATGCGAAGCAGGTAGGTGGTGCCAGAAACTAGGCCCGTCAAGGTAGCTGAGTTGACGGTCGAAGTAGCAACCACCGTCCAGCGTGGAGCAAGCGCACTGTAGAGCTCGACGCTGTAACCCGAAATCGGTGAACCGCCATCATTCATGATCGACCAAGAAACCGAGGCGGTGCTCGAACTTGGGGTCACGACCGGCTTTCCCGGAGGAGTCGGTGCACCGACCAGAGTCTTGGCGGTGACCACAGACGAGATCAAACCTGAACCGATTGCGTTGTAAGGGTAAATCGAGAACGAGTAGTTCGTGTTGGCGTTCAAGCCGGTGAGCACGAAGCTGTTCAGGTTTTGACCGATTGCATTCCAAGAAGTGGCATAAATGTCTCCCGGTGCGCGGGCAAGGATGATGTGACCCTTCATCGGTGAGCCACCGTCGCTGGCACCGTCAACCCAGTTGATGGTTGCGCTGTTAGCGCTGATGGTTGGCACCGAAAGCGAAACTACCTTGTCTGGTGCATTCAAGACCGGGTTAGGGTTTGGAACCACTGGTTCGGCACCACGAACAAAGTTGTCATTTAGAAGAACGTTGCCGAACTGGCTCTGGGCGTTGTTGATGGCATTCTTGATGCCGCCATCCTTCAGTGCCTTGGCGACCTGTGCCGGCGAAGCGGTTGGGTGCTGAGCCAAGTAGAGAGCTGCAACACCAGAAACGTGAGGGGTCGCCATCGAGGTTCCGCTCATCACGGTCGAGCCAGCTGGGTCGGTGGCCTTGGCCGAAACGATGTTGGTTCCCGGCGCGAAGATATCGACGCAGTCACCGTAGTTCGAGAAGTAGGCGCGGGTGTCGCTCGGGTCACTGGCGCCGACGGTAAACGCATCCGGGGTTCCTGAAGGCGAGTACTTACAGGCGTCATCCCCCGAGTTTCCGGCGGCGATCACTGGAAGAATGCCGCCGTCGTATAGCTTCTTGACTCCGGCGTTTAGAAGCGGCTGTGCGCCACCGCCGATGCTCATGCTCATAACCGCTGGAGTGCCGGCTGGGTTGTTTGCAAGAATCCAGTCAAGAGCCTTGAGGATGTCTGAGGTCATGCCGTAGCCGTTGCAAGCTAGAACACGAACCGGAACGATGGTGGCGGCTTTCGCAACACCATACTTGGTGCCGGCTGCGGTTCCTGCAACGTGGGTTCCGTGGCCGTGACAGTCTTGGCCCTGCATGTTTTGGCCTAGGGCGTCATAACCGGTCAGAATGCGGCCGTCGAACTCAGGGTTGCTAGCCATAACACCGGTGTCGACTACATAGATGCGAACACCCTTGCCGCCATCGGTTGGGTAGCTGAACGAGTTGTCGAGAGTAGTGCCCTGCTGGTCGAGGCGGTCGAGACCCCAAGATGGAACCGGGCTCTCGGTGTCTAGCAACGACATCTGCTGGTCTGGCTGAATGCTGACCACGTTAGGGTCGGCCGCAAGCACACTGGCTTCGAAGTCGGTTAGGGGAACCGTGAAGCCATCGAGCACTAAGTCGAGTTGGTCAAGAGGCACTTCGCCCATGCCGAACAGTGACTTCAAGACCGCATCCTGGCCAGCAGCGGTCGTTTGAACGATGTAGGTCGTGCGCTGAACGGCCGCGAACGCCTGGCTCGGCATTACACCGGCCGTGATCAAGACTGCCAAAATTGCAGCCGCTAGAAAACGTAGACGTGAAAACACTTGAAGCCCCCTGTTGTTCGGTTACATGAACCTATTTCAAGGGTAGGACAAAAACTACTTCATGAATAGTGCTGTGAGGCGGCGGGTTGTAAAGATCAAACCAAGCACGATCATCACCACGAAGTAAATAACGTGTCCAAATAGACCCCAACTGACGTTGCCCAGCATGAACGAACGCTCAAGCTGAATCGCATGCCACAGCGGCATCGCCTGAATAATCGACTGGATCCACTGCGGGTAAATGCTTAGCGGGTAGAAGGTGCCCGAGAACAAGAACATCGGCAACATGAAGAAGTTGATCCAGTTCATCTGGTGAAAAGTGTTCAGATAAGAGGTGATGGCCATGCCGAAAGACGCGAAACCGAATGCAATCAAAACAGCGCCTGGGATGGCTAACAGCGCCCACCAACTCGGAATCAAGCCGAGCGGAGCCATGACCGCCATGAAACCAATCGCGTAAATCAAGCCTCGCAGCAATGCCCAACCGATTTCACCGATCGCCACATCCAAGGGGCCAAGCGAAGTCGCCAACATGGTTTCGTATAGCTTGGCGAAGTGCATCTTGAAGAAGACGTTCCAGGTCGAGTCGTAGATCGCGCCATTCATCGCCGAGGTGGCCAAGAGTGCTGGAGCGATAAAGGCAGCGTAAGACACCGGGTGCCCAGCACCATCGGTGACACCGCCGATCAGCTTGCCGATTCCGAAACCGAAGGCCAGTAGATAGAAGAGTGGCTCGACGAAACCCGAGAGAACGATGATCCAGTTCGAACTTCTGAATGCCATGAAGTTGCGTTCGAGAGCGACTCGCGAACGGCCTGAATAGATTGCCCGCCCAGGTTTGTTGCGTCGACGTTCGGCGATTGCCACGGCACTGTCGACTGCCACATTGATCATGCTCATGCGGCTAGCCTCTTTGCGGTCTGACGATAGGCGAGGTTTAGGCCGACAACCAACCAAAGGGCCAAGTAGATCCAGTGAGAGATGGTTATCCATCCTTGTTGCGGGCTGCCGTAGCTAATGGTTCGGCCGAGGTCGGTGCCGTGCCAGAGTGGTGAAATCCAACCGACCCACTGCAAGTAGACCGGCATCGATTCGAGTGGATAGAAGGTTCCCGAGAACATCATCATTGGAGCGATGATGAAACGGCCGACGATGGCGAAGAATCCGTCATCTTCTTTTACGAATGTTGTTACCGCCATCATTACAGCGCCGAAAGCGGCGCCGGCAAGTATGGCGGAAAAGAACATAGGCAAGACCACGTCAAAGGTGATGGCGCCAAATGCTAGGAGCACGCCTTCGTAAATCGCCACGGTCACTAGCGTGCGCAACAGCGCCGAGGCCATGACACCGTTCACAATGTCGCGCGCGGTGATCGGTGTTGAGTTCATCGCAAAGAAGTTCTTATCCCAGAGAAACCCCTCCATGACCGGAAACGAGGTTTCATCCTGGTAGGCCTGGATTGCCGCACTGGCGAGCAAAGCCGGAGCCAAGAAAGTCAGGTAAGAAACTCCACCGAGTTGAGAAGCGCTGCCATTCTTGTCGACCAAGGCACCGATGCCGATGCCGACCGAGAACAGGTACAACACCGGGTTTCCGAGACCGAAGGCCGCGATCGAACCCCACCACTTCATCATGTTGCGCACACGCGCCTCGGTCACGTGTAGCCAAGCAAAGTTGCGTGCCCTGGCTACGTCAACCAGCTTCAGCGAACCCTGCCAAGCCGACTTGTGCACCGGCTTTTCGATCGAGGTGTTCGACATTACTCAACCAACGTTCTGCCGGTGAGGCGCAAGAATACGTCTTCGAGTGAACTACGGCGAACCAAAGAAGTGACCGGCTCAAGACCCATCTTTAGAATCGCCTGAAGGTCGGCTTCACCGTTCTCCGAATAGATAAGGATGCGGTCAGGAAGCACCTCGGTGCGGTGACCAAGGTGGCTGATCTGCTCGGCGATTTCGATGTTCTTGCTCGAACCGAAACGCACCTCGAGCACCTCTTTGCTCGCATAACGCTTAATCAGGTCGGCCGGGCTACCTTCAGCCATGATCTTGCCCTTGTCCATCACGATTAGGCGGTCACAAAGCTGCTCGGCCTCATCCATGTAGTGGGTTGTGATGACCAGCGTGACGCCCTGTTCCTTTAGGCGGAATAGGCGATCCCACAGAATGTGGCGTGCCTGTGGGTCTAGGCCGGTGGTTGGCTCATCGAGCATCAAGATCTCTGGCTCATTGACCAGTCCGCGAGCGATGGTCAAGCGGCGCTTCATACCGCCAGAGAGCTCTTCCGCCTTGCTGTTGCGCTTTTCGGTCAGCTGAGCAAACTCGAGCAGCTCTTCAACCTTGCCCTTCAAAAACTTGCGGCTGAGACCGAAAAAGCGACCGTAAGAAAAGAGGTTCTCGTGAACCTTTAGCTCGCGATCGAGGTTGTCTTGCTGTGGCACCACACCGAGGTGGGCGCGAATCTCTGGGCCGCGCTTATTTGGATCCAAGCCAAGGATGGTGAGTTCGCCGCCGGTTCGCTTCGACACTGAAGCGATCATTTTCATGGTGGTCGACTTGCCCGCTCCGTTAGGCCCTAGAAGGCCGAACGCCTCGCCCTTGCGAACCTCGAAATCGATGCCGTCGACGGCAGTAAATTCGCCGTAAACCTTGGTCAGGCCACGGGCGAAAATCATGTGAGTTTGTTCTTCTGGTGAAGTCATAGTCGCTAATCTACTAGCCTTAATCTGTGTCCGATACCAAGCCTAAATCCGCGAGTCCGCGTGTGAAACTTGGCAACACCAGGGTCACCGGAAAAGAGCAGTATTACACCCCGAACGACCTCGCCGAAAAGCTGATTTCCGAGGTTTCTGCCCTGGTTCCTGACCTAGCCATCCGAACGGTTATCGAACCAGCTGGCGGCACCGGCTCGTTCATCAAGGCGGCACAGGCCATTGGCGTGACTGAATTCTTGTCATTCGACATTGAGCCAAAACACTCGCTGGTGAAAAAGGCCGATTTCTTGGCTAAGAAAATCATCGCCAAGGATGCCGTAACCATCTCGAACCCACCCTTTGGTCGCAACAACTCGCTCAGCATCCCATTTTTCAATAAGGCAGCCGAGCACAGTGAGTTCATCTGCTTCATCGTGCCTAGATCTTGGCGCAAGTGGTCGGTCATCAATCGCCTCGACCGCCGCTTTCACCTGATCGCCGATCACGACATTCTCATCGACTACGAGGATGACCTCGGCGAGCGCCTATCGAGCCGAACCAGCCTGAGCACCTGCTTTCAAATCTGGCAGCGCAAGACCGAGCTTCGACCAATCATCAAGGTGAAAGACCTGGGCTTGATTGAAAAGTGTGGCCCTGCCGAGGCCGACGTTGCCTTGACTATCTTTGGCTTCGGCTGCGGAAAGGTTCGCACCGAGTTCGACCGCAAGCCAAACTCGACTGTGATGTTCCTGCGAGTTATCCACCCCGAAGCTTTGGCCGCTTTAAAGAGCGTAGATTTCAATAGGTTCTCTAAAAACACCGCTTATACGGCAGCCCTGGCGCTGCCCGAAATCAACTACCTGTTGAATGAGCGTATTTTTGGGAATCCTCACCTAGAAGAACAGGGTTAATACCGACATGAGCATGATGGGTGGCCGCGGACGCGGTCGAGCAATGACGCCAAAAGACACCGGCCCTAAGGCTAAGTTCTCACAACTGCTGCCATACCTTCTCGAGCACAAGGGTGCGCTTTGGATCGCGATGGCGCTGTCGGTGTTTGGCGCGGGCATCAGCCTGGCTCAGCCTCTGGTTGTCGGTCAGGTAATTACCGCCGTGCAGCACAAGGGTGATTTGGGCCCGATTGTCTTCTTGTTGATTGCTGTGATCCTCGGCTCGGCGGTTACCGGCGGATTCATGTACTACGTGTTGGCTAAGGCCGGCGAAGGCGTGGTTTTCTCTGCTCGTCAGAAGCTTGCTCACCGCCTGCTAAAACTTCCGATTCACGAGTATGACCTTCGCCGCACCGGCGACTTGGTTTCACGGGTCGGTTCAGACACCACCCTGTTGCGCGCAGTGCTTACCCAGGGTCTCGTCGATGCCGTTGGCGGCATCTTGATCTTTGTCGGTTCGATGGTCGCAATGGCAATCATCGACCCATTGCTGCTCGGCCTAACCTTGCTGATGGTCATCATCGCGATCGCTTCTATTTCGGTTACCGCTCGCCAGGTGCGTTCGGCTACCACCAAGGCTCAACAGAGAGTCGGCGACATGTCGGCCGCGGTTGATCGTGCGCTATCAGCGGTTCGCACCATCCGTGCCGCACGTGCCGAACAGCGCGAGAGCCAGTCGATAGTCAAGGATGCCACCGAAGCGTTCAAGCAGGGCGTGAAGATCGCTCGAATCAACGCCATGATCACCCCGATTGCCGGTTTGGCCATGAACGGCGCATTCATCGTCGTGCTCGGTGTTGGTGGCTACCGCGTTGCAACCGGCACCACCTCGGTTGCCAGCCTGATCACCTTCATCTTACTTATGTTCCAGATGATTCGCCCGCTGGGTCAGGCATTCGGCGCATACAGCTCGGTTCAGTCGGGCCTCGGTGCGCTGGCCCGCATCCAAGAGATCTTGGATGTGCCACTCGAAGAAACCGAAGCCGAGGCGCGCAATGCCGCCAAGCCGGTTGCCGTCAACGACATCGCACTCGAGTTCGATGGGGTCTCGTTCGGTTATGCCGCTCCGGCCGCAACCGAAGAGAACCCAAACCCAGAGAGCCGCGAGGTGCTCGACAAGGTTTCGTTCACCATCAAGCGCGGTTCGCGCGTAGCTCTGGTTGGCCCATCCGGTTCGGGCAAGTCGACAATCTTCTCTCTTATCGAACGCTTCTATGAGCCATCTTCCGGTCAAATCCTCATGGATGGCCAGGCGGTGACCACTCTTAGCCGCGGTTCGCTGCGCTCTCAGATTGGTTACGTCGAACAGGATGCCCCGGTGCTTGCCGGTTCGCTGCGCGCCAACCTGATGATCGGTTCGCCTGACGCCACCGACGAGCAGTTGACCGCAGTCTTGGCCGAGGTGAACCTGACCGAGGTTCTAGAGCGTGACAAGCGTGGTCTTGACGCCGAGGTTGGAGAGAACGGCATCATGCTTTCTGGTGGTGAGCGTCAGCGTCTGGCTATTGCCCGTGCGCTGCTGTCGGCTCCCCCGATTCTGTTGCTTGACGAGTCGACTTCATCCTTGGATGGCTTGAACGAACAGCGCATGCGCGAGGCAATCGACTCGGTGGCAAAGAACCGCACCCTGCTGGTGATTGCTCACCGCCTCTCGACCGTGGTCGACAGCGACCAGATCATCGTGCTTGAGCACGGCAAGGTCATCGGCGTTGGCACACACAGCCAGTTGGTCGAATCGACTCCGCTTTATAAGAAGCTTGCCAAGCAGCAACTGCTGGTTTAGGACTATTTGAGAGGTTGCGTGGCCGTTCATCCTTGTATTCTTAGAAAAGAATTTCAATGTTGAAAGGTGCCGCTCATGGCTTTACCTACCGAACGCAGTTACGCCGAAGCGCTTGACGCCGCCGACCCGCTAGCCCACTACAAGAGCCAGTTTCAGATCAGCGATCCTGACCTGTGCTACCTCGACGGAAACTCTCTAGGTCGCCTGCCGATTGCCGCGGTGAAGGGTGTCAACGATTTTCTAACCAACGAGTGGGGTCGTGAACTGGTCGACGGCTGGGCGCACTGGATTGACGAATCACAGGCCGCCGGAAACCTCTTGGGGCGCGCCGTGCTCGGTGCCGCCGAGGGTCAAACCTTGGTTCAAGACACCACCTCGGTCAACTTCTATCAGATGTGCTTGGCGGCCATCAAGGCTCGCCCTGGTCGCAAGACCATCATCATTGACGCCTCAAACTTCCCTACCGACCGCTACATCCTTGCCGGCATTGCCAAGGATTTCGGCCTCAACCTAGTGACCCTTAACAACGACGGCACCGGCGGCCCTGGCTCGGTCGAGATCGAGTCAGACTGCGAGCTGATTTCTCCAGAGGCGCTGGCGCCACACCTAAACGACGATATTGCGTTGGTCACCCTTCAGGCAATCCACTACCGCTCTGGCAGCCGCCCTGACATCAAGGGCATCACCGACCTCGTTCGTTCGCACGGCGGCTTGGTCGTCTGGGATGCGTCACACGCAGCCGGCGCAATCGACCTGCAGTTTGACGACTGGGGCGTCGACCTCGCGGTTGGTTGCACCTATAAGTACGGCAACTCGGGCCCTGGTTCACCGGCCTGGCTCTATGTCGCCAAGCGAATCCAGCCAGAGGTTCTGCCGACCATTCAAGGATGGTTCGCCAACGACAAGCAGTTCGAGATGGGCCCATTCTTTGAGGTTGCCGATGGCATTCGCCGATTCCAGATCGCCAGCCCCTCGATTGTTGGCATTCGAATCATGCAGGCCAGCTACCGAATGATCGAAGAGGCCGGCATGGCCGCGATCAGCGCCAAGGCGGCGGCTGGCAGCCAGCTCATCCTTGATTTGTTTGATGCTTGGTTGGCGCCTCTCGGTTTCACTTTGCTGACCCCTCGCGAGGCAGACCGTCGCGGTGGCCACATCACCGTGGGCCACCCTGACGCCAAGAAGATCGCCGCTGCGCTGCGCAAGTTCGCCAATGTCGTGCCCGACTATCGCACCCCTGACTCGATTCGTCTCGCCATGGCCCCGCTGCCTACCAGTTACGTCGAAATCTGGGATGGGCTCGAGCGCATGCGCGACCTAGTTGCGTCGAAGAAGTACCTAGAAGTTGAAGACAACGGAAGTCGAGTTACCTAATGAGCAAGGCCATCACTTACATCTCTTATCTGAAGGTCGATGAACTGCTTGAACTGCAGCAGCCAGAATCAGATGGCGAACACGATGAAATGTTGTTCATCATCATTCACCAGACCTATGAGCTTTGGTTCAAGCAGATGCTGCACGAGATTGCTGAGCTTCAGCGCGTTTTGCCGCTGGGCGAAACCCACCGAGCACTGGCGATTCTTGGCCGAGTTCGCACCATCATGAAGACCTGTGTCGGCCAACTCGACATCCTTGAGACCATGACTCCCCTGCAGTTCAATACCTTCCGTGGTCGCCTGCAGTCTTCTAGCGGATTCCAGTCTGCCCAGTTCCGCGAGTTTGAAGCGGTGCTTGGTCGCCGCGACCAGGCCGGTGCGGGAGCCGAAAAGCACACCGGCATGGGAATGGCCGAACACCTGATTCCCGGTTCACCGGCCCGTGCGCGTGTTGAAGCGGCCATGACTCGACCTTCGCTTTGGGATAGCGCCCTCGCCTACCTAGCCAGCCGCGGCCACGCGATTCCGGCCGAGGTTCTAACTCGAGACGTCAGCGTTGGCTATGAAGCCAATGAGGGTGTCCAGGATGTGCTGCTTGCCATCCACCACGAAGACCAAGACGCAGCAGCTATCTGTGAACGCCTTGTCGACTTGGATGAAGGCCTGCAAGAGTGGCGCTACCGTCACGTCAAGATGGTTGAGCGCACGATCGGACACAAGATGGGTTCGGGCGGCTCGTCAGGAGTTGGCTACTTGGCCTCGACACTGTTCCGCCCAGTGTTTCCTGACCTTTGGGCTATTCGCTCACGCTTCTAGAGTCGGTTCTCGCTTCTAGTGAAGCGCCAATGCCGCGGTGTCGAGCACGAACTTTAGGTTCAGTGCGATCAGCACGGTCGAAATCAAAACGCCAAGGATGATTGTTCGCTTGCGGTTGACCAGTTCGGCCATCAGCTTTTTCTTCGAGGTCAGATAGACCAGCGGAATCAGAGCGAACGGCAACCCGAATGACAAAAGCACCTGGCTGATTAGCAAGACCGAGGTCGGGCTGCTGCTGACAAGCAAGATAGCCACCGCAGGGACGATGGTGATTGCACGACGAATCCAAGGCGAGATCTTGCGATTGATCAGACTGCCCATAACCTCGCCACCGGCGTAGGCGCCCACCGCCGAAGATGCCAGACCACTGGCCAAAAGTGCCAGCGCGAAGAGCACGGCAAGGGTAGGGCTCACGGTGTCATATAGACGTCTGAAGGTTTCGTAGATCGGGTCGGCGCTGCCGGCGCCATCCTTGAAGACCGTTGCACCGATTAGCAATAGGCAAAGGTTTACGAAGCCAGCGATGCCAAGGGCGAGGGTCACGTCGATGCGGGTTACGCGAAGCAGTGACTTTCTTGCCGAGGCAGAACCGACCGCACCAAACTTGTCGCGCACAAAGGCGCTGTGGCTATAGATTGCGTGCGGCATGACGGTTGCACCGAACATGCCCAGGGTTACGAGCAGGGACGCCTGAGATTCGATTCTTGGAACGAGCCCCGAAGCGAGCTGGCTCAGGTCAATCAGGCCAAAGTTTACGGCCGCGATGATTCCGGCCGAGGTCACCACGGTGAGGGCAATGATCAGCGCTGTGAAGAAACCGCGGGTCTTGCCGTGGCTAGCCAGGATGACCATCGACATTAGCGCGGTCACTACGGCACCGGCACCCAGTGGCAGGCCGAACAGGATGTTTAGCGCCACTGCTCCACCAACAACCTCGGCGATTTCGGTGGCCAGGATGACCAACTCGGCCTGAAGCCAGTAGGCCAGGCGCCCGAACTTGGTCTTGAATTGGCCGCTGAGCAGGCCGGTTAGGCTTTCGCCGGTGCCGAGCGCGAGCTTAGCCGCGAGATATTGAACGAACCAGGCGGTTGCATTAGCAAGCAACACCACCCAGACGAGCGAAAACTTAAACATCGCCCCAGAAGCCAGGTTAGATGCAAAGTTGCCGGGGTCTAAATAAGCGACCCCGGCAACTAAAGCCGGACCTAGTTTGCCCAGTGTTGGGCTAAGCGATGTTGTCTTAGAAGTCCCAGTCGTCATCGCTAGTAGCCTCGTGCTTACCGATCACGTAAGACGAACCTGAACCCGAGAAGAAGTCGTGGTTTTCGTCTGCGTTCGGTGACAAAGCCGAAAGGATGGCTGGGTTTACCTGCGAAACTTCGCGAGGGAACAATGGGTCGAAGCCAAGGTTCATCAGCGCCTTGTTGGCGTTGTAGTGCAAGAAGTGCTTCACGTCTTCGGTTAGACCAAGGTCGTCGTAAAGGTCGGCGGTGTACTTGATCTCGTTGTCGTAAAGCTCGAGCAATAGGTCGTAGGTGTAAGCCTTGATCTCTTCGCGGCGAGCCTCGGTCTCGGCTTCCATTCCCTTTTGGAACTTGTAGCCGATGTAGTAACCGTGGATGGCTTCGTCACGAATGATTAGGCGGATTAGGTCAGCAGTGTTGGTGAGCTTAGCTCGTGATGACCAGTACATAGGTAGGTAGAAACCTGAGTAGAACAAGAATGATTCGAGCAGAGTCGAAGCAACCTTGCGCTTTAGCGGGTCGTCACCGCGGTAGTAGCTGAGAACAATCTCGGCCTTCTTCTGAAGGTAAGGGTTCTCTTCTGACCAGCGGAAAGCCTGCTCGATTTCATCGGTTGAGCATAGGGTCGAGAAGATCGACGAGTAGCTCTTGGCGTGCACCGATTCCATGAATGAGATGTTGGTGTAAACCGCTTCTTCGTGCATGGTAACTGCGTCTGGGATGAGCGCAATCGCTCCGACGGTGCCCTGGATGGTGTCAAGCAGGGTCAGGCCGGTGAAGACGCGCATGGTTAGCAACTGCTCTTCTGGGCGAAGGGTTGCCCACGACTGGATGTCGTTTGCCATCGGCACCTTCTCAGGTAGCCAGAAGTTCGAGGTCAGACGGTTCCAGACTTCGAGGTCCATTGGGTCCTCAAGCTTGTTCCAGTTGACCGGACGAGCGATCTTGTGCTTGGTTTCAGCAGCCATTTTGATCTCTTTCTTTGCTTAGAGCATGCAGCTGACGCAGTCGGCAACTTCGGTGCCTTCTAGTGCCATCTGACGAATGCGAACGTAGTAAATGGTCTTGATGCCGGCGCGCCATGCTGCAATCTGAGCACGGTTGACATCGCGGGTGGTTGCGGTGTCCTTGAAGAACAAGGTCAGTGAAAGACCCTGGTCAACGTGCTGAGTCGCGGCAGCGTAGGTGTCGATGATCTTCTCAGGACCAATCTCGTACGCGTCGTCATAGAACTCTAGGTTGTCGTTAGTTAGGAATGGGGCTGGGTAGTAAACGCGACCTAGCTTGCCTTCCTTGCGGATCTCAATCTTTGACGCAACAGGGTGAATCGAGCTTGTTGAGTTGTTGATGTATGAGATCGAACCGGTTGGCGGAACAGCCTGAAGGTTCTGGTTGTAGATACCGTGCTTCATGACTGACTCGCGAAGTGCGTTCCAGTCATCCTGGGTAGGAATCGCGATGTCAGCGTTTGCGAATAGCTCGGCAACACGTGCGGTTGCTGGCTTCCACTCTTGCTGGGTGTACTTGTCGAAGAACTCACCGGTTGCATACTTCGAGTTTTCGAAGTTGCCGAACACCTTGCCACGCTCGATTGCGATCAGGTTCGATGCGCGAATCGCGTGGTAAACCACGGTGTAGAAGTAGATGTTGGTGAAGTCAATGCCTTCTTCTGAGCCGTAGTGAACGCGCTCACGCGCAAGGTAGCCGTGCAGGTTCATCTGACCAAGACCGATGGCGTGTGACTGGTCATTGCCGTACTGAATCGAACGAACTGACTCGATGTCTGAAAGGTCAGAAACAGCGGTTAGCGCGCGGATCGCAGCCTCAACGGTGCCACCGAAGTCTGGTGAGTCCATTGCCATTGCAATGTTCATCGAACCGAGGTTGCAAGAGATGTCCTTGCCGATCTCGTTGTAGCTGAGGTCAGCGTTGTAGGTGGTCGGGGTGTTGACCTGAAGAATCTCTGAGCAGAGGTTCGACATGTTGATGCGACCCTCGATTGGGTTGGTGCGGTTTACGGTGTCTTCGTAAACGATGTATGGGTAACCCGACTCGAACTGAAGCTCAGCGATGGTCTCGAACAGCTGACGTGCCTTGATCTTGGTCTTCTTGATGCGAGCATCGTCAACCATCTCCTGGTACTTCTCGGTGACCGAGATGTCGCTGAATGGAACGCCGTAAACCTTCTCAACGTCGTATGGAGAGAATAGGTACATGTCTTCGTTGTTCTTAGCCAACTCAAGGGTGACGTCTGGAACGACTACACCGAGGCTAAGGGTCTTGATGCGAACCTTCTCGTCAGCGTTCTCACGCTTGGTGTCTAGGAACTTCATGATGTCTGGGTGGTGAACGTTTAGGTAAACGGCACCGGCACCCTGACGCGCACCAAGCTGGTTTGCGTAGCTGAATGAGTCTTCGAGAAGCTTCATCACTGGGATGACGCCTGATGACTGGCCTTCGATCTTCTTGATTGGTGCGCCTGATTCACGGATGTTGGTTAGTGAAAGGGCAACACCGCCACCCCGCTTTGAAAGCTGCAGTGATGAGTTGATCGCACGGGCGATTGACTCCATGTTGTCTTCGGTGCGAAGCAAGAAGCAAGAGACGAACTCGCCGCGCTGGGCCTTGCCGCAGTTTAGGAAGGTAGGAGTTGCCGGCTGGAAACGACCGGTGATCATCTCTTCGACTAGCTTCATCGCGCGGTCTTCGTTGCCCTCGGCTAGAACCAAAGCGGTCATAACCACGCGGTGCTCGAAGCGCTCTAGGTAGTGTGCGCCATCGAAGGTCTTCATTGCATAGCTGGTGAAGAACTTGAAGGCACCGAGGAACGACTCAAAACGGAACTTGAATGAGAACGCGTAGTCGTGGATCTTGGTTAGGAACTCGAAGCTGTACATGTTGAGCACCTCTGGCTCGTAGTACTCCTTCTCGACTAGGTAGTCGAGGCGCTCCTTGAGGTTGTGGAAGAACACGGTGTTGACGTTCACGTGCTCAAGGAAGTACTGACGTGCAGCCAGCTTGTCCTTGTCGAACTGAATCCTGCCCTCATCGTTGTAGAGGTTCAGCATCGCGTTTAGCTCGTGGTAGCCCAGGGTCGAAGCCTGAGTCTTCTCCATCAGTGTTGATTCCATAGTGTCTCCATTTTGTTGTGCACGACTTCGACGTCGTAAGGGGTTCCCAGCAACTCGAATCTGTGGAGCAGCGGTACCTGGCATTTCATTGCCACGATCTCGCCGGCTCGGCAGTATTTGTCGCCGAAGTTGGTGTTTCCCGCGGCGATTACTCCGCGGATTAAATCTCTATTTTGTTGCTGGTTGAGAAAGCGAATGACCTGTTTTGGAACACTGGTTGCATCGTCTCCTCCCCCGTAGGTTGGAACGATTAGAACATAAGGGTCTGACATCATCAGAGGAGTTTCCGATGCCATTACCGGGATTCTGTGGTGCGTGACGCCTAGTTTGTCGACGAAGCGTTTGGTGTTCTCAGAGACATTCGAAAAATAAGCTATTTCGAACATCTGCGGAGGGTCTTAGGCTGCGGCTAGCTTGGCGATCATGTCAGGACGGAAACCTGACCAGTGGTCGTCGCCAGCAATAACAACTGGAGCTGCCTGGTAGCCAAGAGCCTTTACTAGCTCTAGAGCGGTCTCATCCTGGCTCATGTCAACGACGTTGTACTCAACTTCATTGCGGTCTAGGAACTTCTTGGTGCTGTCGCACTGGACGCATGAAGGAAGGGTGTAAACGGTAACGGTCATGATGTTTCTCCTCTGAAATCTAAAAATCTCTAACTTCGGCCTATATTTCAGGGATTTTGCTGGTTTTTGCCAGTTTTCGCCGATCGCTAGATTTAGGCGGATTTCCCCGTTTTTTGGCTTATTTAGTTGAGATGACCAGACTAAGCCCTAGATGTAGTGCTTCGCAAATAGTTTATGGCGTGTCGCGCAAAGAATTTTTAAATCTTTTTTCTTGGCGAAATTAATGAAATATTCACCGCGTGGCGCACAAAATTAGCCCCTAATTGGGTGAAAAATAGACGTCTTTTTTGCGAAAAGTGCGAATTGCTAGCGCGAAGCCGAGTCGACTACGTTTTTGACCAGCATTGCGCGGGTCATTGGGCCCACTCCGCCTGGGTTTGGCGATAGCCAACCGGCGATTTCGGCAACTCGTGGGTCGACGTCGCCAACCAGGGTGGCCTTGCCATCCTGGCCCTCGACGCGGGTGATGCCAACATCTAGCACCGCAGCGCCTGGCTTGATCCACTCAGGCTGCACGAAGTGTGCAACGCCGAGTGCACCAATAACGATGTCTGCGCGCTTTACCGCGGCCTCAAGATCGCGAGACGCCGAGTGAAGCAGGGTCACGGTTGAGTCGATGCCCTTGCGAGTCATCAATAGGCCTAGTGGGCGGCCAACGGTCACACCGCGACCAATGATGGCAACCTCGGCACCCTTCATCGGCACGTCGTAGCGTGACAGCAGTTCGACGATGCCGGCCGGGGTGCAAGGCAGTGGTGAGGTTAGCTCGCCCGAGACACCGAGCACCAGGCGACCCAAGTTGGTTGGGTGTAGGCCATCGGCATCCTTGTCAGGGTCGATCAGCTCGAGCATCTCGTTGGTGTCGATGCCAAACGGCAGAGGCAACTGAACGATGTAGCCGGTGACATCCTTGGCGCTGTTCAGATCGCGAATCGCAGCACGAACATCAGCGGCCGAAGCCGACTGAGGCAGGTCGATGCGAATCGAGTGAATGCCAACCTCGGCGCAGTCGCGGTGCTTACCGCCCACGTATGAGTGTGAGCCCGGGTCGTCGCCGACCAGCAGCGTGCCGAGACCGGGGGTGATTCCCTTTTGCTTTAGGTGGATGACGCGTTCGGCAAGTTCGGCCTTGATCGCCTTTGCGGTGGCCAGGCCGTCGAGCTTTATTGCAGTCATCTACTTCTCTCTTAAGGAACCTGGATTACCAGTTCTCAAGGCCGCTGTATAGCGGGAATGCCTCGGTTAGCTTGGTGGTGCGTGCGCGCAACGCTGCGATGTCTGGGTTTGGAACCAAGACGCCGGCGATGATCTCGGCTACCTCTGCGAACTCAGCCGCGCCGAAGCCACGGGTTGCAAGAGCAGGGGTACCGATGCGAACACCAGAGGTGACCATTGGTGGACGTGGGTCGTTTGGAACCGAGTTGCGGTTCACGGTGATGCCGACCTCGTGTAGCAGGTCTTCGGTCTCTTGACCGTTGATCGGTGCGTTGCGAAGGTCAACTAGCACTAGGTGAACCTTGGTGCTTCCGGTTAGAACCTGAACGCCGTTGGCAACAACATCGGCCTGCATTAGACGCTTGGCGATGATGTCGGCACCCTCGAGAGTGCGCTTCTGGCGATCCTTGAACTCTTCGCTCATGGCAGCCTTGAAAGCAACCGCCTTAGCAGCGATAACGTGCATTAGCGGGCCACCCTGCTGACCAGGGAACACTGCCGAGTCAATCTTCTTGGCGTATTCGGCCTTGCACATGATTAGACCCGAACGAGGGCCAGCTAGAGTCTTGTGAACGGTGGTTGAAACCACGTCTGCGTAAGGAACTGGGTTCGGGTGCAGACCTGCTGCAACTAGACCAGCGAAGTGAGCCATGTCGACCCAAAGCTTTGCTCCAACCTCGTCGGCAATCTTGCGGAACTCTGCGAAGTCAAGGTGCTGTGAGTAAGCAGACCAACCGGCGATTAGAACCTGAGGCTTGACCTCGTGTGCACGGGCACGAACAATGTCCATGTCGATTAGGTGAGTCTCGGCGTTTAGCTCGTAAGCGTGAGCCTCATACATCTTGCCCGAGAAGTTCAAACGCATACCGTGGGTTAGGTGGCCACCGTGAGCAAGCTCTAGACCAAGGATGCGGTCGCCAGGGTTAGCTAGCGCCATAAGCACGGCGGCGTTAGCCGATGCACCCGAGTGTGGCTGAACGTTTGCGTGCTCGGCACCGAAGAGTTCTTTCGCGCGGTCGCGAGCTAGGTTCTCGGCGACGTCAACGGCCTCGCAGCCACCGTAGTAGCGCTTGCCTGGGTAACCCTCGGCATACTTGTTGGTTAGAACTGAGCCCTGTGCCTCTAGAACACCGCGTGAGACGAAGTTCTCGCTCGCGATCATCTCAAGCATGTTGCGCTGGCGGTCTAGCTCAGCTTTTAGAACTGCTGCGATCTCTGGATCGGTTTCGCTGAGTGGCAAGTTGAATGAAGAAGACATTAATGGGCTCCTAAAGGCCTGATGCGGTGAGGTAATTCTACCATCCGATAAACTGGCAGTTATGACCTCTTCAGCCACAACCCACTGGGTTCTCACCTTTGTTTGCGAAGACAAGCCCGGCATCGTGCACGCCATCTCTGGCGCGATTGTGGCTGCGAACGGAAACATCACCGAGTCGCACCAGTACACCTCGCTAGACACCGGCCGTTTCTTCATGCGTTTGCAGATCGAATCGGCTGTTCCACGCGAGATGTTTGAGGCCCAGTTGGCGCCGGTCATTGCTCGTTACGACATGGACTCAGTGCTCGACATCGTCGGCCGCCCAATGAAGACCCTGGTTTTGGTCTCGAAGAGCGCCCACTGCTTGAACGACATTTTGTTCCGTCAGCGCAGCGGCCAGCTACCGGTCGAGATTCCAGCCGTTTTCGGAAACCACTCAGACCTCGCCTCACTCGCCGAGTTCTATTCGATTCCTTTCGAAGAGCACGCCATCACCGGCGAGGCAGACAAGCGCGCCTTCGAGTCAATGCTTCGCACCTTCATCAACTCGGCCGGCATCGAACTAATTGTTCTTGCCCGCTACATGCAGGTTCTTTCTGAAGAGTTCTGCAAAGAGTTCGAGGGTCGCATCATCAATATTCACCACTCGTTCTTGCCAGGCTTCAAGGGTGCAAACCCATACGCCCAGGCACACGCTCGCGGCGTGAAGCTAATCGGTGCCACCGCCCACTTCGTGACCGCCGACTTGGATGAAGGCCCGATCATCGAACAGAACGTTGTTCGTGTTGAGCACTCAGACTCAAAGAAGCGCCTAGTCTCGATCGGCCAGGATGTCGAGTCAAAGACCCTGGTTCAGGCGATGCGCTGGTATTCAGAGCACCGCGTGCTTCTCGACGGTGACCGCACCGTCATCTTCAGCTAAACGCTGTCACCAATCTGAACCGCTTTCGATGGGCGGCTATCTTTCTGCGCCTGGCGCTTTGAATGCCAAGGATGACCCCGACGCCGCCAAGCGCAACTGCGGCAATCTCGAGTGATGTTGACAGCACTGCGGTTATCGATGGCTCGGCTTTGATTTGAGCAGGCGTGGTGGTGACTGGATGCAGTTCTTCGGCTTCGAGTGCCCTTGGATTTGAAAACACTTGGATTCCTCGCTGGCGCGATGGCGCTTCTTTTCGGGTTGTCACGGGCCTGACCGCGGCTTCGATTGGCACGGAGAAATAAGGAATCACAAACACCGAGTCGGTGGCTTCGGTGGTGCTCGCAATCGGTTCGGGGGCAGGAGTTTCAGCAACCGGGCTCTCGATTATCACCGGAGTTCGCGGCGTCTCAACAACCGGCGCTACCACCACCGCAACGCTTTCAACGACCGGCGGTTCAGGTGTCGGTTCAGTAGTTGGCGGACTGGTTGGCGCATCACTCGGCGGGCCAGGCAACACGGCGGCCGGCTGTGGTTCGGCGGTTGGGGTAGGAGTTGGGGTTGCGCTCGCAGTGGGCGTTGGGGTTGGAGTTGGTGTCAATACCGGAGCCTGGCTTTGCACCGCCGCCAGCTTGTAATGGACGATGGCATGGCCCACGCCCGCTGGCGCTCCCCCATGTCGGACGAAGGCAGCAAACGCATCGTTCACTTCTTCCACTACAACGACGCTTGGATCGGTTATGTCAACTGTCGACCCGTGAACGTAAACGTGTCCTCCGGACGCTTGGGAAGAGAATGTCGATTCCAAAATCGAATAGTTAAGGATCGATTCGCGACCCACTGCAATCGAGAACCGATCAGGGCTCGACCAGAAAGACACGATTACAAAATCACCCCGAGCACCCGAAACCACATCCTGGGAGCCTTCGAGCTGAACCCAAATCTTTGAACTTCCAGCCGGGGCAACCCATTCATAAACCTCATCGGACGGACCAAAGATGACTGTGCAATCGAGGCCGGCGCAAACTGCAGCGGGGTTGGCGGTCAGAGCCGATGCCGGTCGAATTATGAGCCCGACCAGAACGAAACAAATCAACCCAATGATGATGAATAGTCTGGCCAAACGACCGCTTCGGTTTACGTGCATGCCAAAAGCAAACAAGGACAACAGATTATTTGCCCGAGTTGTTCACAACCAAATGACCGTCAACTAGAGTTCAAGAATGACCTCAAAGTTCTCAGTCAAGTCAGTTTTCAAGTTCCTCGCCATCGGTGTTGTAGCAGCGTTGCTTCCAACCGGATACGGGGCCGCCGCCACCGAGGGGCAGGTCGTTACCACCCAAAGTGTTGGCGTTCAGATGTTCGAGTGGACCTGGAATTCACTGGCCAAGGAATGCACCAGCAACCTGGGCCCTGCAGGCTATGACTGGGTTGAGGTCAGCCCACCACAAGAGCACATCGTTGGTGACCAGTGGTGGACCCACTACCAGCCAACCAGCTACAAGATTGAGTCAAACCTTGGCACCCGCGCAGAGTTCGCAGCCATGGTTGACACCTGTGGCAAAGCCGGAGTTTCGATCATCGCCGATGCCGTCATCAACCACATGGCGGCCAGCAGCACCGTCGGCTGGGCGGGCACCAAGCACGGCAAGTATGACTACCCTGGCCTCTACACCGAGGCAGACTTTCACCACTGCAAGAGCCCATCTGGCGGCATCGAAGACTGGAACGACCTAACCCAGGTTCAGGAGTGTGAGCTTCTCGGCCTCTCTGACCTAAACACCTCAAGCCCGACCGTTCAAGCAAAGATCGTTGCCTACCTAAACGACCTTCGCTCGCTTGGAGTCAAGGGATTCCGCGTCGACGCCGCGAAGCACATCGCCGTGGCCGACCTGAAGGCAATCGTCAAGGCTTTGCCGGCAGACACATCCTGGTTGTTTGAGGTTTATGACGGTCCCGCCGACCCTCAGCTCTATCGCGAGTTTGGCAACACCTTCGGCTTCAACTGGGCAAAGAGCACCCCGCCGCTATTCAATGTGCCGGGTCAACTCGGCGGCCAGGCTTCTTCGGCCTTCCTCGACACGCTCGATCAGAGCGATGCGACCGTGAACCTAATCAGCAACCACGACACCGAGCGCGACTCGAGCACCCTCACCTATGTGAGCGCTAAGAAGTATGAGTTGGCCAACGAATTCATGCTCGCGATTCCTTACGGCAAGCCGATGGTCTATTCGGGCTATGCCTTCAGCGACCGCGATGCTGGGCCAGCATCCGACTCGAATGGCAAGACCAAGGATGCGGTTTGCCCGAAGTTAAGTAGCTCAGCCGCTAAGGCTCCGAAGGATGGCCAGTTCGTCTGCCAGCACCGATGGGCGGGCATCACGGGCATGATTCAGTGGCGCAAGACCGTCGCCGACGCACCTGCACAGGCCTTCTACAACAAGGGCAACGCTTATGGCTTCAGCCGTGGCAACGCAGGTTTCGTCTTGTTCAACAGCGGCCCGGCTAAGTTCACCAAGGTCGTCAAGACCACTCTGCCAGCCGGCACTTACTGCAACGCCGTGGTCACCGGCAGGCAAGGCGCGAAGGTGTCTTGCCCAGCTGCGGCACGCGTAGTGGTTGCTGCGAACGGCAATGCGAACATCAGTCTCGCGGGCTGGACTTCAGTGGCAATCAGCTCGGCAAGCAAGCTGAAATAAGGCTCTAAACCAAGGATGCGCGCCAAGCGGCGTGCATGCGAGAGAACTTGCCGGTGCCCGCGATTAGTGCCGCCGGGGTGTCATCCTCGATGATCTTGCCGTGCTCCATAACGAGCACGCGGTCGGCGATCGACACGGTCGATAGTCGGTGCGCGATGATGATCGAGGTGCGGCCCTTGAGCAAAGTCTGCAATCCCTGCTGAACCAAACGTTCGCTAGGAATGTCTAGCGATGCGGTTGCTTCATCCAAGATCAGAACTGCCGGGTCGGCAATAAAGGCGCGAGCGAATGAAATCAACTGACGCTGGCCGGCCGAAACGCGACCGCCACGCTTGTTCACGTCGGTGTCATAGCCATCGGGCATGCTCATGATGAAGTCGTGCACACCAACCGCTTTGGCGGCAGCCTGGATCTCATCCGAGGTGGCATCTGGCTTGCCGAGAGCGATGTTGTCGGCGACGGTGCCCGAGAACAGGTATGCCTCTTGAGTGACCATGACAATGGCGCGACGAAGCTGCAGGTTGCTGATCGAGCGAAGGTCGACGTCATCGAGACTGACCGAACCGGCACTCGGGTCATAGAGTCGCGAGACCAACTTGGCCAGTGTCGACTTGCCGGCACCGGTCGTGCCAACCAGCGCGATTGTCTGACCGGCCGGAATGTCTAGGTTGAACCCAGGCAGCACGGTCTTGCCGTTGGAGTAGTGGAACTCGACATCCTTGAAGTTCAGGTGACCTTGGGCGTTCTCGAGCTTGGTCGGGTGCTCAGGTTCTGGCACCGAAGGCGCTTCTTCGAGCACGCCAGAGATCTTCTCGAGTGCCGATTCTGCCGACTGGAAGGCGTTGTAGAACATCGCCATTCCTTCCATCGGGTCGAAGAAGCGGCGTGCATAGAGAATCGCGGCGGTCAAGATGCCGATTCCCAGTGAACCGTCGATGACTCGGAAGCCGCCGAACAGCAGGATGAACGAAACGGTTACGGTTCCGATCATGGTTAGCCCTGGGTCGTAGATTCCGAAGAGCTGAATCACCTTGGCGTTGACCGAGCGGTAATCTTCGGTCAGCTCGGCATACTCTTTTTCGTTCGAGGTTTCCTTGCGGAAGGCCTTGACCGCACGGATGCCGGTCATGGTCTCGACGAACTTCACGATCAAGCGAGCAGAAGCAACGCGAGTCTGGCGGTAACGGAGTTTGGTGTTCTTTTGGAACCAACGGGTCAAGAACCAAAGCGGAATGAAACTGACCAGCAAGATGGCAAAGCTGCCGGCGTCTAGAATCACCAGAGCCGCACCGGTAAAGATCATGTAGAGCGCGCCGGCGATCATCTCGTTGCCGCCGGTGTCTAGAAGTTCTTTGATGGCATCTAGGTCGCTGGTCTGACGAGCGATCACGCGACCCGAGGTATAGGTTTCGTGGAACTCTAAGCTAAGACGCTGGGCGTGAACGAAGAGACGCTGGCGCAGGTCGAACAGCACGTTTTGGTTGGTGCGAGCGGCAAATTTCAAGAAGCTGTAGGTCAAGGATGCGGTTGCCACCGCGGCGAATAAGTAGCCGCCGACCACCAAGAACAACGGAGTCATTTCGCTGTGGATTGCCTGCGGCAACGCCTTGTCGATTCCGAAGGCGATCAGAGCTGGTCCGACAGCACGGAAAGCCTGGCTGAAAACCACCATCGTGAAGCTCAGCATCAAACGGAAACGGATCGGGTGAATCAGCGACAACAACAGGCGGCGCGAACGCAGCTTCATTACCTTCGACTCATCCTTGTTGAGTTCGATGCGATCTTCGTCGGTTACGCCTTGCATACTCATGAAATCATCTCCCCCGCGGCATCGAGGCTTGAAATTACGTAGCGGTAGTGATCGTTGGTGGCGAGCAATTCGCTGTGTTTGCCAACCGCGGTGATTCGTCCGTCTTGCATCAGCGCGACGCGGTCGGCCAACTGAACGGTAGAAGGTCGGTGAGCGACGATCAAAGCTGTCGTCGTGGTCAAAACGCTGCGCAATGCCTCTTCAACCAGCGCCTCGGTGTCAACATCGAGGGCCGAAAGCGGGTCATCGAGAACCAGGATGGCCGGCTTAGCCGCAACCGCACGAGCGAGGGCCAAGCGCTGACGCTGACCACCCGAAAGGCTCATGCCCTCTTCGCCGATCTTGGTGTCGAGGCCATCTGGCAGGTCGAAGACGAACTGAGCCTGAGCGATTTCGAGCGCCTGCTTCAGGTCTTCTTCGGAAGCGTCTGGTCGACCGAGAAGCACGTTGTCTCTCACGCTTGCCGAGAACAGCGTTGCATCTTCGAAAGCCATCGAAATGTGGCTGCGAAGCTCGACGCGAGTTAGATCGCGGATGTCGACGCCGTCGAGCAGAACCGCTCCGCCGGTGACATCGTAAAGTCGGGTGGCCAGGGCGGTGAGGCTGGTCTTGCCGCAACCGGTGATGCCAATCAGGGCCACCGATTCGCCCGGCTCTAGCACGAGGTCAACACCGTTCAACAAATCTGGCTGGTCCGCAGGTGCGTCTGGGTAGCGGAAGTGCACGTCCTTGAATTCGAGACGACCGTGTGGCTCGGCAATGGTCTTTGGGTGCTCTGGGTCGGCGATATCTACCGGGGCATCGATTACCTCGAAGAAGCGCTGGATCGCGGTCTTGGCATCGAGGGTCATCGATAGCAAGAAGCCCACCGATTCGGTTGGCCAGCGCAGCGCGGTGGTGGTTGCCAGGAATGCGACGAGGCCACCGACTGTCAGCTGACCAGTCGAAACCAACCAAACGCCAGCGAGAAGCGAAAGGCCGACCGCGAATTCGGGGGCAAGGATGAGGTAAATCCAGATGCCGGCAATCAAACCGGCCTTCTTAACCTCGGTGCCTCGAAGTGTGTCGGCTTCGGCGGCGAACTTGCCGGCGATGTGGTCGCCACGGCCAAAGGCCTTCAAAACACGGATGCCGTGAACCGACTCTTCTACCGAGGTGGCTAGGTCGCCGGCTTGGTCTTGGCTAAGGCGAGCAACCGAGTGGTAATCGCGCTCGAATTGGAAGCCCTTGATCCAAATCGGAACCGAGCAGGCGAAGAAGATGAGGCCGAGAATCCAGTGGAAGGTGAAGAGGATGCCGAGGCCGACGATGATGGTGAGGCCGTTGGCGACAAAGAGCACCAGACCGAACGAAAGCCAGCGACGAATCAGGCTCAGGTCACCGGTGGCACGGCTGAGCAACTGACCGCTCGGCCACTTGTCGTGAAAACTAACCGGCAGATCTTGAAGTTTCGAATAAATCTTGGCGCGCAGCCCAGCCTCTACGTGAGTGCCCGGGGTCAACACCAACCAGCGTCGAAGCAACACCGAAGCGCCTTCAAGCAGGCCCAAACCAAGAACCGCTAGAACTGCTGGGATCAGGGTTGCCGTGGTGCCATCTTTTTGCAGCGAGTTGACCAGGTCGCGCAGCAACTGCGGAATCGAAAGGGCAAACATGTGGGCGGCGATGGCCGCGATGGTGCCGAGGATTACTCGAGGAAGCGCGCTTTTCGCGTATGGGAAAATGCGCAACAACGTTGCTAAAGTCCCTTGCTTGCTCATCCTTAAGCCCAATCCCGCGCGCTAGAAAGTTATTCCAAACGGGCGAATGCCTAGGCTAACACGGCCGAGTCGAGCGACCCAACCAAGGATGCTTTTAGTGGAAGAAGTGGCGCTCACCGGTGAAGTACATGGTGATTCCGGCTGCTTCGGCGGCTGCGATTACTTCTTCATCGCGAACCGAACCACCAGGCTGAACCACCGCCTTCACGCCACCGTCGATCAGAATCTGTAGACCGTCGGCGAATGGGAAGAACGCATCCGAGGCCGCAACCGACCCCTTTGCACGAGACTCGGCGCGGGCAACCGCAAGCTTGCAAGAGTCAACGCGGTTCACCTGACCCATACCGACACCAACCGAGGCGCCTTCGCGGGCTAGCAAAATTCCGTTTGACTTCACGGCACGGCAGGCGCGCCATGCGAACTCGAGGTCGGCCATGGTTGCAGCGTCTGCCTTCTTGCCGGTGACCAGCTTCCAACCCTGAGAGTTGAACTGGCTGAACTCGTCTGGCTGCTGAACCAGGATGCCGCCAGAGATCTGCTTGATCTCGAGCGCTTCGCGTGAATAGTTGGCAGGCAGCTCAAGAACGCGGAGGTTCTTCTTCTCTAGCAAGATGCCGAGTGCCTCGATCTCGTAGCCAGGGGCAATGATTACCTCGGTGAAGATCTGGGCAACCTGCTTGGCCATGGTCACGGTGACAATGCGGTTCGAGGCGATAACGCCACCGAAGGCCGAGGTCGAGTCACACATGTGAGCCTTGGCGTGCGCATCGGCGATAACGTCTGGTGTGGTCGGGTCGCCAACCGCGATTCCACATGGGTTCGCGTGCTTGATGATGGCCACGGCTGGCTCGGTGAAGTCGTAAGCCGCACGTAGGGCAGCATCCGCGTCAACGTAGTTGTTGTAAGACATCTCTTTGCCGCCATACTGGCGAGCCTGAGCGATGCCGGCAACCGCGCCTTCACCGGTGGTGCGGTAAATCGCCGCCGCCTGGTGTGAGTTTTCGCCGTAGCGAAGCACATTGCCAAGCTGGGCCTTAACCTCGATGGTCGGCGCAAAGCCAGGGTTTGAGTTTTCGGTCTCACCCTTTACTCCAGCAACCTTCTTCCATTCACCCTCGAGTTCAGAAGCGAACCAGGCTGAAACCGCGGCGTCATAGCGCGCGGTGTGTGAGAAAGCGGCGTAAGCAAGTTCGCGGCGCTGGGTCAGAGTGGTTCCGCCTAGCTTGACCGCCGAAATGATTTCGCTGTACTTGCCCGGATCAACGACGATTGCAACGTTTGCGTGGTTCTTGGCCGAGGCGCGAACCATGGCTGGGCCGCCGATGTCGATCTGCTCGACGACAGCGTCACCCTTAGCACCAGACTGAACGGTCTGAACGAATGGGTAAAGGTTCACGACGACTAGTTCGAATGGCAGAACATCCAAGGCCTCTAGCTGGGTCTCGTGAGCTATCAGACGCATGTCGGCTAGCAAACCGGCGTGGATGGTTGGGTGCAGAGTCTTTACGCGACCATCTAGGGTCTCTGGGAAACCGGTGATCTCCGAAACCTCGGTGACCGGGATGCCGGCTGCCTGAAGTGCAGCGAAGGTTCCGCCGGTTGAGATGATGTCGACACCTTCGGCTGCAAGTTCGCGCGCGAACTCAACCACGCCGGTCTTGTCTGAAACCGAGATTAGGGCTCGGCGAACGGTGACGCGGTCGCGGTGGCGGTAATCGGCTGGCTTGTGGTCGTTGTGCGCTGCCATGGTGGTGCCTTTCGAAGGTGAGACTCGATCGACGCCAGGCGCCAATCTGGGTGTGGCCTAGGCCAGGGTAATGGTCTTCGCGGCGATCTTCTTGACGGTGTCAACCAGCAGTTCACGCTCAACGGTCTTGATGCGTTCGTGTAGGTCGTACTCGTTATCGTCGCTTAAGACCTCGACTTCGCGCTGGGCGATGTGAGGCCCGGTATCGACACCTTCGTCGACAACGTGGATGGTCACGCCAGTAACCTTTGCACCTGCAGCCAGGGCATCGCGAACGGCGTGAGCGCCAGGGAATGCTGGCAGCAAAGATGGGTGGGTGTTGATTAGGTTCGGGCTCAGTGCGCCAACGAAACCAGCCGGAAGAATCTTCATGAACCCGGCAAGAACAACTAGGTCTGGGTTGAAGTGCATGACGTTGTCGTAGAGCACATCTGCCCACTTCTCGCGGTTTTCGAAAGCGCCAGGGGTGACCACGAAGGTTGGAACCCCGAAGAGTTCGGCGTGAGCTAGGCCATCGGCAGGGTTATCTGCGCCAACCGCGATGATTTTGAAACCGTTGAGTGGGTTATTTGCTGCTTCTAGAAGTGCGCGCAGGTTCGAACCTGAACCTGAAATGAGGGCAACGACTGAGAGCATGCCTCTAGTTTAGCAGCGGGTGGTCGGCGCGGTCTGGGCGAGCGCTGAAGAAGGCGGCCAGGATGGAGACACCTGCGGTTTCGACAAAGACCACGGCCATCAAAATCCAAGGGTTGACCCCCACGTTCTCGAGTCGGCCAGGGCCTGCCGAGCCCGAAGCCAAGAAGGCAAGTGCACCCATTTCTAGGGCTGCAACTAAGCCAACCGAGAGACCGAGGCTGATGGCAGCGGTCCATGCAGAGGCAAACTCAAAGCGAATCTCGTCGGCGTGCTTCTTGATTGCGATGGTTGCGATGAACGCGGCAACCAGAGGCACGGCAACGGCAACCAAACCGAGGCTTACTTGCCCGGCAGGGATGGCGCCGAGCACTGGGATTCCAGGCATCGGGCCAACGGCCGAGCCGAGCGGGCTAATCGAGCTGCCGGTGCCGATTGAGAATCCCAAACCGGTGAACCATGCGGCACCATAAATCACGAGGTTTGGCAACAGGGCTAGCTCGCCGATGGTGATGGTTGAACCGCCCAGAACGCTTACGTGCAAACCCTCGTATAAACGGGTGACGGTGATCCAGTTAAGCGCCAACAGAATTGAAATCGAAAGCGCCGAAACCAAGGCAAGCATGGCAACCACCGCGGTGCCACCGCGAAGTGCAGGTGCAGCCAGGGCACGGATGGCCCAGCCGGTGTTATTCCACTTATTCTCGAGCCAAACCACAACGGCAGCTCGCTCGCGTGATTCTTCGCCGTTGCGCAGCGGGCCGGTTAGCGAGCCGATGGCCATGAAGGCAAATAGGAAGATTGGCGGAAACATGGTTCCCTGCCAGGCCACCGGATAAACCGCCTTATCGAAGGCGGCGGTGCTCAGGCCGAGTGAGATTGCGCCATAGGCGAGAACGGCTCCCAGCCATCCTGGCCAAAGTTCAGGCGCAGCCGACATGCGGCGACCAAGGCGAAAGCTCAAATAACCCAGAAATGCGGTGAAACCGAGCGGAAGAAGTGCGACCACAAAGGCCGGAACCTGCGAGCTACCGAGAGCTCCAGCAGGAATAACTAGGTGAGCACCTTGGGCCAACATCCAGATGTCGGCAGAGGTGCGCATTGCTACGAACCAATCAATGGTTGGGTCGTTTTCGACCAGCCAAATCACCGTCATCGGAGCGAGCAGTACGCCCACTCCGATGGCGGCAACCATGACAGCCTCAAAGGCTGCCATTAGAAATGTTTGACGGCGATTCAAATCGAGGTTCTCCCCCAAAAACCCAGATTAAAGGTTCTTGTAAACCTCACGCATTAGGGCGGCAGTCTCGCTAGGAGTCTTACCAACCTTAACGCCAGCAGCCTCGAATGCTTCCTTCTTGGCCTGAGCAGTACCTGCCGAGCCAGAAACGATTGCACCCGCGTGACCCATGGTCTTGCCCTCAGGAGCGGTGAAGCCCGCAACGTAAGCAACGACAGGCTTGGTTACGTTTGCCTTGATGTAAGCAGCGGCCTTCTCTTCAGAGTCGCCACCGATCTCACCAATTAGAACGATTGCCTTGGTCTCAGGGTCTGCCTCGAATGCAGCAAGTGCATCGATGTGGGTGGTGCCGATGACAGGGTCGCCACCGATCCCGATAGCGGTTGACATGCCGATGTCGCGAAGCTCGAACATCATCTGGTAGGTCAGGGTGCCTGACTTTGAAACCAGACCGATTGGGCCAGCACCACAGATGTCAGACGGGGTGATGCCCGCGTTCGACTTTCCTGGGCTGATGATGCCTGGGCAGTTAGGGCCGATGAGGCGGGTCTTCTGACCCTTCTCTACGTTGTATGCCCAAGCCGAAGCCGAGTCGTGCACTGGGATGCCTTCGGTGATTGCTACAGCCAATGGGATCTCGGCGTCGATAGCCTCAATCATGGCAGCCTTTGCAAAGGCAGGTGGAACGAAGAGCACTGAAACGTTTGCGCCGGTAGCCTTCATTGCTTCGGCAACGGTGCCAAATACTGGAAGCTCCTTGCCCTCAACGTCAACAACTTCGCCAGCCTTGCGTGGGTTCACGCCACCAACGATGTTTGAGCCGCCGAGTAGCATGCGGCGGGTGTGCTTCATGCCCTCTGCACCGGTCATACCCTGAACGATGATTCGAGAGTTCTCGTCTAGAAAAATAGCCATTTCTTATTCCTTCTCTCGGGCTTAGCGGTTAGCTAGCTCGGCTGCCTTGTCAGCAGCTTCATCCATGGTGTCGACAACGGTCACTAGCGGGTGAGCAGCCTGCTCAAGGATGTAGCGGCCCTCAAGAACGTTGTTGCCGTCTAGGCGAACAACCAAAGGCTTGGTTGCTGAGTCGCCAAGGGTCTTCAACGCGCCAACGATGCCGTTTGCAACAGCGTCACAGGCGGTGATTCCACCGAATACGTTTACGAACACGCTCTTGACCTGTGGGTCGTTCAAGATGACGTCTAGGCCAGCGGCCATAACCTCAGCTGAAGCGCCACCACCGATGTCTAGGAAGTTTGCTGGCTTCACGCCACCGTGCTTCTCACCTGCGTAGGCAACCACGTCAAGGGTCGACATAACTAGACCGGCACCGTTTCCGATGATTCCGACCTCGCCGTCGAGCTTCACATAGTTGAGATCCATGGCCTTAGCCTTGGCCTCTAGTGGGTCAAGCTGGTCGCGCTCCATGGTCTCGCGCTCGTGACGGAACTCTGCGTTGTCGTCTAGCGAAACCTTGCCATCTAGGGCGATGATCTCGCCGTCGTTGGTTAGAACTAGAGGGTTTACCTCAACTAGGGTTGCGTCTTCCTTTACGAAGACGTCGTATAGCTTCACGAAAACAGGAGCCACCTTGGCAGCGGTCTCGTCGTCGAAGCCACCCTTCTTGGCGATGCTCAATGCCTCGGCTAGGTCGATGCCCTTGGTTGCTGAAACAGGAACCTTGGCGAGTGCCTCTGGGCGCTCTTCGGCTAGCTGCTCGATCTCCATACCGCCCTCAACGCTGCAAAGCGAAAGGAAGGTGCGGTTTGATCGGTCAAGCAGAACCGAGAAGTAGAACTCCTTGGCGATAGATGCACCCTGTGCAACCATCACGCGCTTGACGATGTGGTCCTTGATGTTTAGGCCGAAGATCTTCTCTGAAAGCTCCTTCGCTTCAGCTGGAGACTTCGCTACCTTTACACCGCCAGCCTTGCCGCGGCCACCGGCTTTAACCTGGGCCTTTACGACAACTACGCCACCGATCTTGGCAGCTGCTGCTTCTACTTCTTCTGGGGTGTCTGCAATTAGACCCTGTAGTACTGGAACTCCATGCGCTTCGAACATGTCGCGCGCTTGGTACTCAAATAAATCCACTGTGATTTCCGTTCATATTGGAGTGGGCAACCGTTAAAGTCTACGCCCACCGAGCACCCCGAATCGCCCAGAAACGGGGGTTGTAACAAGGTTTTTGTTAGTCCTCAAGCACGGTGATCGGCGCGACCTTCACGAGAAGCTTCTTGACGCCGATGCTGCCGAAGTGGATCTCGGCGGTTTGCCGATTGCCCTCACCGGCAACGGTAACGACCTTGCCCTTGCCGAAGTCAGAGTGCATTACGAACTGACCGACGGCCAACTGCAGACCCTCGTTGTTGCGCACGGATGAGATTGCGCCCTTCCACTCGGTCTTTGGCTTTGAGGATGGGGTGCCGCCGTAGCCTGAGCCCGAGTCGGATGAACCGTAATCGGAAGAAGAACGGCCGTAACCCTGGTCGTCGGCAATAGAAGAACGGTAACGCGAGCTGGCCATGGCGCGGGTGGCTCCCGATTCACGCCATTCGATGAGGTTGGTTGGAATCTCACTCAAGAAGCGACTCGGCGTTGAGGCATCCGATTCACCGAAGGTGGTGCGGGTCATCGCGAGGCTTAGGTGCAGCTTTTTGCGTGCACGAGTGATGCCAACATAGAACAGGCGTCGCTCTTCATTCAGGCCACCCGGGGTGATGAATGACATTCGGTGCGGCAAGAGCGATTCTTCGAGACCGGTCAAGAAGACCGCGTCATACTCAAGACCCTTTGCGGTGTGCAGGGTCATCAGCGAAACGGTTCCAGATTCGTCGTCGATTTCATCGGCGGCGGCAACCAACGCAACTTCGTTCAAGAAATCAGGCAAGCGGCCCTCAGGGTTGTTGCGCTGGAATTCTCGGGCAACCGAGACAAGTTCTTCGAGGTTCTCTACGCGAGCTTCGTCTTGTGGGTCGCGGCTGTTGCGCAGGCTCTCGATCAAACCGGTGCGTTCAAGCACCGCACGAAGCACCACATCAACAGGTTCGGTGCGCGCCATTGCCTCGAGTTCGATGAGCAGATCGCTCAACTGGTTGATTGCTCCGGTGATCTTTGGACCAAAGCCTAGGTCGCCAACGTGAGCCAGCACCTGACGCATCGAAAGCTGGTTGCGCTCGGCGTAGTTGGCCAGCTGGGTCTCTGATGCATCGCCGATGCCACGCTTTGGCACGTTCAAGATGCGGCGGGTGGCCAGGTCATCAAGTTCGTTATTGATCGCAACCAGGTAGCCGAAGGCATCCTTGATTTCGGCGCGCTCGTAGAACTTGGTGCCACCGACCACGCGATAAGGCAGCGCGGCACGGATGAAAATTTCTTCGAGAGCACGGGTCTGCGAGTTGGTGCGATACATGACCGCAATGTCGCGGTAGTTGACGCCCTCGTGGTGCAGTTTGTTGATCTCGTCGGCGATGAACTGCGCCTCATCGTGAGCCGAGTAACCGGTGAAGCCGACGATTGCCTCGCCGTTGCCAGAGTCGGTCCAGAGGTTCTTGTTCGGGCGGTCGAAGTTGTTCGAGATAACCGCGTTGGCCGCTGAAAGGATGTTCTGGGTGGAGCGGTAGTTCTGCTCGAGCAGGATGGTCTTGGCGCCGACGAAGTCTTTTTCGAACTCGCTGATGTTGCGAATATCGGCACCGCGGAATGCATAAATCGACTGATCCGAGTCACCCACGACGGTCAAGGATGCGGTCTGGGCCAGCTCGCGCACCAACGCATACTGGGCGTGGTTGGTGTCTTGATACTCATCGACCAGGATGTGCTTGAACTTGTGCTGATACTGCGCCAAAACATCTGGGAAGGCACGGAACAGGTGAACGGTTTCGCCGATTAGGTCATCGAAGTCGAAGGCGTTGTTGCGACGCAGCTCACCCTGATAGCGCGAGAAGATCTCGGAGATCATGCGGGCCACCGGGTCGGCCTGATCGATGTTGCGAGCGTAAGACTCGGCGTCTGCCAACTCATTCTTTGCATTCGAAATCACCGCGGCAACGCCGGCCGGGGTGAGCTTGTGGATGTCGGCACCCATGTCTTTGATCAGGCGCTTCAGAATCGCGCGGCTGTCACCAGAGTCATAGATGGTGAAGTTTGAGTTGTGGCCTAGACGCTCGCTCTCGCGGCGAAGAATCGCAACACAGGCCGAGTGGAAGGTTTTGATCCACATGCCATCGGCACTCTCGCCGAGCAGGTGCTTCACACGCTCGCGCATTTCAGCGGCGGCCTTATTGGTAAAGGTGATCGCCAAAATCTGCGAAGGCCAGGCTTCTTTCTTGGCCAACAGGTGAGCGATGCGGTGAGTCAGAACACGAGTCTTGCCAGACCCCGCACCAGCCACGATTAGCAGCGCCTTGCCGCGGTATTCGACGGCAGCACGCTGCTGAGGGTTCAACCCTTCGACGAGTGCGTCGGCGTTAGTGCCGCCGACATTTGGCAAGTGGGCAAAAAGGTCTAGTTCTGACATAACCAAGTAATCCTAGGACAGCCCTACGACATGTCGCGGACGCAAGCCGCGAGCAGGTCGGGTTGGTCGGCGAAAATGCCATCGGCGCCGCTCAAAATGAACTTCGCGTAATACTCCTCGATGGTGTTTTCGGCTTCTTCGGCACGAGCCGTCCAGACGAAAACCTTCAGTCCACGAGCATGAGCCAGCTCAATCAGATCGCTCTCCCAAACCAACTCGGCATTGAAGCTGATGCCATCAAAAACCTCGGCCGCCTTGGCATTCAGGGCAGGATCGCTCCAGGTATCAACCAGATAGACGTACTCGCCCACCTCTCCACAGACTCGCTGCAGCTGCTCGAGCACCTTGAAATCGAAGGCCTCGATGGTCAGCGTGATTTCGCGCGACCGCCAATCGATGTCGTTCAACTTACGAGCCAGGATGGCCGCCACCGGAATTCCCTTGGCCGCAAAATAGCCGCCATTTTTCACTTCAAGGATGAGGTGCCTGCCGGCGGTGAAGTCAGCGGTCAGCAGTTCATCCAAGGTTGGCAACTGAAACTGACCATCAAACTTGGCGCTTCCCGGGCGCAGGTCTGGCAACCGCTCGTTGGCGCGCAAGGTCTTGAGTTGTTCCAAAGTGAAGTCTTCGCAGAACCAATCTTCGCGTTCGGTCTGCCAGCCAACGGTTCCCATGCGCTTTAAGTGTGCGAACTCTGGGCGTGAGGCGACATCCGTGGTCGAAGACAAATAGTGGTCATGGATGATCACCAGTTGGCCATCGGCGGTCGGCAGCAGGTCGCACTCAATCGCGTCGGCCCCAAGGTCGAACGCGAGCTCGAATGCCTCGAGGGTGTTTTCGGGACGATAGCCAGAAGCGCCCCGATGCCCGAAGACAAGAGGACGCTTTTGGATGTCGCTAAACATGAAGGATTACTCCCACTCGATGGTGCCAGGTGGCTTCGAGGTTACGTCGAGCACGACTCGGTTTACACCGTCAACCTCGTTGGTGATGCGGTTCGAAATCTTGGCAAGAACGTCGTAAGGAACGCGGGTCCAGTCGGCGGTCATGGCGTCTTCAGAAGACACCGGACGAAGCACGATTGGGTGGCCGTAGGTGCGACCGTCGCCCTGAACACCAACCGAGCGAACGTCGGCAAGTAGAACAACCGGGCACTGCCAGATTTCGGCGTCTAGACCGGCTGCGGTTAGTTCGGCACGCACGATGGCGTCGGCCTTGCGAAGAAGATCTAGGCGCTCCTTGGTGATTTCACCAACGATGCGAATGCCTAGGCCTGGGCCTGGGAACGGCTGGCGCTGAACGATCTCGGCAGGAAGACCAAGCTCGGCACCGATCGCGCGAACCTCATCCTTGAATAGGGTTCGAAGCGGTTCGACTAGCTCGAACTCGATGTCATCAGGCAGACCGCCTACGTTGTGGTGGCTCTTGATGCCGGCGGTTGCGCCACCACCAGATTCGACCACGTCTGGGTAAAGAGTGCCTTGAACCAAGAACTTGATTGGGCGGTTGTCGGCCTTTGACTCTTCGTAAAGGGCAGCCTGTGCCTCTTCGAAGGTGCGAATGAACTCTCGGCCAATAATCTTGCGCTTGGTTTCTGGGTCGCTGACGCCAGCAAGAGCGTTCAAGAACTTGTCTTCGACGTTTACGGTGACCAAGCGAATACCGGTTGCGGCAACGTAGTCGCGCTCAACCTGCTCGGCTTCATCCTGGCGAAGCAAACCGTGGTTTACGAAGACACAGACCAACTGGTCACCGACGGCCTTGTGCACCAGCGCGGCGGCAACTGCAGAGTCGACACCACCCGAAAGACCACAGATCACACGAGCGTCGCCAACCTGGGCGCGAATCTTTTCGACCTGCTCGGCAATGACGTTGCCCGAGTTCCAGTCGGCAGGGATGCCGGCTGCGTTGTGCAAAAAGTTGGTGAGCACGTTCTGGCCGAACTCAGAGTGCTTAACCTCTGGGTGCCACTGCACGCCATAGATCTTCTTCTCGTGGTTTGCGAAGGCAGCTACCGGGGTGATCTCGGTGGTTGCCAAAACCTCAAAGCCGGCCGGAGCCTTGGTGACCTGGTCGCCGTGGCTCATCCAGCAAATCTGTGATGCCGGTTGACCGTCGAGAATCTCGCCACCAGCCTTCACGGTTAGCTCGGTAGCGCCATACTCGCGAATGCCGGTCGGCTCAACGGTTCCACCAAGCGCGTTGGCCAGCGTCTGAAAACCGTAGCAAATGCCAAGAACTGGCACACCCAATTCAAGGATGGCTGGGTCGAGCTGAGGTGAACCAGCGTCATAAACCGAAGACGGGCCACCAGAAAGGATGATTGCCAACGGGTTCTTGGCGGCAACCTCGGCTGCGGTCACGTTGTGGTGCACGATCTCTGAGTAGACCGAGGCCTCGCGGACGCGACGGGCGATTAGCTGTGCATACTGCGCACCGAAATCGACGACAAGAACCGGGCGAGCGTTAGTTGATTGGGTCATTTAGACAACCTTTTTCAGATCGGCTTCGGCAACCTTGGCGAAGTGGTGTTCGGTGAAGAAAGAAAGTAGCGGCACAACGCCACCCAGTGCGATGAGCAAGAAACGTCCGAAGCTCCAACGCATCAGGGTCCAGAGACGGAAGTCGCCGAATAGGTAGGCGACATACAGCCATCCGTGCACGATAAGTGAAACCGAGGTGAGGTCAAGACCAGATTCTGGCAGGCCAACCTTGGTGCCGTTGTCGTCTACCGAGTAGTAGGCCAGGCTGATCAGCCCATTCGGCCCACCCAACCAAAGATCGGCATGCACGCTCAGGCGAATGCCCCACAAGATCATGATGACCAGCAGGAAGATGCCGGTGATATAAGAGGTGGCCTTGAAATACTTCAAGACGCCACGGATGGTGGCTACCTGCTCGGTTTGTGGGGTTGAAGTCATTGGTCTAGTTTACCTTTTGTCGGCTTGGGCTTCGGCGGTCAGGCGAATGATCTCGTCCTTGACCAGACGCCACCAGAGGAACACCGCAAACCCGGCGAACAGCATCCACTCCAAGAAGTAGAACGCGCTCAACCAGTTGATCTTTTCGGCTTCACGATAGGTGAACTGAATCGGCTTCAAGGATGCGTCGCTGAACTGCACCGAGTTTGCCGAGAGCGCGAGGTATTCGGTCGACGACTTGATGGCCACGTCTGGCGAGTAGAGATTGACCAACTGTGCCAGCGAGACCGAGTGCAACAGGTATGGCTTTGCCGAATCGATTTGTTGCGGCGCTTCCGAAGGCAATAGGTAGCCCGAGACCGGCAAGAAGGCCTCCGCCTGCACCAACTGCAGCAGGTTTGAGCGAAGTTTCTCGGCCACCGCCAGCTTTTCGACCCAACCGAGGGCAATCGTGGTGCTCACCAACTTGTCATCCCTGGCATTCATCACCAACCAGTAACCGGTGACACCATTTTGCAAGCGACCGTCGACGATATAGGTGTGAGCCGGGTCAAGCATTAGGCGCTTTTGAACCAAATTCTCGGATGAGCTTGTCGAGTTAGTCTTGGGTTCATCCTTGGTGAAGGCGCGGTCGAGTTGCCACTGCCCCAGCCCGGCAAAAATTGCGGCCACCAAGAGTGAAAGCAACAAAGCCCCAATCCACTGAGGGCGAGTTGCCACCCTGAAGAAGTTTGGGGCCTTGTTTGACATCTTGAAAATTAGGCGTGGTACGGAGCCACGACAACGTCAACGCGCTGGAACTCCTTGACGTCTGAGTAACCGGTGGTTGCCATTGCGCGACGCAAGGCACCCATCAGGTTGGTGGTGCCATCGGCCGAAGACGATGGGCCAAGCAGAATCTCTTCGAGGGTTCCCGAAGTGCCAACCTCGACCTTGTGGCCGCGTGGCAGTTCTGCGTGGAAAGCCTCTTGGCCCCAGTGTGAACCCTGGCCAGGTGCCTCTGATGCGCGAGCAAGAACTGAACCGAGCATTACCGCGTCGGCACCAACCGAGATTGCCTTGACGATGTCGCCAGAGGTTCCCAAACCGCCGTCGGCGATCACGTGAACGTAGCGTCCGCCAGACTCATCCATGTAATCGCGGCGAGCGCCGGCCACATCGGCAACAGCGGTTGCCATCGGAGCGTGGATGCCAAGAACCTTGCGAGTGGTTGAAGCAGCGCCGCCACCGAAACCAACGAGAACACCGGCGGCACCGGTGCGCATTAGGTGAAGTGCTGCGGTGTAGGTAGCCGCGCCACCAACGATTACCGGAACATCCAGCTTGTAGATGAATTCCTTGAGGTTGAGCGGTTCGTGGGTGCGCGAGACGTGTTCAGCTGAAACGGTGGTTCCGCGAATCACGAACAGGTCAACGCCGGCCTTGATCACGGTGTCGCTGAACTCGGCTGCTCGCTGTGGTGAAAGTGCACCGGCAACGGTGACGCCAGCGGCGCGAATCTGTGCGATTCGGTCACGGATGAGCTCTGCCTTGATTGGCTCGCTGTAAATCTCTTGCATGCGGCGGGTTGCCTGAGCCGGTGAAAGCTTTGCAATCTCGGCCAGCTGCAGGCTTGGGTCTTCATAGCGAGTCCATAGACCTTCGAGGTCAAGAACACCTAGGCCACCTAGCTTGCCGATCTGAACCGCGGTCTCTGGTGAAACCACAGAGTCCATTGGCGCACCAAGCACCGGAAGTTCGAAGTTATAGGCATCGATCTTCCAAGCGGTTGAAACATCCTGTGGGTCACGGGTGCGACGGCTTGGCACGATGGCGATGTCGTCGAATGCCCAGGCGCGATTGCCGCGCTTGCCGCGACCGATTTCGATTTCAGTCATCTGTCTATCTCCTACTCGCTATGAGCGAGATCCGTAGTTTGGAGCCTCGACAGTCATCTGAATGTCGTGTGGGTGGCTTTCCTTTAGGCCGGCAGCAGTGATGCGCACGAACTTGCCGCGAGCCTGTAGCTCATCGATGTTTTCGGCGCCGACGTAACCCATTGAGGCACGAAGACCACCGATTAGCTGGTGGGTAACCGAAGCAACCGAACCGCGGTAGGCAACGCGGCCCTCGATGCCCTCTGGCACGAGCTTGTCTTCGCGAAGAACGTCATCCTGGAAGTAGCGGTCCTTCGAGTAGCTCTTGGCCTGGCCACGTGACTGCATCGCACCGAGCGATCCCATTCCGCGGTAGGTCTTGAACTGCTTGCCACCAACAAAGGTGATGTCGCCAGGAGCCTCATCGGTTCCGGCAAGTAGCGAGCCGAGCATTACGGCGTTTGCGCCAGCAACCAGAGCCTTGGCGATGTCGCCCGAGTACTGCAGACCACCGTCGGCGATGATTGGCACACCGGCAGGCTTGCCGGCAAGTGAAGCTTCGTAAACTGCGGTGACCTGTGGAACACCGACACCTGCAACCACGCGAGTGGTGCAGATAGAACCTGGGCCAACACCAACCTTGACTGCGTCGGCACCTGCGTCGATTAGAGCCTGGGCTCCGGCACGGGTTGCTACGTTGCCACCCATGATGTCGACGTGCTTAGCGAATGGTTCTGCCTTTAGCTTGGCGATCATTTCGAGAACCGCGCGGTTGTGTCCGTGAGCAGTGTCAACGATAAGAAGGTCAACGCCAGATTCGACCAGAGCCATTGAGCGCTCCCAGGCATCCTGGCCAACGCCGACTGCAGCGGCAACCAAGAGGCGACCGTTTGCATCCTTCGATGCCAATGGGTACTTCTCAGACTTGTCGAAGTCTTTGACGGTGATTAGACCCTTGAGCTTGTTGTTGCCATCGATCAGAGGCAACTTCTCAATGCGGTGCTGAGCAAAGATTGCGATTGCTTCATCCGGGTTGATTCCGTAAGGAGCGGTGATCAAAGGCATCGGGGTCATGACGTCTTTGACCAAGGTGGTGGTGCGCTGAACATCGAGCACGAAACGCATGTCACGGTTGGTCACGATGCCGAGCAGGCGACCATCCTCGTCGACAACTGGCAGACCCGAAACGCGGTAACGGCCACAAAGGTCGTCAACCTCTTGGATGGTGGCAAACGGGGTGGTGGTGACCGGGTGAGTGATCATACCGGCTTCAGAACGCTTGACTAGGTCAACCTCGCTGGCCTGGGCCTCTAGCGATAGGTTGCGGTGAAGAACGCCGATGCCACCCTGACGAGCCATGGCGATTGCCATGCGGGCTTCGGTGACGGTGTCCATTGCCGATGAAAGCAGTGGAACGTTGATCTCGATGCGCTTTGTGATTTTGGTCTTGGTGTTCACGCCCGAAGGCATGATGTCTGATTCACCTGGAAGCAGAAGGACGTCGTCATAAGTAAGGCCAACAAAGCCGAATGGATCGTGTTCAGTCATTGGGTAATTCTACCCTCTAGCGCGCCCCATAGATAAAGGAATAGAAACATGGTCTGCAAGCGCTCGAAATCTGGATGAAACAGAGGCGCCCTAGAGTAATCACGAAGCAATAAAGAAATAGAACTTTTTGCTAGAGGTAACCAAAATCTGCGGTAATCTCATCTATCGATACTGCAAAGGTGCGAGGTTCGTGCCACGCGATAAAACGGAGGTTGGTTTGAGCCAGCTAAACATTCGAGCAGGTCGCAAAGCCGGAGTCTTTCTCGGCCTCGTTGCGATGCTGTTCGCCATTCTATTTGCGGGAGTTCCGGCTAAAGCCGCCGACGACCCATCGACCTATGCCTACACAATCGCAGGCACGCTGCTCGATAACGAGAAGCCAGTTGCCGGCGTAACTGTCACCGCATCCTTGGATTCATTCAAGTCATCCGTGAAGTCTGACGACTCAGGCGCCTGGTTGATCATGGTGCCTAAGGCTGGCGTCTACGACGTCACCATTGACAAGGCAACTCTTCCGGCGGGCGTGAGCTTCACCAATGCTGGCGGAGAAAAGATGCAGGCCGACCTGTCGCAGACCGACTTTGCAGCGGTTTTGTTCTCGTTCGGTAAGTCGACCGTCGTGACCCAGAGCTTCAGCGACCAGCTTTTGGTTCGCGTGTGGGCAGGCTTGAACTTCGGTCTCTTGCTCGCAATGGCTGCAATCGGCATCTCGCTGATCTTCGGCACCACCGGTCTGAACAACTTCGCACACGGTGAAATGGTTACCACCGGCGCCCTGTTCGTATGGTTGTTCCACATTGTCTTCAACCTCAACATCCTGGTTTCGGCTGTCATCGCCGTTGCCCTCACCACCGTTTTCGGTTGGGCCCAGGATGCCGGTCTGTGGAAGCCACTGCGCAAGCGTCGCATGGGCCTAAACCAGATGATGATTGTTTCGATCGGTTTCTCAATCGTGGCTCGCTACATCCTTCTATTGTTCTTCGGCGGTAACACCAAGGACATCGGCGGCGGCGGAAACATCATCCAGCTAGGCCCGATCTTCACCAGCGACATTGCACTGATCAGCTTGGTCATCTGCATTCTTTCGCTAGCTGGTGTGGCACTGTTCCTAACCCGCACTCGCATCGGTAAGGCAACCCGCGCAGTGAGCGACAACCCATCGCTTGCAGCTGCAACCGGTATCGACGTGGAGCGCATCATCCGCATCGTCTGGATCGTTGCCTCAGCACTTACCGGTCTTGCCGGTGTGCTTTACGGTCTACAGTTCCAGGCAACCTGGTTGACCGGTTTCGACATCCTTCTGCTCTTGTTTGCATCGGTCACCCTCGGTGGTCTCGGAACCGCTCTCGGCGCAACCGTTGGTGCTCTCATCATCGGCATGATCGTTGAGGTTTCAACCTTGTTCATCGCCAACGAGCTGAAGTATGCAGCAGCACTTGTCATTCTGATTGTCATCTTGATCGTGCGCCCACAGGGTGTTCTCGGCAAGAAGCAGAGAATCGGTTAAGGAGATAAATCATGGATTGGCTTAATGCTCTTAACCTCACCTTTGGTGAGTTCATCGGTGCCTACACAGCGGCATACGTGCTCTGTGCACTCGGTCTTGCCGTGCACTTCGGTTTCACCGGTCTTCTGAACTTCGGTCAGGCTGCTTTCGCGGCTCTGGGTGCCTACGGTTACTCGATTGCCACCCTCAACTTCGGTTGGCCTTGGTACTCATCTGTATTCTTCGGTTTGATCTGCTCGGCGGCCTTCGCGGTTCTGCTCGGTATCCCAACCCTGAGACTTCGAGCCGACTACCTCGCCATCGTTACCATCGCGGCAGCACAGGCTCTGAAGTTTGCCGTCTCTGCTTCGATTTTCGAAGACGTCACCGGTGGTTCAAACGGTGTCAGCCAGTTCGGTGACAGCTTCTACTCACTGAACCCAATTCCAAAGGGTCGCTACGACTTCGGTGTTTTTGCACTCAGCGAAAACGAGCTGTTCATCCGAATCGTTGCCTGGGGTCTAATCGCTCTAATCGCTCTGTTCCTCTTCTTCCTAACTCGCAGCCCATGGGGTCGAGTGCTCAAGGGCATCCGTGAAGATGAAGACGCAGTTCGCTCACTCGGTAAGAACGTGTTCTCATACAAGCTTCAGTCGATGATCGTTGGTGGTTCGATCGCCAGCCTCGGTGGAATGGTGTTCGTGATGTCATCACAGACCAACCAGCCATCAAACTGGGGAACCAACTTCACCTTCATGTTGTGGACCATCCTGCTTCTAGGTGGCGCCGCAACCATCCTTGGTCCAATCGTTGGTGGCATGGTGTTCTTCGGACTACTCATGTTCCTGCAGAGCGTCATGGAAGGTCTAGTCAACATGGGTTGGCTACCTTTCCTAGACATCGCTCAGGTTGGCCAGATTCGCTTCTTGCTCGTCGGTGTCGCACTGATGTTGCTGGTTATCTTCCGCCCTCAGGGCATCTTCGGAAACAAGAAGGAGCTTCAGTTCAATGGCTAATCAAATCTCAATTGGCGAACCAGCTCCTGGTTGCAAGAAGGTCGACCCGATTCTCGTTGCCGACAAGGTAACCCGCGTCTTCGGTGGTCTAACCGCTGTTGACGTAGAGCACATGGAAATTCCTCGCGGAATGATCACCGCTCTGATCGGCCCTAACGGTGCCGGTAAGACCACCATGTTCAACCTGCTCACCGGTTTCGACAAGCCGAACACCGGCGAGTGGACTTTCGATGGCAAGAACCTTGCTGGCGTTAGTTCATACAAGGTTGCTCGCATGGGCATGATCCGCACCTTCCAGTTGACCAAGGCCCTGAGCCTGTTGACCGTTATCGACAACATGCGCCTCGGCGACCAGCAGAACCCAGGTGAAGGTTTCTTCCAGTCGTTCATCCGTCCGGTTTGGAAGAAGCACGAAGCAAAGATCACCCTTAAGGCTGACGAGCTTCTAAAGCGCTTCAAGCTCGACGCCAAGCGCGAAGACTACGCGGCTGCCCTATCAGGAGGTCAGCGCAAGCTTCTCGAAATGGCTCGCGCACTTATGAGCGACCCGAAGCTAGTCATGCTCGATGAGCCGATGGCTGGTGTGAACCCTGCTTTGACTCAGAGCTTGCTCGAGCACATCAAGGGTCTGAAGGCCAACGGAACCACCGTCTTGTTCGTAGAGCACGACATGCACATGGTTCGCCACATCTCTGACTGGGTAATCGTTATGGCAGAAGGCAAGGTTGTGGCCGAGGGCCCACCGGCTGACGTCATGAAGAACCCTGCCGTTATCGACGCCTACCTGGGCGCTCACGCAAACAGTGACCTCGGTGACATCGAGATCAACTCAGCTGCAAAGGAAACCAACTAATGGCTGAACAGACTCCAGTTGTCTACGCAGAACACCTAGACGCGGGCTACCTGCCTGGCATCAACATTCTGAACGACTGCTCGCTAGTTGCCAACAAGGGTGAGCTAATCGGCATCATCGGCCCTAACGGTGCCGGTAAGTCGACCCTCTTGAAGGCGATTTTCGGCCAGGTAAACGTTCGCTCTGGCAAGGTTTGGCTGAACGGCGAAGACATCACCGGCCTAAAGGCCAACAAGTTGGTTTCTAAGGGCGTTGCATTCGTTCCTCAGACCAACAACGTCTTCCCGAGCCTAACCATCGAAGAGAACCTGCAGATGGGTGTCTTTCAGACCCCTAAGCGGTTCGATGAGCGTTTCGAGTTCGTAACCAGCATCTTCCCTGACCTAGGCACCCGCCGTGCACAGAAGGCCGGCTCATTGTCGGGTGGTGAGCGTCAGATGGTTGCCATGGGTCGCGCTTTGATGATTGACCCTTCGGTTCTTCTTCTTGACGAGCCATCTGCTGGTCTGTCGCCGGTTCGCCAGGATGAGGCATTCCTTCGCGTGAAGGAAGTAAACAAGGCTGGTGTAACCGTGATCATGGTTGAGCAGAACGCACGTCGCTGCCTTCAGATCTGTGACCGCGCATACGTTCTTGACCAGGGTCACGACGCACACACCGGAACTGGCCGTGAGCTTCTAAACGACCCGAAGATGGTCGAGTTGTACTTGGGAAACCTAGCCGAGCTATAAGCCCGTCTAGGCCCACAGAAACCCCGCAGCAGTCGCTGTGGGGTTTCTTCTTACCCGCGGCCCGGGCAAAGCAAAACCCCCGATCCGTGAGGACCGGGGGTTTTGTCTTACGAGTCGAAACCCGTCAGAGGTTGTTACTTGGTTGAGTTACCAGCAACGGTGCGTACTAGGTTGTACTTACCGGTTGCGTCGTACTTGTAGATACCAATGAAGGCACCGGTTGGGTCACCGTTTGAGTCGAACTCAACTGGGCCTGAGAAGCCATCGTAGTTAACCTTCTTGCCAGCCTTGATTGCCTTTAGAGCAGCTGCGAAAGAGGTAACGGTGGTCTTGCCTGAGCCTGCAAGTGAAACAGCGGTTAGCTGACCCTTGATTGCCTCACCGGTGGCCTTGCCAGCAGCCTGAGCTGCGATTGCAGCAAGAATAACTGCATCGTAGGTCTCAGCACCGTATGAGTAGTCGGTTAGTGACTTGCCGGTGTACTTCTTGTAAGAAGCGTTCATCTTTGCCTTGAATGACTCTGCGGTTGCCTTACCAGGAAGGGTACCCTTTGAGCCGTTTAGGTAAGAAGCGAATGACTCCTTTGAGTAGTCGCTTAGGTTACCGTCAACTAGGTAGAACTTGCTGCCGTCGAAGCCCTTTGCCTGGAATGCAGGAATAGCCTTCTTAGCCTCGTCGTATGAGATAAGTGCAACAGCGTCAGGCTTTGCAGCAACTACCTTGTCAACGATTGACGCGAAGTTGGTCTCGTTCTCGGTGAATGCGTAGCTTGAAACGGTTGCGCCACCCTTGGTTAGGATGCCTGAGGTTACGCCCTTTAGGCCGTTACCGTATGAGTTGTCAGCGTAAACGATTGCAACGTTCTTGCGACCGTCCTGAAGGATCTGGTTACCAAGGATGCGGCCCTGTAGTAGGTCAGATGGAGCGGTACGGAAGTAGTAGCCGCCGTCCTTCCAGGTTGAAAGGTCAGGAGCGGTGTTCGACATTGAGATCTGAACAACCTTTGCACCGGTGATCTTGTTGATGATCGAGCGGGTTACACCAGAAGCAGCAGCACCGATAACAACGTCAGCCTTGTTTGCAAGAGCCTTGGTTGCTGACTGGTCAGCAATGCTTAGGGTGTCGCCATCGCCTGAGTCAGAGATGGTTAGTGAAACCTTGTTGCCTAGTACGCCACCAGCTGCGTTGATCTCGTCAACTGCAAGGTGTAGACCAGCAATTTCAGGTGGTGAAAGGAATGACAATGAACCAGTTAGAGGAATGATTCCCTGGATCTTTAGGGTCTTGTCGTCGCTTGCTGCCTGCGCTGGCAGAGCAACGCCGAAGGCTAGTGCGGTTGCTGCAACTGCTGCAACGATGCCTAGGCCCTTCTTGGTTGAGAATGCGCTCATGTATAGCTCCTAGTTAGTGTTTAGCACCAGGTCTGGGGATCCAGCCTTAGTGTCTGCCTCAAGTTTAGTTAGAACAAAACTCCAAGTAAAAGGCATTTCGCTGTGGGAGCAACCTGAGGTAGCAATGCGTAAAAAATCGTCATCGAAAATCCGATAAAAAAACTAGGGATTCCACGGATTTCGCATAAATAATGCAGTTTTGCAACGAAATCAGCGTGTTAACTCGCCAAATAGTTCGAATGTAAAGATTATGTTTCGTTATTTGCTACGGGCGTTATTTCGGGCTTGACGCAGCATATCGGTGGTCAAGAAGGCCAAACCAACCCACACCACGATGAATCCAAGCCACCTGGCCAGAGGCATCGCCTCGTGAAAAACCGCGAGGGCCAGGATGAACTGAATCGTCGGGGTCATGTATTGCATCAGGCCCACCACGCTCAGCGGCAGATACTTAGCCGCCGTGCCGAACATGATGAGCGGGACCGCGGTCATGATGCCGAAGAAGATCAAACCAGCCGCTCCCCAAAAGCCATTAGCCGCGAATTGCAAACCCGGCGCGGTCGCCCCAATGATTGACCCCTGGATGGCCGCCACTGGCAGTAGGATTCCAGACTCGAGCGCATAGCTGTTGACCGCCGAAACCTTGCCACCGAGCTTGCTCTTGGCTAGCCCGTAGATGCCGAAGGAACCGGCGAGGCTCAGTGCGATCCATGGCAGCCGACCATAGTCGATGGTCAAAATGGTGACGGCGGTGGCGCCTGCGGCTACGGCAGCCCATTGAAGTTTGCGAAGTTTCTCGCGCAAGAAGACCACGGCCAACAGAATCGTGACCAAAGGGTTGATGAAGTAACCCAACGCGCTTTCGACCACGTGGTGAGCAGAGATGGCGATGACATAGATTTGCCAGTTCGCCAAGATGAAGATGCTCGAGGCAAAAACCCAGACCATGAGCTTTGGCTGGCGAATCACCTTTGCTAGATCTGACCAACCCTTGGTGAAGGTGATGAGCGCGGCGGCAACCAAGAACCCAAAGACGATGCGCCAAACCACAATCTCGAACGGCGAGGCAAAGCCGAGCATCGAGATGATTAGTGGGAAGCTGCCCCAGATCAGGTAGGCGGAAACACCAACCAAAAGACCCCGGCCGTAGCCGGGGTCTTTTGAAGTGTTCATGCTTTGGAGTCTAGCGAACTACTACCGCTAGAACGTCGCGGGCTGAAAGCACTAGGTACTCTTTGCCGTTGTACTTTAGCTCGGTGCCGCCGTACTTAGAGAAGATGACCTTGTCGCCAACGTTTACGTCAACTGGGATGCGGTTGCCCTTGTCGTCTACGCGACCAGGACCTACGGCAATAACCTCAGCCTCCTGAGGCTTCTCCTTGGCGGTGTCTGGGATAACCAGACCCGAAGCGGTTACCTGCTCTGCCTCAACTGGCAAAACAACGATGCGATCTTCAAGTGGCTTGATTGAAACCGACATGATTCCCTCTTCTTCAAACTTATGGATGGTTAGTAGCTCAGGTTCTGAGCTGTTATTAGATATTAGCACTCACTCGCCGAGAGTGCTAACGACTAGATTTAACCCTATGGAACGCGACGACTTCATCCGCCTGCTCTCCCCCGAGGGTCAGCAGTTGCTGGCAAAGTCGGCAGCCTACGCCGATAAGGGTGATGTCGTAAAGCTCGTTTCTCAGTTGCGTGCCCAGGGCCACGACGCCCTTCTGGTTGCCGCAGTTCTTACCCAAGCGAAATTGCGCAAGCGCGGTGTAGCCAAGTTTGGGCCATTCGCCGAACGCATGCTGTTCACCGAACCTGGCCTCGAGCAAGCCTCTCGACTATCCGTGGCAGCCCTTCACGCCGGCCGCTTTCGCGATGCCAAGGTCAAGAACGTGGCCGACCTCGGATGCGGCATCGGCGCCGAATCACTCGCTTTGGCGAGCCTCGACATCCCGGTAAAGGCATTTGAAATTGACGAAGTTACCGCTGCCGTTGCGACCTACAACCTGGCCCCGTTTGAGAACGCAACCGTCGAACAAGCCGACGTCACCGAACTCGACCTCGATCGGTTCGACGCGCTGTTCTTCGACCCGGCTAGACGTGAACTCGGAGGGCCAGCACGCGAGCGAGCGGCCCGCAAGTTTGACCCGATGGCGTTTTCGCCAACCTTCGATTTTGTGATGGCGGCTGCCGCCAAGAAGCCGACCGGCGTGAAGTTCGGACCGGGCCACCCGCACGAAGGCATCCCAGAGGAAGCCGAGGCGCAATGGGTTTCGGTGAACGGTGACCTGGTCGAACTGAGCCTCTGGTTTGGCGCGCTCGCCCGCCCGGGCATTAAGCGTTCCGCCCTGCTGATCGACGCCAATGGCAAGCACGAGATCACCAGTGATTCAACTGCCCGCCATGATGCGCCGCTCGGCGACATCCAAGAATTTGTTTATGAACCAGACAACTCGGTGATTCGTTCGCACCTACTCGGCCAGCTCGCCGAACAACTTGGCGCACACATCTTTAGCCCAGAGATTGCCTACCTGACCTCGAGCGAAGAACTTCACTCACCATGGCTGAAGGGTTACCGCGTACTCGACAACCTGACCTTCGATCGCAAAAAACTCAAGGCATACCTGCGCGAAAAGGGAATCGGCACCTTGGAAATAAAGAAGCGTGGCTCAGACATCGTTCCTGAGCAGCTACGCAAAGAACTTCAGCCAAAGGGAAAGGGCGCCGCCACCCTGATTGTTACCAGAGTGGGCGACGCCCATCGTGTTCTCGTTTGCGAGAGTCTTCGCTAGCCCTGGAAAGGGAAAGCTAGCTCAGTTTTATTAGTTCGTCTGGCTAGGAGCTGGAACGGTACCGCTGTTGGTTCCGCCCATTGGGTTCCAGTTGCCACCCATCATGCCGCCATCATCGTTGCCACGTGGACCATCGAAGCCACCCATCATGCCGCCGCCGAAGCCGCCCTGCATGTGACCGTTGCCGCCACCGAACTCAACGCCATAGCGCTGCCCGAGAAACGCACGGGCGATTGCCATGCCGATGCCGCCGATAACCCAGAGGCCGATGCCGACGTAACCGAGAATCAAACCGGTTAGTGCCATGCCTCGGCCTGATTCGTTGGTCTTCTTTAGCTGGGCCAGTGAGATGTGACCGGTGATAACGGCAGCAACTGCGCCGAAGCCGGAAACGGCAGTCGCCAAAGAGACAACCGCGAGCGTGTTTAGTTTGGTGAAGTCGAAGTGGGCCTTTGCTGCCGGGGCAACTTCAGCGGCTTCGATCTGTTCGTTTTTATCTGCCATGACCCCAGTTCAGCAGTCAATGCTGTGAAGCCACTGTGAAACGCCTGCAAGTCGCCTAGGCGTTTGCGCCTGAAAGTTAGAGCGTCTGAACCGTGGTTACCGGCAAGGTCGAGTCGGCACCAAACGACAGGGATGAAGGCTTGCGCCCAGCCATCACCAGTTGGGCTCCCAAGGCCGCAATCATCGCGCCATTGTCGGTGCACAGACTCAGGGCCGGGATGCGCAGTTCGATGCCAGCCTCGGCACATCGTTCGGCAGCCAGCTCACGAAGGCGAGCGTTGGCCACGACTCCACCGCCAAGCAATAGACGTGGCACGTTGTGATCTAGGCAGGCCTTGACCGCCTTGCTAACCAAGACGTCGGCGACTGCCTCTCTGAAGCTCGCGGCCACATCAGCGATGTTTAGCTCGTCACCCTCGCCCGACTCGGCCTTGGCCTCAGCCACCTCAACCCAGCGAGCAACCGCGGTCTTTAGACCCGAGAACGAGAAGTCGTATCGGTGCTTCTCCATGTCTTTGGCTTGGGTTAGCCCGCGAGGGAACCGAATCGCGTTCGGGTTTCCACCAGCCGCAGCGCGGTCAATCTCAGGTCCGCCCGGATACTTCAAACCCAGCACGCGCGCTACCTTGTCAAAGGCTTCACCAGCAGCATCATCGATGGTTTCACCGAGCAGCTCAACGTCATCCAAGAGGTCACGAACCAACAGCAAGGATGTGTGCCCGCCAGAAACCAAAAGTGCGACGGTCGGGGTTTCGACCTGACCGCGTTCAAGGATGTCGACACCCACGTGACCGACCAGGTGGTTGACGGCATAGACCGGTTTGCCGGTGGCGATTGAGAGCGCCTTAGCGGCGGCAACACCAACCATCACTGCACCACCGAGGCCAGGGCCATTGGCCACGGCGATCGCGTCGATTTCGTTCAGGCTGAGTTTCGCTTCGGCAAGCGCCTTGTCGAGAGTCGGCTTGAGAGCCTCGAGGTGCGCGCGAGCGGCAATCTCTGGAACAACTCCGCCGAAGCGGGCGTGCTCATCCATGCTCGAAGAAATGATGTTGGCCAGCAGGGTCGTGCCGCGCACGATGCCAACACCGGTTTCGTCACAGGTCGACTCGATGCCGAGCACCACCGGCTCGCGACCGATGCTGCGCTGAGGCAGGGTCAGGCGCATGATCCACGCGTCGATTCCGGCCGGCTGGTAATAGTTCTTGCGGGTGTCGATGTGCTCGAAACCAAGCGCTGCATAAAGATTCTGGGCGACCGGGTTATCGGCGCGAACCTCGAGAAAAATCTCGCGCGCGTGCAGACGCTTGGCGGCGGCGAGCAACGCATCCATGAGGGCTCGACCTAGACCGAGGCCGCGCGCGCTAGGCAGCACCGCAATGGTTTGCACGTCACCCTGATCGCTCGAAGGCACCTTGCTCAGGCCGGCATAGCCGATGATCTGCTCGTCACGCACGGCGACAAAATACTCGGTGTGGTGAGCCAGCAGCTCGAAGTGCATGTTGTCTTTCGACCAGGCATCCTCGGGGAAACATTCGTGCTCGATCGCCATGATTGCGGCGAGGTCGGCTTCGGCGGCCGGGCGAATAATCCAGTCGCTCATCCGCTCACCTTCTTACCAAAGTCGCGCAGGTTCTTTGGCTCAACCGCATCCGGGGTGCGCAGATAAAGCGCGGTGATGTCGTGGCTCAGCGAACCGGCCACGGCCTGGGCTTCGAAAAGCTCGCCGATTGCTCGAGCAGAAATCACCAAAGATGTGCGTGCCGCGAAGATGCCACGCTCAGCCAAACTCGCTTCGATGTCGGCCGGGCGATTGACCGCTGGGCCTTCGATGCAGACCGGCACACCGTGGCGGTCGAGACCCGAATAGAGCGCCCAGTAGTGCTCGCTGCGACGGGCATCCGAGGTGACCAGCAGCGGCTGGTCGGCGGCGGTGTCGTTTGCCAACCCCTGTGCGGCAAACTCTTGCTTCGCGATTGCGTCGAGGCTCACGATGCCGAACAACTCGGCACCCGAGCCCTCGGCAAACATCAGTGCGGCGGCGATGCCGACTCGCAAACCGGTGAATGGGGCCGGGCCGCGACCTACCGCTACCGACTTGATCTGATTTGGTTTTACCCCGGCGGCCGAAAGTGCATCCCGGATGGCATTACCGATCGATTCGGTGTGACTGCGGGTGTCGGCGATCTCGATTTCGGCGAGCGCCACACCATTCTTTAGCACGGCAACCGAGGTGCCGGCAGAGGTGTCGATGGCTAGAAAGTGCCCCATTAGCCGGCCACCCCATCGAGTGAAACGTTTGCCCAGCGAGGGCCGAAACCTAGGATGCTCACCTTGCGCGGGTCAGTCGATTCGCTGTCATCGGCGGCATGTTCAACGGCGCGATCGCGTTCGATGATGATTTCGAGCCAGCTTTCGACCAGGTCGTCGGTTATGCCCTTGCCCCACTCGACCAAAACGATCGAGTTCTCGTAATCGATGTCGAGGTCGTCTAGTTCGAGGGCGCTTCCGAGGCGGTAGGCGTCTACGTGCACGAGCACTGGGCCGCCATCCTTGCGCTTGTGGGTTCTGGCGATCACGAAGGTTGGGCTCGAGACGTTGCCGATTGCGGTTAGGCCTTCACCGACACCGCGAGTGAGGGTGGTCTTGCCGGCACCGAGCGGCCCGGTCAGCACGACCAAGTCACCGGCTTCTAGCAGGCGAGAGAGTCTGAGGCCTAGCTCGTGCATTGCCTCTGCGGTTGAGGCTTCGAGCTGGGCGATTACGTGCTGGGTCAATCTTGCCCCAGGAAGGTGCGCTTGAAACGGCCACCCATGCGAGTGACGATTTCGTAGTTGATAGTGTCGGCAGCCGCGGCAAGGTCGTCGGCCGATGGTACTCCGGCTGCCGGGTCGCCAAAGATGGTCACTAAATCGCCGGCGTTCACATCGTCGTCACCGATGTCGATCACGAACTGGTCCATCGCGATTCGCGAAGAGATTGGGTAAGTCTTGCCGTGAATCGACACGGATGCCTTGCCGCTCGCGTTGCGAGGCAAACCTTCTGCGTATCCAACCGGAATCAATGCCAGTGTGGTCTCCGATTTGGTTCGGTGCATGTAGCCATAGCTAACGCCCTCCCCCGCAGGAACCCGCTTGACCTGGGTTACATAGGCGGTTGCCGTCATCGCTGGGCGCAGACCATACTCCTTCGAGTGGTGGTCGGTGAATGGCGAGAGACCATAAAGGGCAACTCCCACGCGAACCATCTCGTAGTGCGCTTGCGGGTAGTTCAGCGAACCATCCGAGGCGGTCAGGTGGCGCAGTTCAAAGTTGATGCCGAATTCGCGAGCCTTTTCAACGGCTGCATCAAACCGAGCGATCTGAGCGAGGTCTTCGGCTTCGCCGGTGCTCGATAGGTGCGAGAAAATGCCAACCACTTGGATGAACCCCTCGGCAACCAAACCTCGGGCCTGACGAAGCACGCCCTCCCACTCAGCGGCGCTGGCTCCGTTGCGGTTTAGACCGGTGTCTACTTTTAGGTGAACGCGAGCCAGACGGCCGGTGATTTCGGCGGCGGCTGCCACGCGGGTTAGGTGATCTTCGTTGGCCAAACCAAGTTCGATGCCCTCGTTGACGGCCTCGACAAACATTTCGTGTGGGTCGTGAAGCCAGGCGAGGATCGGTGAGATGATTCCGGCTCGGCGAAGTTCTAGAGCTTCGGTCACATCGGCTACACCCAGGTAATCGACACCAGCAGCCTCAAGTTTGCGGGCAACTTCTAGCATTCCGTGGCCGTAAGCATTGGCCTTGACTACGCCACAGACCATGGCACCGCTGGTGCGCTGGCGCATGACTTCCAAGTTATAGGCAATGGCATCGAGGTCGATGATTAGTTCTCTCATGACTCAACTCCTTCTGCCACTACGAAAGCCACTGCGTTATCGCCATCGTGACTGATTGAAACGTGAAGTTTTCTGATGCCGGCCTGCAGTGCGATTTTAGCCGTGGTGCCGTGCAACCAAATCACCGGTTTGCCCGATGATTCTTTACCAACCTCGATGCCGTGCCATTCGATTCCCGGGTCGCCCGAAAGGGCCTTGATAACGGCTTCCTTGGCCGCGAAACGACCGGCGAGGGTTGCGATGCTGGCATCCACGGTTTCTATGTCTAGAAACAGACGATCTTTCAGGCGCGGAGTCTCGGTTAGCTTGGCCTCGAAGCGGCTTAGCTGAACCGTGTCAATACCAACACCGATGATCATCAAGTGGCTATTCGACGGTTACAGACTTCGCAAGGTTGCGCGGCTGGTCGACATCCAAGCCCTTTGCGGTTGAAAGCTCAAGTGCAAATGCCTGCAGTGGAATCACGGTCAGGATTGGTGCAAACATGCTCTCGGCCTGCGGCACGAAAATCACGTGCTCGGCGTAGTCGGCAACCTGGTTGTCGCCCTCTTCGGCAATCGCGATTACCTTGGCACCGCGAGCGCGAATCTCTTGGATATTTGAGATGACCTTAGGGTGCAGGCTCTCTTCATCGCGCTGCGAAGGAACGATAACGATAACCGGCTGACCCTCTTCGATAAGAGCAATCGGGCCGTGCTTTAGCTCACCGGCGGCGAAACCCTCGGCGTGGATGTAGGCAAGCTCCTTGAGCTTTAGCGCACCCTCCATGGCGATTGGGAAGCCGACGTTGCGTCCGAGGAACAAGACCGACTTGGCGTTTGCCATCTGCTTGCCAAGTTCACGGGCTAGGTCTAGGTTTTCGATGACCTCGGTTACGTGAGCCGGCATCTTTAGCAGCTCTAGGCCGAGGTGACGAAGTTCTGCGGTTGAAAGCTTTTCGCGACCGGCACCTAGGAACAACGCGAGCAAGAAGCCTGCGGTGATCTGCGCGGTTAGGGCCTTGGTTGAAGCAACCGCGACCTCTGGGCCGGCGTGGGTGTAGATGACTGCGTCTGACTCACGAGCCAGGGTTGCACCCTGGGTGTTGCAGATGGCAAGGACCTTGGCGCCCTGCTCCTTGGCGTAGCGGGTTGCCATCAGGGTGTCCATGGTCTCGCCAGACTGGCTGACGGCCACGATCAAAGTGTTCTTGGTGACGATTGGGTCGCGGTATCGGAACTCGTGTGAGAGCTCGACCTGAACCGGAATGCGCGAATACTTCTCGATCGCATACTTGGCAACGTCACACGCATAGCTCGCGGTGCCACAGGCAACCATGATGATGCGATCGATGTTCTTGATGTCTTCGGCCGAAAGACCGTCGATCTCGCTCAGGGTGACCGAGCCGTCCGAGCCAAGGCGACCCATCAGGGTGTCGGCAACGGCCTGAGGCTGGTCGGCGATTTCCTTCGCCATGAAGCTTGACCATCCACCCTTGCTGGCCGCCGAGGCATCCCAGTCAACGGTGAATTCAACCGGAGTGACCGGTGCGCCATCGAAGGTGCGAACCTCGACAGTGTTAGAGCGCAGGATGACGATCTCATCCTGGCCCACAGAAATTGCACGCTTGGTGTGCTCGACGAATGCGGCCACGTCAGAGCCCAAGAAGTTTTCGCCATCACCCAGACCGATAACAAGAGGCGCGTTGCGACGTGCGGCGAGAACAACATCTGGCTGGTCTTCGTGAATAACCAGGATGGTGAATGCACCGTGCAGGCGCTTGACCACGTTGGCGAATGCGGTTGGCAGGTCGCCGGTGGTCTCGAACTCGCGAGCGATTAGGTGTGCGGCGACCTCCGAGTCGGTCTCGCTGGCAAACTTGGTGCCGATGGCAGCAAGCTCGGCCTTGAGCTCACCGAAGTTCTCGATGATGCCGTTGTGAATTAGTGAAAGCTTTGCAGTTGGGCCACCGAGGTGTGGGTGGGCGTTGCCGTCAGTTGGTGCGCCGTGGGTTGCCCAGCGGGTGTGACCAATACCGATGTTGGCGTTTGGCAGCGGGTGGTTGGTGATCTCGGCGATGAGGTTGTCGAGCTTGCCAGCCTTCTTGCGAGTTTCGAGCTGACCGCCAGGGGCGATGATCGAAACTCCAGCCGAGTCATAGCCTCGGTACTCGAGGCGACGAAGGCCGCCTAGTAGAACATCAAGGGTTGACTTCGGGCCTACATAACCCACGATTCCGCACATACGTCTAATTTACGGCAGAATGGCTCTTTGTGAGCGCAGCACAGACCGCGAGTAACGAAGATTCAGGCATTGACCTGAGCCCTTTCGTTGAAATCAAGCGCGCCGATTGGGCCGACCTCGGCAACAACACCGAATTGCCGCTCACCGAAGCCGAAATTGCCCAGATTCGTGGCCTCGGCGACTTTCTAGACCTCAAAGAAGTCACGGATGTTTACCTGCCGCTAAGCCGCCTGTTGAACCTCTATGTGGCCGAGACCCAAGACCTTCACCGAGTCACCAGCGGGTTCCTCGGAGAGCGCGCCAAACGTGTGCCTTTCATAATCGGTGTCGCCGGTTCGGTGGCCGTTGGCAAGTCGACCGTGTCGCGTCTTTTGAAAGAGTTGCTGTCTCGTTGGGAGGGTACCCCTCGGGTCGAGCTGATCACCACGGATGGCTTCCTGTTTCCGAACGCCGAGCTCGAGCGTCGAGGAATCATGGACCGCAAGGGTTTCCCTGAATCGTATGACCGCCTCGCCCTATTGAAGTTTGTGGCCGATGTGAAGTCGGGTGCGGCCGAAGTGTCAGCACCGGTTTATTCGCACCTCAGCTATGACATCGTGCCTGGTGAACAGGCCGTGGTGCACGCCCCGGATGTGTTGATCGTCGAAGGCCTGAATGTCTTGCAGTCACCTGGCTCTGGCCAAGAGTTGGCACTGAGCGATTTCTTCGACTTCAAGATTTACGTTGACGCCTCAACCGAGAACGTGACTCAGTGGTTCTTGAACCGATTCCGCAAACTGCGCGACTCGGCGTTCACCAACCCGGCCTCATACTTTCACCGCTATGCCGAGATGGAAGAGTCGAAGGCCCTCGCTCGCGCCGAAGAAATCTGGGCGACCATCAACCTGCCAAACCTGACCGAAAACATCGAGCCAACCCGCTCGCGCGCCACCCTGGTTTTGAAAAAGGGTGCCAACCATGCCGTCGAATCGGTCTTGCTGCGCAAGTTGTAGAAATTCTCAAGCTTCTGTGCCACAGTTTTTGTGGGGGCAGAAGGGCTAATCCATGGATTGGTATTTTTTTGTAGATTTTGAAAACCCGACGAACGCGATGAAACCTCTGGCCCCCGGCGACGAAGAATGCCTTAAGGAAATTGCTCGGTTGGGCGCTGACGTGGGTGATCACGCTCACTGGACTCGAGACTCATGGGCCGCCCTGGCCGAGGGCCTGAGAACTGGCAAGTCTCGAGGTATCGCGGACTTTCGACTGGAAGAAGCAAGCGGTCTCCGCGGGCAATTCATGCTTGATCTCATCGCGGGTGAGGTAAACCTCGAAATGTTGGTCGCCAAGGCGTTATCGAATCGTTAGCGCGCCTCGAACTATTCACAGCGTTTTCCCAGTTGACTCAGAGTGAGCCATTCGTATGGGTGTCGCCAGGTGCAAAATACCTTGGCACCGACGATGCAAACGATGACTTTCTAGTACATCAATTGAAAGGCTTCAAATGAATACACTCTCAACAACGCTCACCAATGGGCAGTTCAACCTCGTCTACAACGTTCTATCGCTTGGTCTAGCATCGATGCTATTCACCTCGATCTTCTTGTTCGTAGGCCGCGACCGAGTTCTACCCCGCTACCGCGTGGCTGTTATGGTTTCTGGCACAGTTACCGCAATCGCTACGTACCACTACTTCCGAATGTTCGATAACTTCAACCACGCATTCGCAGGTATGACCGCTAACAACCCGGATGCCTACAACGTTGGCTACCGCTACGTTGACTGGTTGCTAACCGTTCCATTGCTTCTAGTTGAGCTTGTCGCCGTGCTTGCACTTGCTCGCGCTGCACAGTCATCAATCCTTAACCGTCTAGTTCCTGCCGCTGCCGCGATGATCCTTCTCGGATACCCTGGCGACGCAAAGCTAGACATCATGGGAATCACCCCTGGAATCTGGGGTCTGCTATCGACCATCCCATTCCTATACATCTTGTACGTGCTCTTCATCGAGCTAGGCAAGAGCCTCAGCAAGCAGTCAGAGGCAGTGGTCAAGAAGGTAAAGCTTCTTCGCATCCTGCTTATCGCAACCTGGGGTGTCTACCCAATCACCTTCATCCTTGCAATGGGTTCGACCGGCTTCGCAGCCGACCGCTTCGTTGCTCGTGAAGTTGGTTACAGCATTGCCGACATCTTGGCTAAGTGTCTATTCGGTCTGATCATCTTCTCGATCGCTCGAATCAAGTCAGCCGAAGAGTCAGCTGAATTCGCAAAGTCGGAATTCAAGGACTAATCACCAAAAGAACTCCAATGGAAAACGGGGTCACCGAAGGGTGGCCCCGTTTTTCGATACCCGGATGAAGTTAGGCGCGCTCCACCGGTGCCGCAATAGTCATGATCGAGTCTGGTTCAGACATGTCAAATCTCTCATCGTAAATCTCGAGGTGAAAACCAGAGCGCTGGGTGCAACCCTCTAGTGAATCTAGGGCTGAATAAAACCCGCGCACCGAGTCGACCAAGGTATCCATAGCGCCGACATGCTCGGTATAGGCGAAAAGTCCGGCTGGGACTTCGAGAACCTCAAGCCCCTTGAGATCGGTCGGAATCGTTTCGACCACATAACCAATTAACTGGGTCAGCAGGCCGTTTTCTGCCTCTGGTGACTTAGCTGGACGGGTGGCAGACATCATGGTAGTGCGCTCCGGCAACCCGAGTGCTTTACCCATGGCGTTCAACTCGCCCCAGACCGGCCCGAGAACTTCTTTACCGTTGAACTTTGGCGACATAGCGCCATAGAAGTCAGCACTCTTGCCGACCAGTATGCGGGCCGGAAACTCGGCCACTTTGATTACAGACATGGCTCTACTTTAGAGCTAGTCGCTGCTCTAGTTCTCTTGGTACTGAGGAAGCCAAAAAGTAGCGCCTGGTGACCAACCGCTCAGGAAGGTTGCCCGGCCATCTTCCAATTCGATGAACGAGTAGCTGACTCCCAGGTACGCGGCTGGGGAAAGATAGACTCCGTCAAACTCTCCTGCGACCTTTTGCCAGTCTGGAATCCAGGATGATTCAAGGGCTGGATCTTCTGAGAAGATCCAGTTATCCAGGTGAAGAATCTTGGCTTGGGTTGCGAACCGATCGACCAGCGAAAACCAGTCTCGAGCGTCGTGGATTTCATAAATCTTTGCCGCTGTCGGCACCTCCAATTTGGCCATCAACGTTGGCTGAATGATGGCATCATCGAAGGCAAAACCGCTGAGATGTTCCGAGTTAGCTTGAAAACTAGGCAAGGTGTTCGGCTGCGTCCACCACGCATCGGCATTGGGCTTCCAAAATGTCTCAAAATCGGAGTTCTTCGATTGAGAGTAGGCGTCAGATTGAACGCGATACTGTTTTGAGGGGTTAAAGTCAGCAACGAAGCCGAGTCGAAGCAATTGGTCGGTGATTTCGGTCAAGACCCTGGCCAAGTCTTGCCGAGCCTCGGTTAACTCCTTGCCTAGTCGAATCCAGTCATGTGCGAATCCGAATGGGTAGTCTCTGATGAATTCAGCGAATGCACCAAAGAGTGAAGACTCGTGGGAATCAAACTTGAAATCGCTGGCTCGCCTTGAAATCTCACTGGCATTAAGAGAACCTGTCAAAATCTCGAATGGTTCGATGCCAGTTAGGTGTGCCAAAAACGCAAGACCGAATGTGGATTCGAGAATTTGTTCAAGTCTTTTCGCTTCTGCACTCATGTGCAAACTCTAGTGAGATTTGTCGCTGCGCGCAGACACCGTCCACACCTTGGGCGGGGCAAATGCGGGTGTAGCTACTTTAGAGCTAGTCGCTGCTCCACGACGCGAGCGATGCGCTCTGCCCAGCTCTTGGCGGTGCCTTCGTCAGCAGCCTCAACCATGACGCGAACCAATTGCTCGGTACCCGAGGCACGAAGTAGAACGCGACCGGTGCCATGCAGTTCGGCCTCGCATTCGCGAACCATTGCCTGCACCTCTTCGTCGCTGTCGGTGCGGGTCTTGTCGACGCCAGGAACGTTGATCAAAATCTGTGGGTAAACCTGCATGACCGAAGCCAACTCGGCAAGCGACTTGCCCTTACGGTTCATCTCGGCGGCAATCTTCAAGCCGGTGAGAATGCCGTCGCCGGTGGTTGCATACTGACTGAAAATCACGTGACCCGACTGCTCGCCGCCGAGGGTGTAACCCTTGGCGCGAATCTCTTCGAGAACGTATCGGTCGCCCACCTTGGTCTCGATCATGTCGATGCCGTGCTCTTTCATCGCGATCTTCAAACCGAGGTTTGACATCACGGTGGCAACGAGGGTGTTGCGAGCCAGCTGGCCGCGCTCCTTCATAGACAAAGCAAGGATGGCCATGATCTGGTCACCATCAACAATTGCACCCGTGGCGTCTACCGCTAAGCAGCGGTCGGCATCGCCGTCGTGGGCAACACCGAGGTCGGCACCGTGCTCGAGAACCGCAGCTTGAAGTGCACTGAGGTGGGTTGAACCGTAACCGTCGTTGATGTTTAGACCGTCTGGGTCGGCACCGATGACAATAACCTCGGCACCGGCATCCTTGAAGACCTCAGGCGAAACACCAGCGGCAGCACCATGAGCACAGTCGACAACAACCTTGAGGCCGTCGAGGCGGTTAGGTAGCGAACCGAGCAAGTGAATGATGTAGCGGTCTTCGGCGTCTGCGAAGCGGGTGACGTGGCCCACGCCGGCACCAACCGGGGCAAGCTTCGGGCCATCCATGGCTGCTTCGATTGCATCTTCGATGGCGTCGTCGAGCTTGTGGCCACCGCGAGCAAAGAACTTGATGCCGTTGTCAGGAGCCGCGTTGTGTGAAGCCGAGATCATGACGCCGAAGTCGGCGTCGAGGTCGGCGGTCAGAAACGCGGTTGCCGGGGTCGGAAGAACTCCGGCGTCAAAAACGTCAACCCCCGAACTCGAGAGTCCCGCTGCAACTGCTGCTGCAATGAACTCCCCAGAGATTCGGGGGTCGCGGCCGATAACGGCTTTTGGTTTGATTCCTCGTGAACGGGCTTCTTCACCCATGACAATCGCTGCGGCCTGAGCCAGCTTGATTGACATTTCAAGCGTGAGATCACGGTTGGCTAGACCTCTAACACCGTCGGTGCCAAATAGACGAGCCATAGCCGTGAACTGCGCGTTCTTGAGAGAAGCGGATTAACGCTTCGAGAACTGAGATGCCTTACGAGCCTTCTTAAGACCAGCCTTCTTGCGCTCGATGACACGAGGGTCGCGCTTTAGGAAGCCAGCCTTCTTAAGGGTTTGGCGGTTGTTGTCGCGGTCGATCTCGTTCAATGAACGAGCGATGCCTAGACGAAGTGCGCCAGCCTGACCTGCTGAGCCACCACCTGAGATGCGAGCGATTACGTCGTAAGCACCCTTTAGGTCAAGAACGGTGAATGGGTCGGTGATTAGCTGCTGGTGCAACTTGTTTGGGAAGTAGTCCTCTAGCGAGCGACCGTTCACCTTGATAACACCGGTGCCAGGAACGATGCGTACGCGAGCAATAGCCTGCTTGCGACGACCTAGGCCTGCGCCAGGAGTGGTTAGTGGGCCACGTGACTTAGCCGGTGCAGCCTTAGCTGCTGGAGTCTCGGTGCTGTAGCTGGTTGGTGCTACGTCTTCTGAAGCTACTGCTTCTGCGATGTCTTTAGCCATGCTGGGAGTCCTTACTGAGCTACCTGGTCGATGATGAAAGGCTTTGGCTGCTGTGCAGCGTGTGGGTGCTCTGCACCGCGGTAAACCTTAAGCTTTGAAAG
>Ga0213920_1000139_pt1 | contig 71526 bp, 66 predicted proteins | sample McNCre1117MG_FD_161054 | JGI IMG/M metagenome (GOLD analysis project Ga0213920, IMG submission 161054) | Freshwater microbial communities from McNutts Creek, Athens, Georgia, United States - 11-17 MG | ecosystem: Environmental > Aquatic > Freshwater > Creek | place: USA: Georgia | collected...
CAAAATGGTGGCACAGTCCACCGGCGTTGCCGAATTCGACCGGGTCCTGGGTGGCGGGCTGGTTGCCGGCGCAGTTGTCTTACTCAGCGGCGAACCCGGCGTCGGCAAGAGCACCCTGCTGTTAGAGGTTGCATCCAAGATGGCCAGGGGCGGTACCCGCGTGCTTTATGTTAGCGGCGAAGAATCCGTGGGTCAGATTCGGCTGCGTGCCGAGCGGACCAAGGCAATCACGCCAGAGCTCTATCTGGCAACCGAAAACGACCTCTCGGCAGTGCTGGGGCAAATCGATGTCGTACAACCGGGTTTGATCCTTGTCGACTCCGTGCAGACCATCGCCAGTGCCGCAATCGACGGCTCGGCCGGCATGCCCAGCCAAATTCGCGAGGTGGCCTCTAGCCTCATATCGGTGGCTAAAGAGCGCGGCATTCCAGTTATTCTGGTTGGCCACGTCACCAAAGATGGCTCCATCGCAGGTCCCCGCTTACTCGAACACCTGGTAGACGTGGTCTGCCACTTCGAGGGCGATCGCCAAACCTCACTGCGTTTTGTGCGCAGCCTAAAGAATCGGTTTGGCCCAACCGATGAGGTTGGCTGCTTCGAGATGACCGGCGAAGGCATTGTCGAGGTCTCTGATCCATCTGGCCTGTTCCTAAGCCGCGGCAGTCAACCGGTTTCGGGCACCTGCGTCACGGTCACCATGGAAGGCAAACGCGCACTCATCGTGGAGGTTCAGGCACTTGTGGTCAAAACCAGTGCGCCGCAACCTCGCAGGGTCACCAACGGGCTAGACAGCAGTCGCGTTAGCATGCTGCTGGCCGTTCTGGAACGGCGGGCTGGTTTCCGCCTGGGCGAACACGATGTTTATGTCTCTACAGTGGGCGGGGTAAAGGTAACCGAGCCCGCAGCAGACCTGGCAATCGCTCTGGCAGTGGCATCTGCAATGCAGGACAAGCCGATCGCCCACAATCTGGTGGCATTCGGCGAAATCAGCTTGGCCGGCGAAATCCGTAAAGTTTCCAACTCAAAGCAGCGGGCCGCGGAGGCCAATCGACTGGGTTTCATTCGCAGCGTAGACTCCGAAGTCGGAGACCTCAAGGCTGCGCTGGCGCTGGGCCTTAACTGGTAGCAAAGTTCAACAGCATGGCTCAGCGCTCGGTCGCGCTTCGGCTCGCCGGCTTGTTCGCCGGCAAGGTTTAACAGGCCCTAAACGTTCTACAGCGCGGCTCAGCGCTCGGTCGCGCTTCGTTAGTTCAGCTGGAACTGCAGATCGTTGCTCTTTACGCCGTTTACGGTCACCTGGAAGTGGTAGTAGGCGCCGCCGCCTACTGCCGGTGCCTGGCCGGCACCACAACCACTTGCACTCGAGTGCACGCGTTCCCAAACGGCCGCCGGGCTCGAATTTACGCTTCCTGGTTGCAGCAGCATCGGGAAGTTAGTGTCAGCCGTGCGGTCACACTGAGCGTTATCCCAGATAGTCTCAGAACCGCTGGTGATCTTGTAGTTTTGCACCTTGGTACCAACGTCGAAGTAGCAAGCCGAGGTTCCGGTGTTAGTTACCGTAAACCACAGACTTGGCTTCAAACCTGAGGCTATTGAGGACATCGGCTTTTTGCCGTCTCCAATGTAGGCGGCCACCTGAACATTGGCCACCGAACAGTTTTGGATGCCCGCGGAATTTGACGCAGAGGCTGAAGCGGAGGCGGCTGGCTTGGCGTTGGCGCCGAAGATTCCTCCCACAAAGCCAACCACCGCTGAAACCCCTGACCAGATGAGTGCCACCAGAGCAACTACAACGACAAGGGCAATGATGCGGCGAATCAGGAGGGTGCGCGGTGATGGAGCTGAAGCTGACATGCTTCAAATCTAATAAGCGGTTTGCCTAGAGAAGCTTAAGCATCCTCGTGTTGCCCAGCGTGTTTTCTTTCACCCGCGCCAAGTCCAGGAATTCGGCGATGCCGTCGTCGCTAGAGCGAACCATTTCCTCGTAGGTTTCGGCATCAACCGGAATATCGCTGATCGGCTCGAAGCCATGCTTGGCAAAGAACTCGGTCTCAAAGGTGAGGCAGAAAACGCGTTTCACACCAAGCTGAGTAGCGCGCTGCAGCAGAGCAGTAACTATGGCGTGGCCGGCTCCCTGGCCACGAGCAGCCTCGGAGACCACCACCGAACGCACCTCGGCCAGGTCTTCCCACATTACGTGCAGGGCACCCGCGCCAATCACCGAACCGGATTCATCCTCGGCAACCAAAAACTCTTGAACCTTCTCGAACAGGCTCACCAAATCGTGGTGCAGCAGCTTCTTGCCATCACCCTCGAGCGGCTGACGGAGGGCCTGAATGGCGCGCACATCTTCGGTGTGAGCCGATCGGATTTTGAATGAAGCCATGTCTGTAAATGCTACTAACAGAAACAGCAATGCCGCCCGAATGAGACTCGGACGGCATTGCTGCTGTTTGAAACTAAACGCCAACGCTCTCGTGGACTCGAGGCTTGCTGGTGAAGACGAACTCGCCGGCAACCACATCCACGGTTACGTGGGTGGACGCTGGCATCTCGCCGTGCAAGATCTTCTCCGAGAGCTTGTCCTCGATCTCGCGCTGCACTGCACGACGCAGTGGACGAGCACCAAGGGCCGGGTCGAAGCCGATCTCGATCAGCTTGTCCTTGGCAGCCGCGGTGAGCTCTAGGGTCATGTCGCGGTCTTCGAGGCGGAAAGCCAGACGCTTGATGAACAGCTCTACAATCTGACGCAACTCTTCCTTGTTTAGCTGAGGGAAGACGATGGTCTCGTCGACACGGTTCAGGAACTCAGGCTTGAAGTTCTTCTTCAGTTCCTCGTTGACCTTGCCCTTCATCAGCTCGTAGTCGTTCTGCGAGTTGCCCTCGAGGGCGAATCCCATGGTGCCACGAGCAATGTCGCGGGTTCCAAGGTTGGTGGTCATGATGATCACGGTGTTCTTGAAGTCGACGACGCGACCCTGGCCATCGGTGAGGCGACCCTCTTCGAGGATTTGCAGCAGACTGTTGAAGATGTCTGGGTGAGCCTTCTCGATCTCGTCGAACAGCACAACACTGAATGGCTTGCGGCGGACCTTTTCGGTCAGCTGGCCACCCTCTTCAAATCCAACGAAGCCCGGAGGGGCACCGAATAGACGGCTTACGGTGTGCTTCTCGCCGTATTCGCTCATGTCGAGGCTGATTAGCGCACCCTCGTCGTCGAATAGGAACTCGGCGAGCGCCTTAGCAAGTTCGGTCTTTCCAACACCGGTTGGACCAGCGAAGATGAATGAGCCCGATGGTCGCTTTGGATCTTTCAGACCGGCACGCTGACGACGGATAGTCTTGGCCAGAGCGGCAATCGCTTCTTCTTGACCAATGACGCGACGGTGAAGTTCCTGCTCCATGAAGATGAGTCGCGAGGACTCTTCCTCGGTGAGCTTGAAGACCGGAATGCCGGTTGCCTGAGCCAAGACCTCGGCAATCAGACCCTCATCAACAATTCCCATGTCGCGGACGTTGCCCTTGCGGAATTCCTTTTCGAGACGAACTCGCTCCGCGTTGAGGTTTTTCTCCTCGTCGCGCTTGCTTGCCGCCAGTTCGAAGTCCTGGTTTTCGATTGCCTTCTCTTTGTCAACGCGGACGGCGACAATCTTCTCTTCCAGAGCGCGCAGCTCGGGAGGGGAAGACAGGATGCTGAGGCGAACGCGAGCGCCGGCCTCGTCGATTAGGTCGATTGCCTTGTCTGGCAGGTGACGGTCCTGGATGTAGCGGTCGGCCAGGTTTACTGCCGCAACCAGAGCGCCATCGGTGATGGAAACCTTGTGGTGTGCCTCGTAGCGGTCGCGGAGACCCTTGAGGATGTTGATGGCGTGCGGCAGCGATGGCTCGTTTACCTGAACACTCTGGAAGCGGCGCTCTAGTGCGGCGTCTTTCTCAAAGTACTTGCGGTATTCGTCCAGCGTGGTGGCACCGATGGTCTGCAGCTCGCCTCGAGCCAGCAGCGGCTTCAGGATGCTGGCGGCATCGATTGCGCCCTCGGCAGCACCGGCACCAACCAGCGAGTGGATTTCATCGATGAAGGTGATGATGTCGCCGCGGGTACGGATTTCCTTGGTTACCTTCTTCAGGCGCTCCTCGAAGTCTCCGCGGTAGCGGCTACCTGCGATGAGTGCACCAAGGTCGAGGGTGTAAAGCTGCTTGCCCTTGAGGGTCTCCGGAACGTTGCCGGCAACAATGGCCTGGGCCAAGCCCTCGACAACTGCGGTCTTACCAACACCAGGTTCACCGATTAGAACCGGGTTGTTCTTGCTGCGGCGAGACAGAATCTGCATTACGCGCTCAATCTCGCGCTCGCGACCGATGACCGGGTCAAGCTTGCCCTCGGCGGCAGCCTGGGTGAGGTTGCGACCAAACTGGTCGAGAATCTGGGAACCCTTTTGCTTCTCCTGCTCGGTGGCGCCAACGCCCACGGTCTCTTTGCCCTGGAAGCCGGAGAGCAGCTGGATTACCTGCTGACGAACGCGGTTGGTGTCGGCGCCAAGCTTGGTCAGCACCTGAGCGGCAACGCCCTCACCCTCGCGGATTAGGCCCAGCAGCAGGTGCTCGGTGCCGATGTAGGAGTGGCCAAGCTGTAGCGCCTCGCGGAGCGAAAGCTCTAGCACCTTCTTGGCGCGTGGAGTAAAGGGAATGTGGCCGGTAGGAGCCTGCTGGCCCTGACCGATGATCTCCTGCACCTGCTCGCGGACTGACTCCAGCGAGATGCCTAGCGCCTCGAGCGCCTTTGCTGCAACGCCCTCACCCTCGTGGATGAGACCCAGCAGAATGTGCTCGGTGCCAATGTAGTTGTGGTTAAGCAGCTTGGCTTCTTCTTGAGCCAAGACCACAACGCGACGAGCCTTGTCGGTGAACTTTTCAAACATCATTACTCCTTGGACACCTACCCAATTAGGGCAGGCTATCTAATGGAATGGTAGAACGGGTTTGGCACCGAAAATAGGGTTGTTCGCTTTGGGGTGAACCCTTTAAAACTTGTAGACATCGCGACGATGCCCCACCTGCACAACGATGATCACGAGGTCAGATTCCTGAATCGTGTAGATGATTAGGTAGTCGCCAACCCTTATCCTCCAAAGCCTGTCGTGACCAACAAGTTTTTTGGCGGCAGGTGGACGCGGGTTCTGTGCTAATAAATTGGCTGCAGCAAGAATTCTGAGTTGGTTTTGCGTGTCAATTTTGCGGAGCTGCTTGAGAACCTGAGCCTCGAACCGAATTTGGTAAGAAGCATCAGCCAAGCTGTATCCCTAGCTCCGCAGCAACTTCATTCAGCGAAAGAGTTGGGCCACCGGCATCCACTCGTGCAAGGGCCTTTGTTGCCTCTTCCAGCTCTCTAGAGTCTTCTAAAACCTGCAGTGCCAGACGCGCAAGCTCCGCATTCATCATGACAACGGCTGGTCGAGCGTGATCGGTGATAGTGACGGGTTCACGCTTGGCAAGTTCGATCGTCTCGGCCCAGTTTTGACGGGCGTAAGTGGATGCAACTGAGTTCATGTACAAAATGTACATTATTTACATTTTGCAATCAAGCAAAATGCTTCAAGCGACTATTTGGATTCGGAGGAATCATGCTTTGGAGGCAATCCGGCCTTGATGCGCTCCTCGTTTTCGATCTCGTTCCAGACCTTGCGTTCGGTTTTGTCTGCGCGCAAGATGGAGCGCATGATCAGCCAGAAGACCAGACCAACCAGCAGCGGAGGGATGAATCCGAGCAGCGTGTTGATTAGGTCCTGCTGAAACTTTGCGTCCATCTATGCCCGACTTTCGAGTGAATGTAGTCTGTGCGGTTTATGCGGCTTGTCGGAGACGAGCCAGATTATTTGACCAGCGGGAACATGATGGTCTCGCGAATACCAAGGCCAGTGAGGCTCATCAGCAGGCGGTCGATTCCCATGCCCATACCGCCCGATGGTGGCATGCCAAACTCGAGGGCCTTCAGGAAGTCTTCGTCTAGCTTCATGGCCTCTGGGTCGCCGGCAGCGGCCAGGGTCATCTGCTCGACAAAGCGCTGGCGCTGAATTACCGGGTCAACCAACTCGGAGTATCCGGTGGCCTGCTCGTAGCCGTTGATGTAGAGGTCCCACTTTTCGACGACCCCGGCCTTGGAGCGGTGATCGCGGGTAAGCGGGCTTGTGTCCACTGGGAAGTCGATTACGAAGGTTGGCTTGACCAGATCGCCCTTTACAAAGTGCTCCCACAGCTCTTCAACGTACTTGCCGTGAAGCGGGTGTTCGATCTCGATGCCCACCGACTTGGCGAGCGCCTTCAGCTCGGCGATTGGGGTCTCGGGAGTGATGGTGACGCCGGCAGCCTCGGACAGGCTCTCAAACATCGAGATGCGCGGCCAGTTGCCACCGAGGTCGTTGACGGAGCCGTCTTCCAAGACCACCTGGTGAGTGCCGAAAACATCCATTGCGGCGTTCTGAATCAGCGCTTGAGTGAGGTCTGCGATGGAGTTGTAGTCGCCGTAAGCCTCATAGGCCTCCAGCATTGCAAACTCGGGCGAGTGGGTGCGGTCGGCACCCTCGTTGCGGAAGTTGCGGTTGATCTCGAAAACGCGATCGATGCCACCAACCACAGCACGCTTGAGGAAAAGTTCAGGCGCGATGCGCATGAACAGTTCGGTGTCGAAGGCGTTGGAATGAGTCTTGAATGGACGTGCGGAGGCACCACCGTGGATGGTCTGCAGCATCGGGGTTTCGACCTCGGTGAAGGCGCGCTCCTCAAAAGTCTTGCGGAGGCTCTTCATTACTTTGGCGCGAATCTGAACAACCTCGCGGGCGCGGTCACGCACGATCAGGTCTAGGTAGCGGTGACGGACACGGAATTCCTCGCCCAACTCGTTGTGCAGGTTTGGCATTGGACGAATGGTCTTTGCCGCCATTCTCCAATCGGTGACCATGACCGAAAGTTCGCCGCGCTTGGAAGTGATTACCTCGCCAACAACAAACAGGTGATCTCCCAGGTCGACCAACTCTTTGTAGAGCTCGAGCTGCTGCTCGCCCACCTTGTCGAGCGAGAGCATGGCCTGCAGGCGCTCGCCTGAGCCGGCCTGGAGGGTTGCAAAACAGAGCTTTCCGGTGTTGCGCTGGAACATCACACGGCCGGTAAGAGCAACGGTCTCGCCGGTGGCAACGTCGATCTCTAGGTCTGGGTAGGCGGCTCGCACCTGCTCGATGGTGTGGGTGATAGGAAGCGAAACCGGGTAGGCATCGTTCAGCTGGTTCAGCTTTTCGCGCTTGGCCATGCGAACGGCAATCTGCTCCGGGAGGTCTTCGCCCTCTTCGGTTTCAATCACAATCTGCTCGTCGCTCACTGCGGCTCCCTAAATTTCAAAAACGTGGTTGTCAAGCAAACGAACCCCACCAACGTAGGCAGCAACGATCAAAAGTGCTGCTCCGGTGTGTTCATCGCCCACCACAGCAAAGGTCTGCGGGTCAACAAGGGCTAGGTAATCAAGTTTAGTCTCGGGCTCGGAGCTAATCATCTCGGTGCCCAGCGCCAGTGCCTGACTCGGGGCCATCCCCTGGGCGATGAGCTGACTCACCGTTGCCAGGGTGATTGCCAGAATCTCGGCGATGTCACGCTGCTCGGCGTTCAGATAGCGATTACGGCTAGACATGGCCAGGCCGCTGTCTTCGCGGATGATTGGGGCGGCAATGATTTCGAGGTCTGGGTAGTTGGCGGCCGCCAGCTGTTGCACTAGGAAGAGCTGCTGGGCATCCTTTTGACCGAATACCGCAACGTCCGGCTTGACCAGATCGAAGAGCCTGGCCACCACGGTGAGCATGCCATCGAAGTGCCCAGGCCGAGCCGCACCTTCGAAGGTGCTTCCCACCGGACCGGCGTGCTGGTCTTTCACCACCAAGTTGGCCGGGTAAACATCTTCGACTGCCGGGGCAAACACGATGTCGGCGGCATCACCCAGCGCCGCAACGTCTGCATCCAGGGTTCGAGGGTAGCGGTCGAAATCCTCGCCGGCACCAAACTGCTTTGGGTTTACGAAGATAGAAACCACCACGATGTCGGCTTCTTCGCGAGCGATTCGGGCGAGCGATAGGTGACCATCGTGCAGCGCACCCATGGTGGGAACGAAGCCCACTGTTTTTCCTTCTGCTCGCGCCGGATCTAAGGCTGCGGCCAGCTGGGCCTCGGTGTGTATCAGTTGCAAGCTATATTCCCGTCGCTTCGTCTGGGGCGTTTAGGTCATCTGGGTCCAAGGGTTTGTAGCCATCGGCCAAGGCGTGCTCTACCGCACTGCGAACCAGCGGACCGAGCAATTCGCGAGCTGGGGCCACTGAAATCTCATCGAGTATCCCAATCGCCTGATTTATGACCATTGCCGAGAAACCGCTTGCCACTGAAATCGCCTCGGCGTATTTGGCGCGATTCGCCTCTTCGATAACCAAGGGTTCACCGCCCATTTCGATTACCAGGGCTTGAGCGATTGGCAGTGCGATAGCCGGAGCCGTAATGGCAAAGTAGCTCTCGCGAATGCGTTGAAGGTCGAGGCTGGTTCCGGTAAAACGCATGGCCGGATGAATGGCCAGTGGGATGGCCCCTGCACGTGCGGCTGGCGCCATCACCGCAACGCCAAACTCGGCGGCGGTGTGCATGACTATTTGGCCCGGATGCCAAAGCCCAACCTCGGCCCACCCGTTGACGGCGGCTGCTAGCTGCTCGGCTGGAATAGCCAGTAAAACCAGGTCCGAATTTGCCAGCACTGCCGGAACGTCTAGCAGAGGCACGTTGGGAAGTATGTTTTGAGCGCGCTCAACGTTGGCGGCCGATACCGCGCTGATTCCGGTCAACAGGTGGCCGGCGCCAGCGAGCGCCTGGCCCAGAATGACCCCAACCGGACCGGCCCCGATTATGCCGATGCGGAGTCTGGACTCGGCACTCAAACCGCACCCGCCGGATCGGTGGTGGCAGGTGGATTAGGGTCATCTGGAAGTTTGCAAATCTGCTCCACCGCCAACCCCACGGCAACTGATATCGCGCAGCCGACGAAGGCAATTATGTTGTTCCAGATGCTGGCTGAAATAACCGGGGTGCTCAACTGAAGCACCACAAGCCCGGCCTGCCAACCACCCAAAACCGCCGCTGTCACCGCAATCGATTTGGCAAGCAGGAGCACCCGAACCGCATAGAAGGGATTTAGCGGCACCGGCCGAGAGCTTCCAGCGACCGGATTTTTGTCATTTTGGCTCGAATGCAGCTTGGCCAGGTTGATCATCGCGCGGCGGTAGCGGTAGATGGGCAAGGCCAAGAGTGCCAAAACAATGCTCACTCCGGGCATCGTGAAAATGGTGCTTACGCTTGCCACCGGCAGCGCATGGCCGTGGGTGACCTGAAAGATTCCGTAGAGGCTTCCCAGTACTCCGGCCAGGACCGCCGACACAACCAGGGTGATAGCTTTAGTGGTTTTCATGGCCCGCCTCAATTACCCAAACCTGGTCCGGATATTCCTTGGCAAGATCTGCCACCGAGCCATGTCCGGCGAGCACGGCGTCTGGATCCGCCAGCGCCCAAGGCACCAGCACAAAGGCACGCTGATAAGCCCGAGGGTGCGGGATCATCAGCTCTTTGTTGGCCTTTACCTCATCGCCATAGGTGATGATGTCGATGTCTAAGGTTCGCGAGCCCCACTTCTCAACCCGCACCCTGCCGTGCGAGCTTTCTACCGCTTGGCAGGCCGCCAAAAGAGCCTTGGGCTTGAGATCGGTTTCGATTAGCGCAACCGCGTTTAGGTACTTGGGCTTTGACTGGTCTACGCCCGAAGGCGTTAACGCAAACGACTCAACGATGGGCGAGAGTTTTTTTAACTTGATTCCCTCGATCTGGCCCAGCTGGGTTGCAGCGCCCATGATGTGTTCGCCTCTGTCGCCCAGGTTGCTTCCCAAGGCAAGTACGGCCTTGACCTTTGCCATCTAACGAACTGCCCTCACGGTAACGCTGACATCCGAAAACTCGTGGGGTATCGGCGCATTGGGCTTGTGAACCGTAATCTCAGCCTCGTGCACCACGCCGCCACCGAAGTTGAAAACCAGGTCTAAGAGGCGCTGTGCCAGAGTCTCGATTAGGTCTACCGGATTGTGCTTTACGTTTTCAACGATTGCGTCGGCCAGATTTCCGTAGTGCACCGTATTGGCCAGATTGTCGCCAACCGTAGCCGCATCGCCGGCTAACATCACCCAGGCATCGATGAAAAAATCTTGACCGTACTGGCGTTCAAAATCGAAGACACCGTGGTAACCGTGGACCTTGAGCCCGGTGATTGCGATTTTGTACATGGAATAACTCTCGCTTGGTTTTTAGTTGCCCGCAACTTGCAACGCAGTTGCGAGCGCAATGGCGTCTCGGGATGCCGCAACGTTGTGCACCCGGAGGCCCCAAATACCCGCGTTAGCCAACTTGGCGGAAAGCACTGCGGTTGCCAGGTCTCGGCGTTCGATGCTCACCGAATTCGGGTGTTCTGGGTCGAGGGTTGCCGCCAAAAATCGCTTGCGGGAGGCACCGATGAGGATTGGCAACCCAAGCTCTTTTAGCCGGTCTAGGCCGGCCAACAACCGCCAGTTCTGGTCTGCGATTTTGGCAAAACCCAAACCCGGATCGATGATGATTCGGCTGCGCTCGATGCCTGCTTCGACGGCGGCGGCAACCTGCTGGGATATTTCGGCCGCGACCTCGCCAACCAGATCGACGTATTGATTTAGCTGGTCCATTTGGTCGGAGAAACCGCGCCAGTGGCTGAGAATGAACTTTGCATTGCCTTGGGCAACCGCAGAAAACATGGCTGGATCTGCTTTGCCGCCGGAGACATCGTTTACGTAGTCTGCCCCTGCCACCACCGCAGCCGAAGCGGTCTGGGCGTTCATGGTGTCGCAGGAGATTTCTACTTGGGAATCCGCGAACCAATCCGCCTTTTTGAGCGCTTGGATTAGTGGAATCACGCGCTCGATTTCTTGGGCTATGCCAATTCTTTCGGCACCGGGACGAGTCGATTCGCCGCCAATGTCTAGGATTTCAGCACCCGCCGAAACTAGCTGCCGACAGTGAATCATGGCCGATTCTAAATTGTTGTAGTTTCCGCCGTCGCTGAAGGAATCTGGGGTCATGTTGACCACACCCATTAGCCTCGGAGCGGCAGAATTTTCAACCGATGAGACAGCGCCGGGGGTCACTTGGAGATCAGTCCCATTACCTCGGCTCGAGTCGCCGGTTCGGCGTAGCAACCGCGGGTTGCCATGGTGATGGTAGACACTTCTGGCTGGCGCGCACCTCGTGACGCCACACAGTGGTGGCGAGCTTCAACCACAACCACGACACCCTTGGTGCTGAGGCCCTGCTCGAGGGCATCCGCGATCTGGGCAGTCAGGTTTTCTTGCAGCTGAGGGCGCGAAGCCAAGACCTCGACCAGCTTTGGCAGCCTACCGAGGCCGATTACTCGGTCGGTGGGCAAATAGGCAATGTGTGCCACGCCGGTGAAGGGCAGCAGGTGGTGTTCGCAGATTGAGACCAGCTCTATGTCTTTGAGTAAGACAACATCGTTGTGCTCTGCCGGAAAGGTTTCGGCCAGCACATCGAGTGGATTGCTGCCAATGCCGGAGAAAAAGCCCTGATAGGCCTCGGCCACCTTGGCCGGGGTTGCCAGCAATTCGGGGCGGTTTGGATCTTCACCAATTGCGGAGATTAGCTCCGTCACCGCTGCCCGAATGCGCTCGACGTCGATCATGGAACTACTCGGCAGGGTTGGTAGGCTCAGCGGCCTTCTTGACGCGTGGCTTGCGCACCGGCTTTGGCTTTGCCTCGGTATCGACCGTTGCCGCCCGGGCAGGAATCTCGATTGGAGGCAGGGTGGAAACCGGACGCTTGGTGTTAGACAGCCAAGTCTTGCGAGGCGGGTTCTTCTTTACCTTGGCAAAGATCTTGGCGATCTCGTCTGCCTGCAGGGTTTCCTTGATCATCAGCTCGCGAGCCAATGCGTCCAAGATTGCCCGGTTGGTAGTTAGAGCCTTGTAGGCATCTTCGTGGGCGTTCTCGATAAGGGCGCGCACCTCGGCATCGATGGTCTGAGCAGTTGCCTCAGAGTAGTCGCGGGCCTGTGCCATGTCGCGGCCGATGAAGACCTCGCCGCCGTTGCCGTAGGAAACCGCACCAATGCTGTTGCTGAAACCGTACTGGGTGACCATGGTGCGGGCAATGTTGGTTGCCTTCTCGAAGTCGTTGGATGCACCCGTAGTTGGATCGTGGAAAACGATTTCTTCGGCAACACGGCCACCCATTGCCCAGGCCATCTGGTCGAGCAACTGGTTGCGCGAGATGCTGTACCGGTCTTCCATTGGCACAACCATGGTGTAGCCAAGGGCACGGCCGCGAGGCAGGATGGTGATCTTGGTTACTGGGTCTGAGTGATGCAGCGAAGCGGCGACCAATGCATGGCCGGCCTCGTGGTAGGCGGTGTTGAGGCGCTCCTGGTCCTGCATCAAGCGGCTCTTCTTCTGTGGGCCACCGATCACGCGGTCGATTGCCTCATCGAGGATGTCGGCGCTAATGACCTTCTTGTTGTTGCGAGCGGTAAGCAAAGCCGCTTCGTTTAGCACGTTTGCCAGATCGGCTCCGGTGAAGCCGGGGGTGCGGCGGGCCACGCTGGCAAGGTCTACATCTTCACCGATTGGCTTGCCCTTGGAGTGCACCTTCAGAATCTGCTCGCGGCCGATTAGATCTGGTGCGGTCACACCAATCTGGCGGTCGAAGCGGCCCGGACGCAGCAAGGCTGGATCGAGGATGTCTGGACGGTTGGTGGCAGCGATGAGAATGACGTTGGTCTTTGAATCGAAGCCGTCCATTTCAACCAGAAGCTGGTTTAGGGTCTGTTCGCGTTCGTCGTTGCCGCCGCCGATGCCAGCTCCGCGGTGACGACCCACTGCGTCGATCTCGTCGACGAAGATGATTGCAGGGGCCGAAGCCTTTGCCTGCTCGAATAGGTCGCGGACGCGGCTGGCACCGACACCAACGAACATCTCTACGAAGTCTGATCCGGAGATGGTGAAGAACGGAACTCCGGCCTCGCCCGCAACGGCCTTAGCCACCAGGGTCTTACCGGTTCCCGGAGGGCCGTAGAGCAAAACACCGCGCGGAATTTTGGCTCCGACAGCTTGGAACTTCTGCGGCTCCTTGAGGAACTCTTTGATCTCTTCAAGCTCTTCGATTGCCTCGTCGGCACCGGCCACATCGGCGAAGGTAACCTTTGGCATGTCCTTGTTGACCAGCTTGGCGCGAGACTTGCCAAAGTTCATGACACGGCTATTGCCACCCTGCATGGATCCCATCAGGAACCAGAAGATGGCGCCGATGATTACGAATGGAATCAGGCTGCCTAGCAGCGAAACGTACCAGGGGGTGTTTGGAACCTCGTCGTTGTAGCCGCCCTGGATCTTGGCTGCAGCGATGGTCTGGACAACCTCTGGACCACGCGGAGCAACGTAGAAGAACTGGATTTCTTGGCCATACTTTTTGTCGGCCTTGATGAGAGTGACGTCAACGCGCTGCTCGCCATCTAGAACAACGACCTTCTTGGCCAGACCGTGCTCGATGAAACGCAAGCCGGTGCCGGTGTTAACCTGACGGAAGCCGCCCTGGCCCAACATCTGGGTACCAATGATGAGAACCATCACCGCGAGCAGGATCCAGACAAACGGACCGCTGAGGAGTTTCTTGAGATTCATGCGCAGAACTTTACTTTCTAGTGTCTTAGAAGGCTAACCATAAGGTTACCCTCCGACATTCCCTTGTGGCTGTGCTGTTCGCACAGGGAGTAACTGCGGGGCGCAAAAAGCGGCTTAGCTATAGACCTTTGGGTCTAGCACTGCCACGCAATTGAGATCGCGATACTTCTCGTTGTAATCGAGGCCGTAACCAACCACGAACTCGTTTGGAATGTCATAGCCAACCAACCAAACCGGCACCTCAACCTTGGCTGCATCGGGCTTGCGCAGGAATGCGACAACATCAACCGATGCGGCGCCGCGCGCCTTCAGGGTGGTCTCTAGCCAGCTGAGGGTAAGCCCGCTGTCAATGATGTCTTCAACGATGATCACGTGCTTGCCATGGATTTCGCTGTCGAGGTCTTTGAGGATGCGGATCACTCCGCTGGAAACCGTTCCGGATCCGTAGGACGAAAGGGCCATCCAGTCCATCGAGGTGGAGATGCTGAGGGCACGCGATAGGTCGGCCATAAACATGATGGCACCCTTGAGGACACCGACCAGCAGCACCTCTTTACCGGCGTACTTTTTGTCGATTTCGGCGGCCAGTTCGACCACCCGGGTCTTGATCTGCTCCTCGGTGACTAGCACCTTGGTAAGTTGCGATTTGGCAGATTCAAAGTTCACTTAGCAGGCTCCCGGTTTGAGCGTTTTGGTCGATTTCAGGATGATCTCGCCATCCTGTCTTACAACTCTAACCCCTGGAAGCATGAGTTCTTTCTGTCCGTGCCAGTTGAAAACTAATTGCAAGATTTGGTCGACGTGAGCCTTGGTATAGGTGCCGCCAAACGGCGCAAGAGCCAGCATTGCCACCCTGCCACTCAATGCCTGGTGCATTTCGGTCAGCCCGGCCAAGTTCAATGCAATTCCGGTTGGGTTGACCTTTGCCACCGATTTATAGGCTTGGGCCGCCTGATCCTCCAGGTAGTCGAGGTCAAGCTGAACCAGTTCGGCAGTGCGAGCCAGCGACTGCACGATGCCCGGCCCAAGTTCACTCTCTAAGACCGGCAGCACGTGGTTGCGAATTCGAACCCGGGTGAATTTTGCGTCCTGGTTGTGAGGGTCGTTCCAGTATTGGATGCCGGAATCCGCGCAGAAGGCCTCTGTGGTTTGGCGCGTAATCTGCAGCAGCGGGCGCAGCCAAAGACCATCGATGACAGCCATTCCGGCTATCGACTTCACGCCAGATCCTCTGGTAAGACCCAGCAATACGGTCTCAGCCTGGTCATTTTGGGTGTGCCCCAGCATCACAAATTTGGCGGAGTGCTCAACGGCCGCATTGCCAAGCGCCGTATAGCGAGCGTTTCGCGCCGCCGATTCGGTGCCGCCACTGCCCTGGCCCGACTCAACAGTTACCGGCACTACCAAAACCGGCTCCAGGCCCCAAATGCGAAGCAAACTGGCAACGTTGTGCGCCACAGCTTTGGTTTCGGCCTGCAGCCCATGTTCGACGATTACCGCACCCAAAATTACGCCGGAGCGGTCACCCTCAAACTTTGCGGCAGCAACCAAAGCCATAGAGTCGGCTCCGCCCGAAACAGCAACGAGGATTCGGTCGCCGGCACTGACGCCAGCAGAATGCCAGGCTTCTCGCACCGCACGTCGAACATCGGCCATCGCCGGGCTCAGTCTGGGGCGGTCTGGCACGTCAATCCAATCCTTGGTTTCCGCTAAAAAGGTAGCTGCGGTTTTCGGTAACCTTGTTCAAAGAGGTTGCCTGCGGCTTCCTCTCATCTAAGCCTAAATTGGAGCAGCTATGCCTTACGACGCCATTATCGAAATCCCACGCGGTAGCCGTAACAAGTACGAGGTAGACCACGAGAGCGGCCGCGTCTTTCTAGACCGCGTTCTGTTCACCCCGTTTGTCTACCCGGTTGACTACGGTTTCTTTGACAACACCCTTGGCGGAGACGGCGACCCACTAGACGCACTCGTGCTTCTTGAATTCCCGGTTTTCCCTGGCGTTGGCGTTTCGGTTCGTCCAGTTGGCGTGCTTCCTATGGAAGACGACGGCGGCATCGATGAGAAGGTCATCTGCGTGCCGGCCAAGGACAAGCGCTGGTCGCACATTCAGGACATCGACGATGTGCCGCAGCAAACCAAGGATGAAATCCTCCACTTCTTCAGCCACTACAAGGACCTAGAGCCAGGCAAGTGGGTCAAGGTGGGCGAATGGGCTGGCAAGGATGTTGCCGAGAAGCTCATCGTTGAAGCTCAGGAGCGTTTCAAGGCCGGACACTAGTCCGACTCTCGCCGCAATTACTGAACCCCTCGGTTGCTGACCGAGGGGTTCAGTAATTGAATACTTGCTATGCGGTTGGGCGACCTGCGTATGGGAAGAGCTCGCCGTAGCGCAGCGGAACAATACGAACCGTGCGGGCAGGGTTTGGAGCCTCAAGCATCATGCCGCCGCCCAGGTAGATGACCACGTGGTACTTGTCGCCGTTGAACGGGGTTCCGGCAAGGCTGTACCACATCAGGTCGCCGGCGACGGCGTCTTTAACCGGAATCAGTTTGCGGTTCATTGCCATTTGCAAGAACTGGTTGGTGGCCGAGTGGGTTCCGATGTAGATTCCGGCCGCGGCATATGCCGCCTTGGTGATGCCAGAGCAGTCCCACACCGATGGTCCCATGCCGCCCAAAACATAGGCCTCGCCCAGGTGTCCCTTGGCATAGTTGATGGCAACCTGAACCTGGGCATCGTTTGGTGGACCCACCGAATAGAGCGAAGGCGCATCGGGCTCAGAGGTGCCCGCGTTCTGTCGCGCCTCGGCTGCTAGGCCCTCGGCACGCTGCTGCTCCAGCGTTGCGGTGGTGTTTTGCAGACTGGCAAGCTGCTGATAGAAGGTCTTGTTGATCGCGTTATCGGAGGCAACCTGAGCCTGAACTGCACTTGCGGCCGACTGCGCAACCACAAACAGCGACTTAGCAGCCGCGGCCTTGGTGGCCAGCTCGGCTTTTGCCACCTTCAGCTGATCGGTGAGGCTCTGCGCGTATTTAGCCTTCTCGATGGCGCGCTGATAGATGGTGTCGCTCTGCTGCGCAACCTTATCTTGGGCGCCAAGCTTGTAGAGCAGGTTTTTTGCATCACCCGGATTGAGGAGCAGATTCATGGTGGTGCCGCCGGCACCATTTCGGTACATCTGGGCGGCGATCTGGCCCAGCTCCGTTTTGGCCTGATTTGCCTGAGTAGTGGCCTGAGTAACCTGGCCTTGCAGCACCTTCACGTGGGAGGCGACAACGTCAACAGCGTTTTGGGCCTGGTTGAAGGCCTCACCTTTAATAAGTGCGACCTTGCTTAGTGCATCGGCCTTAACCTGCTCGGCCTGGATGATCGCCTCGAGTTTTGCGATCATCGCCTTCTTGGCGACGACCTTCTTCTTAGCATTCTGGATATCTGACCACGAAGGATACGATGGGGCCGCGCTGGCGGGGGCCAGGGGCACAGTGCTAAGAAGCAGGGACAGTGTGAAAACACCAATTAGCCCGCGCCGGAATCTAGCCGGTAAACCACCCGAATTAGCTCTAAAAGCCAAACTGCACCTCCTGAGCGCCTGCTTCAAGGGTAACAGGCGAGGCACTCAGGTTGCGTATCCCCACCGAGCAAGGTAAGATTGTCTCTTGGTGCTATAAAGCTCCACGCTTTGTAGGCCCCATCGTTTAGTGGCCTAGGACGCTGCCCTTTCACGGCAGTAGCACGGGTTCGAATCCCGTTGGGGTCACTTATAAAGCGAGGGTCAAAAACACCAAACAAGGTCCTGTAGCGCAGTTGGTTAGCGCGCCGCCCTGTCACGGCGGAGGTCGCGGGTTCAAGTCCCGTCAGGATCGCAAACGAATCGAGAAATCGATTCGTTTTGTGGATTTATTCACAAGGCTCTGTAGCTCAGTTGGTAGAGCGAACGACTGAAAATCGTTAGGTCACCGGATCGACGCCGGTCGGAGCCACGAAAACCCCTGATCTCACGTCGGGGGTTTTTACTTTAACTCTGAGTTACTCAGCACGGTTCGCTGGCTCGTTCGCCAGCTCAGGTTTTTACTTTAAGCTCACGTTTCACATCACGGTTCGCTGGCTAGCTCGCCAGCTCTAGGCTTGAACAATGCTCACAGTCGTTCTCGGTGTCGCCACTGCGCTGGTTTACGGCTTTGCAGACTTCTTCGGGGCAATCGCCTCGCGAAAGCTTCGACCACTCTTAGTTGCCGGCCTAGCCGGCTGGGCTGGTCTCACGGGCATTCTGGTTCTCACCGGCATGGGCCTGCTTCACGTCAACTATTCGCCGCAGTCGATTCTTTGGGGAGGAATCGCGGGCGTGTTCTCCGCTTTTGGCTTGGCTTGCCTCTACCAGGCACTGGCAATTGGTCCGATCAGCATTCTCTCTCCCCTGGCAGCGGTGGTCGGCGCGATCGTGCCTGCCTTTATTGGCCCACTGGTTCTGGGCGAGCGTTTTAGCGGTCTGGGCGCGGTGGCAATAGTGGTTGTCCTGCTAGCCATCCCACTGGTTGCCTACCATCCCGATTCAACCAAGCTGGCCAGGCCGAGTTTGCGCGGGGTTGGTTTCGGTGTTGGCGCCGGAATCGGAATCGGTGGAGTTTTGGTCTGTCTTCACCTGGCCCCCGTCTCGGATGGTGTTGCCGCGGCCACCCTGATGCGCGCCGAAAATGTTGTGATTTTGGCCGCGGTGTCGATATTTCTTTTGACCTCAGGTCGCGCCCGTCTTTCCGACTTCAAAGCCATCAAGGCCCCAGTGTGGCTTGCCATCGCGAGTACGGGTGTTCTTGATGCAGCCGCAAACATCATGTTTGTCTATGGCTCCGGGCTGGGAGGGCTAACCCTGGTAAGCGTCCTGACCTCGCTGTATCCACTTGGCACCATACTGCTGGCCCGCGCGGTACTGAAGGAGCGGCTTGCCGTCTCGCAATCAGTTGGTATTGCGCTGGCCTTGTGCGCCAGCGTTTTGCTGGCAATCTGAAATGCCGCCTTGCCCATCTCATAGGCTATAGAAATGGCAAGCATTCTGAAGAACCGCTGGATCGGTCTCGTATTCATTTCGATGGGCATCTCGCTCGTCATCATTGACGGCACCATCGTTAACACCATCTTCCCTGACATCATCAAGGCGCTAAAACTTACCTCAGACCAGATTCAGTGGGTCCAGGAGTCTTATGTTTTGGTTTTCGCCTCACTGCTTTTGGTGTGGGGCTCCATCGCCGACCGAATTGGCCGCAGAACCCTGCTGGTTGTCGGAATCCTCATCTTTATTGGCGCTTCGGTCTGGGCGGGGCTCACCACCTCGGCAGATTCGATGATTCTGGCTCGCGTGGTTCAGGGCATCGGCGGTTCAATGGTTTTGCCAACCACACTGTCACTCGTCAACGCCAACTTCCAGGGCAAAGAGCGCGGAATCGCTTTTGCGGTCTGGGGTTCCACAATCGGTGGAATGGTGGCAATCGGCCCGGTTCTCGGTGGCTGGCTGGCTACCGCCTTCACCGATGGCTGGCGTCTAGCATTCAACATCAACCTGCCACTTGGCCTGATCATCGTGATTGGCGTGCTGCTTTTCGTAACTGAGTCCAAGGTTGCTGGTCTGCACGACGGCATCGATGTTGTGGGTGCGCTGCTTTCGGTGGTCATGTTCCTTACCCTGGTTTTTGGTCTGGTCGAGGGTCGCATTTACGGTTGGTGGAACGTCAACCATCAGTTCTCGATTGGCAGTTTCAAGTGGGCTGAGTCCGGTATTAGCCCGATTCCTGTCGCTCTGCTGATCAGCGTGCTTGCCACTGTCGCTTTTGTCGCTTGGGAGCGCAGCCGCTCCGCCAAGCAAAAGTCGGTTCTTTTCGACCTGGACCTTTTCCGAATCAGCTCATTCCGAAACGGATCTATCGCCGCTCTGATTATCAGCATGGGTGAGTTCGGCGTGATCTTTGCACTGCCACTTTGGCTGCAAAACGTACAGGGGCTAAGCCCGGTCTCGAGCGGTATGGTTTTGCTCTGGCTTGCAGGCGGCGCTTTCATTGCTTCGGGTGCCGCGGGTGCCCTCAGCGGCAAGATTTCACCAGCAACGGCAGTGCGCCTTGGCGTCTTCCTTGAATTGCTTGGCGTAATCATCACCGCTATCGCTATTGGAAATGACAGTGGTTGGGGTTGGGTCTGCCCAGCGCTTCTCATTTACGGAATTGGCGTGGGCTTTGCCACCGCTCAGCTAACCGGTGTAATCATGATCGATGTTCCCCAGAACAAGGCTGGACAGGGATCGGGATCGCAGAGCACCGTTCGCCAGATTGGCTCGGCGCTCGGTATCGCGGTGATTGGAACGACCCTCTTCCAGGCGACCCAGACGATCATGGTCGACAAGCTAAACCACCTCAACCTGCCATCGGTTGCCGCCAAGTTCTTTACCTCCGATGTAAAGGACTCACTGGCAACCGCAGTGGTTGACTCGGCGGGTGGCGCAATCCCTAAGCTCAACCAAACCCTGGAAACTCAGTACCACCTGCCCGCAACGGTGGCTCAGCAGGTCACCGATGCAGCCGGTGCAGCATTCAGTGATGGAGCCCGCTGGGCGGCCTTTTCGGCAGCCCTCTTCCTGCTGCTGGGTCTGGTAAGTACCCTGCGCCTCAGCGGCAAGACTCACGCTGAGGGCGACCACCACTAAAGTGGCAGTCCCAAAGGTAAAGGTCCGAGAAATTCTCGGACCTTTACCTTTTGATAAGCATTGTTGAAGGCTAGAGGTTTCTAGCAGCGTAGTGATACATTCCCGCGGCCATAAATGGAGCGAGCCCCTCGGCGAATTTGTCGTAGTAGGCGGCGAATCTTGGATCAGCAACATACATCTCGCCCATGCCGCGATAGGCACCCGCGCTTGGAATCCAAAACTGGCATAGCCAGCGATAGTGCCTGCCAATCTGGGTTTGCACTTCCGAGGATTCGGCCTCCAACCCGGCCACGAATAGCCGGGCGATCTCCTGGGTGATTTCCTTGCCAAGGTTGAAAAGGTCTCGCTTTTGCTGATCGTTCAACTTGGCAAGTTTGCTTTGGCTCTCTTCAAATTTCTCCGGCCAGCGCTCTGATGCCTCTGCTGCGTACTCGTTGAGATTCTCGGTGGTCATGGTTAAAGGCTAGATCTTTTTGGGGCACTAGGCATCAGCAGCCTCAAAGTTGAGAGTAAATTGTCTACTTGTGAATGATTCGCTAATCAAGAAGCGCTACCTACTGGGCAAAAAACTCTCAAACGAGAACCTGGAGGGTCAACTTCTCCCAAAGTTCATCGCGCTTCCGGTCTTCTCAAGCGACCCGCTGTCTTCGGTGGCTTACGGCCCGCAAGAGCTTCTGATGATCCTCACCCTGGGTGGCACCGCGATGCTCTCATTCGCCCCGGGGATCGCAGCAGTCGTTGTGCTGCTGCTCACAGTGATCGTTCTCTCCTATCGGAAAATCGTTGAAGCCTACCCAAACGGCGGCGGCGACTACGAAGTTGCCCGTGTCAATCTGGGTGACCGAGCGGCTCTAATTGTTGCGGCTGCCCTTCTACTGGACTACGTGATGACCGTGGCGGTATCCGTTGCCTCTGGTACAGACAACCTAATTTCGGCATTCCCCGAGCTAGCGAACTTCCGAGTGGAAATTGCCGCCGGATTTGTGCTGCTGCTGTGCGGCATCAACCTTCGCGGCGTGAAAGAATCTGGCGTCGCCTTCGCGATCCCAACCTACATTTTCTTGGGCTCGGTACTTATCATGATCGGCGCCGGTGCTGCCCGCGTGCTGATGGGCCATGACCTCGTTGCACCGTCTGCGCACTACGTAGTTAACATCGAAAACCAACTGGGCAGCGTGGGCAGCCTCGCCTTCATCATGCTGCTGCTGCGCGCCTTCGCCTCGGGATGTTCGGCACTCACCGGCATCGAGGCTATCGCCAACGGCGTTCCGGCCTTCCGTGTACCTAAGGTCAAAAACGCCCAGAAAACCATGCTGCTGATGGGTTCGGCTGCGGTAGTTATGTTCATCGGTGTTACTGCGCTGGCACTTATTTCAAAGGTTCACTACGCCGAAGACCCTGCCGCTCAGCTGGTGGGCTGGACCTCGGCCAATGGTCCGCAGCAGTCGGCGATCGCACAGATTGCAGTTGCAGTGTTTGGCAATAACACCTTCATGTTCTATCTGATTCAGGCGGGCACCGCGGCAGTCCTATTGCTTGCAGCCAACACCGCCTTCAACGGCTTCCCTCTGCTGTCCAGCGTGCTGGCCAAGGATGGCTTCGCACCGAAGGCACTGCTCACCCGAGGCGACCGCCTGGTTTACTCCAACGGCATGTTCTCGCTCATGACAGCCGCGCTGGTGCTCATCGTGGTCTATCAGGCATCGGTGACCGGCCTGATCCAGCTCTACATTCTGGGTGTATTCACCTCGTTCACCGTTGGCCAGTGGGGAATGATCAAGCACTGGCGCCGCGGCAAGGCAGACGGCAGCATCACGGCAGCCAATGCCAACAGTGGCTTGGCCATCAACGGTCTGGGTGCATTCCTGACCGCAACCGTGTTGATAATCGTCACCATCACCAAGTTCACCCACGGCGCCTGGCTGGTATTCATCATCATGCCGGTGCTCTACTGGGTCATGTACAACACCAAGCGCTACTACAACGAGGTCGATAAAGAAATCGCCCTCGATGACAAGACCGTATTTGGCAGCAAGGGCGACTACGCCGTTGTAATGATGGACAAGTTGAACAAGCCACAGCTAAAGGCGCTCGACTACGCACTTAGCAGCCGCCACACCGAGATGGAGGCCGTGCACATCGCGGTTGACCCGGAGCGCGCCATCGCCTTCGAAAAGGAGTGGAAGGCCTACGGCATCGAGGTTCCGCTGCGAATCATCGAGAGCCCCTACCGCGAGTTTGCTGCGCCGCTGATCGAGTACCTGACCAAACACCGTGAACAAAACGGCTCCGAGCGAATCTCGGTTTACCTGCCGAAGTTTGTGGTGGGTCACTGGTGGGAGCACATCTTCCACAACCACCGCGCCAACCGCATCCGCAAGCAGCTCATGTACGTTCGCGGCGTGATGGTTACCCTGGTGCCTTGGCGCTTGGAAAGCGCCGACAACGTGAACCTGTTCGAGCGCCGACCACTGCCGGGTGACTCCCGACGCGGTGACACCGTTCGTCCGGCTCGTCGTCGTGGCATTCGCGGTGGCAACCGAGTAGCTCGCTTCTCTTCTACTAAGAACCCCGAAGAACACGAGTAAATGAATCCGCCACTGAGGTCTATTGGGCTTGCTTTTGCCGGTGGTGCCCTCGGTGCGGTGCTGCGTCTGCTGGTTGGCCAAAACCTCGACAATTTGACTACGCTCCTGGTTGTAAACCTGCTGGGTACCGCCTTCCTCGGCTGGGTAAACGGCTCGTCCGCGGGACCGAAAAAACGCTTCGCCTCCGCCGGATCAAAGGTCTTTTGGGGTGCCGGTTTTGCGGGCGGCTTCACAACCATGAGTGGCCTCGCGATGGCCTTCGTGGTGCTCGCGGGTTCTGCCACCACCACGCTGGCGGCGGTCTATCTGGTAGCGCAGTTGTTCTTCGGAGTCATTGTTTACGGATCTGCCTACCGAGCTGGAAGCGGAGTGTGGCCCAATGCCTAGTGTTTTGCTGACCATTCTGGGTGTTGCGGTTCTCGGGGGTCTGGGGTCCGCAGTTCGTCTAATGCTCTCCCACTGGCATGGCCGGCTACCGTGGGGCATCCTGACGGCAAATACCGCTGCCTCGTTTGTGGTGGGCTTCACAGCATCGGCCGGCTTCACCCAGACGCTATTTGCCAGCGCCAATGGCCTGGCCGGCTCATACTTTTGGGCGACCGTATTGGCAACTGGTTTTGCCGGCGGCTTGAGCACCTTCAGCTCTTGGGCCGCCCAGACCATCCACCTGATGGGCAGCGGACAGGGCAGAGCAGGTTTTTACAACTTTGTGTTGAACCTCGCTTTGCCTGTGCTAGCAGCAATCACTGGACTCATTGTCGGCGGCACTCTGCTAAAATAGCCGCAGGTTTTATACACACTCACTTTTTGCGCCTGGCAGCGCAAACCAGATCAAAGAGGGGGTCTCGACATGGGTCGTGGCCGTCAAAAAGCAAAGCACACCAAGGTGGCTCGCGAGCTAAAGTACTTTAGCCCGAACACCGATTTGACTGCGCTCGAAAAAGAGCTGGGCCACGTTGAGCCTGGCAATGAACCAGAGTACGAAGACAAGTGGGCCGACCTCTACGACGAGGACGAGGACGACGAGGCCGAAGACGAAGAGTCGGACAAGTAGCCCAACTACAGTCTTAAACGCAAAACGCTCCCCTGGGGAGCGTTTTTTGTTTGGCGGGATATTTTGGTTATCGCCTATTCGCCGCTGAACATGGGCCGCGACACATTGGCATCGGGGCGCTTTAGAAGATCGATTACCTCTGGAGAATAGGTGTGCTCGAGGATATCGGCCAATGTCAGAGTCTCTAAAACCTGACGAAGGGCAACACGAACCGCCAACCAAACATCGGCCAGGTTCTCGGCGGGACCCTGGTAGGAAACCGCTTCGGGGCGAAGTCCGCGAACCGCCGCCAGCGGACCATCTAAAACACGAATCACATCTGCCAGGGCGATATTCTTTGGGCTTCTGCTGAGGCGGTAGCCACCGACCGCGCCGCGCTGAGAAATAACAAAACCGGCGTGACGCAATTCGGTGAGGATCGCCTCTAGAAACTTAAATGGGATCTCTTGACTGGTTGCGACTTCTTCGCTCTTGAGCAGCTTGGTCTCGCCTGCTTGATAGGCCTGAGCCAACACCAAGAGAGCACGAATGCCGTAATCGACCTTGGCTGAAACCTGCATAAAACCATTCAAGCAGCGGCGCTGCCCAGGGGCAAGTTGGGTGAGGCGCGTTGCCCGCTTTCTCGCAACAGTGCGTCACAAATGCCAATTTGCAATTTGCATCTGCATCGAATGTCGCCTATCGTTGTAAGTGCTTTCCCTAGTAAATCGCTAGGAATAGTAGAAATCACTCAAAGGAGCAATCATGAACATTCGCAAGCTAAGCGCAGGAGCTGGAATCGCCGCCCTCATCGCGGCTGCATTCATGGCTCCATCGACTGCCTCGGCAGCATCAGCAGGTGCCACCGCGCCAACCATCCGCATCGGCTACTTCGCAAACCTAACCCATGCACCGGCCTTGATCGCAAAACAGCAAAAACTGTTTGAGGCCAACCTTCCGGGAGCCAAGATCGAGTACACCGTGTTCTCGGTGGGAACCACCGAGATCGAGGCTCTCAAGGGTGGCGCGCTGGACGTTGCTTACGTTGGCCCCGGGCCGGCACTGAGCGGATACGTTACCACTCAGGGGCAGCTGCTCAACATTGTTTCGGGTGTGACCAACGGCGGAGCCAAGTTTGTTGTAAAGCCGACACTCATTGCCACTGAGGGCAAGCCAACCAAGGCCGAGATTGCGGCTCTGGCAGGCAAGACCATCGCAGACCCAGGCCTGGGCGGAACCCAGGACATTGCGCTCAAGACCTACCTGAAGAAGAACGGCCTCTTCATCAATGGACAGTCCAAGGCAAACATCGTTGGTCTTGCCAACGCCGACACCTTGACTCAGTTTCAGCAGGGTCGTGTGGATGGTGCTTGGGTGCCAGAGCCTTGGGCAACCCGCCTGATCCAGGAGGGAAAGGCAAAGGTGTTTGTTGACGAGGCCAGCCTGTGGCCAAATGGCAAATTCAGCACCACCGTGCTTGCAGTAAGTAAGACCTTCTCCAGCAAGTACCCTGGTTCGGTCGTAGGCCTTCTCAATGCCAACAACGCTGCAATCAACTTCCTCAACAACAAGGCGAACCTTGCTGACGCACAAAACCAGGTTCAGGCAGAACTGGTTGCCACAACTGGCAAGAAGTTGAGCGATTCGGTGATTGCGGCTGCTTGGAAGGCACTGAACTTCGATTCAAACCCGCTTACCCTCTCGGTGAAGCAAAACTTTGTCAACTCGGCCGCGCTCGGGTTCCTTCCGACCAAGAGCACCAGCGCCTTCAAGGGCATAGTCAACCTAAACTGGCTCAACCAGGCTAACTCCGGAAAGTAACAATGGCCACGACAATCGCACCCACCAACGCCGTTCAGTCGACTGCGCCGGTTCTTGAAATCAAGGGCCTTAGCAAGCGATTCAAGGCGGATGGCCCACTGATCATCGACAACCTCGACCTCACTATCAAGCCAGGTGAGTTTGTCTCGTTGGTGGGTGCGAGTGGTTGTGGCAAGAGCACGCTACTGAACATTTTGAGCGGGCTCGATCACCTCTCGAGTGGCTCGGTAGAGCTCAACGCGCAGCCGTCACTCATGTTCCAGGAGCACGCGCTGCTGCCTTGGCTCACCGCCGGTAAAAACATCGAACTAGCGTTGAAGCTGGTTGACTACCCCAAGGCCGAGCGCAAAGCCCGTGCCCAACAGTTGCTTGAGCTGGTGCACCTCCCCCACGCCTATAAGTTGCGCCCACACGAGCTATCGGGTGGAATGCGCCAGCGAGTGGCTATTGCCCGTGCCCTGGCTCAGGGACGCAAGTTCTTGCTAATGGACGAGCCGTTTGCCGCGCTCGATGCAATCACGCGCGATCTGCTACACGACGAGCTGATCAGCATCTGGGAGGAGACCGGCCTAACCGTGCTTTTTGTGACCCACAATGTGCGTGAGGCCGTTCGTCTGGGCCAGCGAGTCATTTTGATGTCATCACGCCCAGGTCGAATCATTCACGAATGGCAGGTCTCGTTCGAGGAGCCTCGCAGAATCGAATCGCACGCGGTTGGCGAACTTTCCACAATCATCACCGAGGAACTTCGCAAGGAGATCAAACGCCATGGTCACTAATACCTCGAAAGAACAGGCCTTTGCCGAAATCGGCGAACTTGCCGCGGGTCTCGATGCACTCGAAATCTCAACCGGCGAGAAGCCAAACTGGGCGCCTCGCATCACCAAGGCATTTGCACCACTGCTCGCAGCAGCTGTAGTGCTGGCAATCTGGCAGATTGTCGCCTGGCTGAAGCTGGCGCCGGTTTGGATCATCCCGTCGCCCGCATCGGTGTTCCAGGCCCTGGCAGGACAGGCCCAGTCAGGGCTGCTCTGGGCTTCGGCCGGCAATAGCCTTCGCAAGGGTGTCGAGGGATTCCTGATTGCATTGGCAATTGGAACCCCGCTGGGTGTGGCCCTCGGCCTGAACAAAAACCTGCGCCTGATCATCCGCCCGCTGCTCACCGGTCTGCAGCAGCTTCCCTCGGTGGCCTGGGTGCCTGCCGCCATCATCTGGTTTGGCCTTAGCGACACCACCATTTTTGCCGTGGTTTTGCTTGGTGCAACTCCATCCATTGCCAACGGACTGATCTCTGGAATCGACCAGATTCCAACCATTTACCTGCGTGCAGGCCGAGTGCTTGGAGCAAAGGGCTTCGCCTACATCAAGGACATCGTGATTCCGGCAAGTTGGCCAGGATTCCTGGCTGGTCTCGAACAAGGTTGGGCCTTCGCCTGGCGTTCGCTCATGGCCGCCGAGCTTATTGCTATCAACCCGGCCCTTGGTCCCGGCCTTGGCCAAATGCTAGACACCGGACGCCAGCTTGGCGATATGTCGCTTGTCATCGGCAGCATCATCGTGATCATGATCGTCGGTGTGCTGATTGAGCGCTTAGTCTTCAGCCCGCTTCGCAACTACACCCTGCGCAACCGCGGCTTGGTTCGCTAGTTAAAAAAGTTAGGGCCCGCAATCAGCAGTTGATTGCGGGCCCATTTTTTTGGATTAGTTGGCGATACCGGCCGCATTGATCTGAGCGCGGGCCTCGTCGAGCACTTCCATGATTCGGATTGCATCTTCCATGGGGTGAACCTCGGTGCCAAGCTTGCCATCCAAAATGGCCTGGCTCACCGCGGTAATCATGTGAGTGTAGCCGGTGCCAATCTTGGCGATGTGAATCTTCTCTTCGATGGCATCATGCTGGTCATTGAAGTGCACAATGGTCGCGGTGTCCGGGTTGAAAATAGGTGCATCGATGTGGATGCGGCCGGTGGTTCCAACCAAACGACCCTCGAGCCCCAACATCATGTTTAGAGCCGAGTAGGCATTTGCAACCACTCCGTTCTCATAGCTCAGCGTGATCAAACAACTTGCGTCGGCACCATCGGCGAAAAGCTGACCCTTGGCCTCAACCTTGGTAATTGGCGATCCCGCGAACATTCCCGCAATAGTGGTGGTGTAGACGCCCTGATCAAGCGCCGAACCGCCACCCAGTTCGGCCTTGAAGAGTCGGTGGTCGGCATCGTAGGGTGCGTTGAATCCGAAGTTGGTTTCCACAAACTTGAGCTGACCAATCTCGCCCGAGTCAACGCGGCGCTTCACCTCAAGCAGCAGCGGGTTATATTTTGACCACATCTCTTCCATCAGGAAGACACCATGCTCTTCGGCCAGGCGTTTCAGTTCGCGGGCCTCCGCGCCGTTCATGGTCATGGCCTTTTCCACCAGAACGTGCTTGCCGCCCTCGATGGCCTGCTTGGCCTGACGGAAGTGCTCCGAGTGCGGCGACGCGATGTAGATTAGGTCGATGTCGGGGTTGGCAATGGCTTCCGCGAGCGATTCAATGACCGCAACGTTGACACCCCACTTTTCCATCTTGGCGTCCATGCCCACCGCGCGTCGGGTGACCATAGCCACTAGTTGCGCGTTGTCCACAAACTTGAAGTCAGGAACAATTAGGTCGGCCATGAAGCCGGTACCAACCATCGCCCAGCGCAGCTTTTGTGTCATTTACTTGCCCTATCCAGTCTCATAATCGTCCGCATAAAAACCAACCATGTGAACGGTAACATTATTCTCCAACAGACAAACCAAATTGAGGGCAAAATGGCCAAACGTGAATTGAAAATGGAACGCCGGCTTTTGCCTGGTCAGCGCTGCGTTGTGAACATTGGCTTCACCGATGGCCGACCCGCTCATGAGGTATATTCCACCACCGAGATTCTGCTGGAGGCGCCTAACTGGCATCCAAGCACCGGCGAACTTTTGCTCAACGGCGATGGCAAGCTTTGGACTCTGCCTGCCGATGGCGGCGAGCTAAAGCTGCTGGACATTCCGGGACTTCCACCGGTGAACAACGACCACGTGCTGTCCCCTAACCCAGAGTTTGTCTACGCCTCGACCAACGACTACCACATCTATGAGGCAAAACTGGATGGAAGCCAGCCGGCCCGCCGGGTCACCGAAGACGACACCCAGCACGCCGAGCACTTCATGCACTTTCTACACGGCGTGAGTCCAGACAACCAGACCCTGGCCTTTGTTGCCCTTGGCTGGCATGGCGAACCGAGTTTTACTGCCCCACTGGCCATAAACGAGATTTACACCGTGCCAACCGCCGGCGGCCCAGCGGCGAAACTCACCGACACCATCGGCGGCATCGATGGCCCCGAATACACACCCGATGGCGAATGGCTTTACCTTAACTCAGAGCATTTCTCGGGCGAGCGCGGCAATGCGCAGATCTGCCGGATGCCGGCCTCGGGTGGACCGCTGGAACAACTCACCTTTGACGATAACGTCAATTGGTTTCCCCACTTTGCGGCCGATGGAAAGCACGCGCTTTACCTAGCATTTCCACCGGGCACCAAGGGCCACCCCGAAAACCGTCAGGTGGCCATCAAGATTGTGGCGGACGATTGGCAGAATCCCGTTGTCGAATACCGATTCTTTGGTGGTCAGGGAACCATAAACGTCAACAGCTGGGCGCCGGACGGCGAGCGGTTTGCGTTTGTCAGCTACCCGATGGAATAGGCCAACTAGGTTCTAGCCCGCCTATGAGCGAGGTTGTGACTCCGGCGCGGGCTGGCTACTGAGCGGCTCGGCTAATGGCGATCTGCTCGTTGCGGTCTACCACCTTGACGCGCTCACGCGGCGCATCGCTGCCTTCAGCCTCGCCGTGCTTGCGCACCTTGATGCTGCCAAACTTGGTACCGAGGCCAAGTTCGTGTGCGTCTAGGGCGTTCCAGCCCTGCCAGTTGGTGTAGGCCACTCCACGCTGCTCCAGCAAAACCAAAAGCTCGTCGGTGCTGGTAACGGCCGGGTCGGAAAGCTTGTCAACATCGGCAACCAAGTTTTCGATGGTCTCCATGGCGTCGCTCTTGGTGTGGCCGATGAGACCGACTGGTCCGCGCTTGATCCAACCGGTGGCGTAAACGCCCTGAACCTGAGAGTCATCGCCGTTGACCACTCGACCACCGATGTTGCGGATCACGCCGTACTCGTGGTTGAAAGGAACCTCTGGGAGCTCGGAGCCCCAGTAGCCAATGGCACGATAGATGGCCTGAAGGTCGTAGTTGCGAATCTCGCCGGTGCCGATGATCTTCCCGTCGGCAGCCTGGGCAGTGCGCTCAAACTGCATTCCGCTGACCTTGCCATCGGTGCCCGTGATGGCAACCGGCTTGCTCCAGAAGTGCAGGTGCAGGCGGCGCTTGGCACCGGTCTGCTCGCGCTCGCGCCAAGACTCCATAACACGGGCCATCACGCGGTGCTGGTTGGTTACGCCCTCGGCGTCCTCGTCGAACCAGCCCTCAGGGAAGTCCTCGTCGTACAGCACGATGTCGAGGTCGTTTACCTCGCCAAGTTCGCGCAGCTCGATTGGAGAGAACTTGATCGAGGCCGGACCGCGACGACCGAAGACGTGAACATCGGTGACCGGCGAGGCCTTGAGGCCCTCGTATACGTTCGCAGGGATGTCGGTGCTCAGCAGGTCATCAGGTTGCTTGGCCAACATGCGGGCAACGTCTAGCGCAACATTTCCGTTGCCAAGAACGGCAACCTTCTGTGCGGTGAGCGGCCAGGTGCGAGGCACATCCGGGTGGCCGTCGTACCAGCTGACGAAGTCGGCTGCACCGAAGGATCCATCGAGGTCGATGCCTGGGATGTTCAGCTGGGCATCGTGGATTGCGCCGGTCGCAAAAATCACGGCGTGATAGTGCTTGCGCACATCGGCGAGGGTGATGTCTTTACCGAAACGCACGTTGCCAAAGAAGCGGATGGTTCCAGAGTTGAGCATCTCGTGAAGCGAATTCACGATTCCCTTGATGCGTGGGTGGTCTGGGGCAACACCGTAGCGAATCAGGCCGTATGGTGCCGGCAACTGGTCAAACAGATCGATGGTCACGTCTGGGTAGGCGTTGGCGAGGATGTTTCCGGCGTAGATGCCGGCAGGGCCCGCGCCAAAAATGGCCACGCGAATTGCTTTGCTCATGAAATCTGGATTCTTTCTTATTTGCTAAAACTAATTTCGCCTACCAGCTGGGCTGGGGCAAATTCGCTTTGTAAAACTACGTCACCAACCACAATGATGGCTGGTGATTTGACCGCCTTTTGAACGGCAAGACTTGCGATGGTTTCGAGGGTTCCAAAGGTGACCCGCTGGTTTGGACCGAAGCCGTCTTCGATGATGGCAACCGGACATTGGGCTCCGCGACTTCCCTCGGCCAGTGCCTTGGCCGAATCGGCCAGCGCGCTCACGCCCATAAGAATGACCACGGTGTGGTCCCGGCCTCCGGGGATAGGGGCAATAGCCTCGTGGCCGGTGACAACGGTGAATCCGGTCGCCACACCCCGATGGGTCACTGGGATTCCGACCGCTGCCGGAACGCTGATTGCGCTGGTGACGCCAGAAACCACCTCAACCGGGATGCCGTGCTGGGCACAGAACTTGAGTTCTTCGCCGCCGCGGCCGAGCACGTAGGGATCTCCGCCCTTGAGCCTGACCACCCTTTTCCCGGCCTTGGCCTGATCGACCAAAATCTGGTTGATTTGGTCCTGCGGAATGGGGTGATGCTCTGGCATCTTTCCAACATTTATTACCAGGGCAGACGGCGCCAGGTCATCCAGCAGCGAGGTTGGGCCAAGTCGATCTGTCACCACAACGTCTGCCTGCTTCAAGAGTTGCAAACCTCTTGCGGTGATGAGACCTGGATCACCCGGGCCGCCACCCACTAGAGCAACCGTGCCTAACTCTTGCGCAGATTTGGCCGCGCCGGTGCTGCCGGATGCCCGAGTGCGCTCCGCCGCCAAGGCTCCCGATTCGAGCAATTCGCCGATGGCATCGCGCAGCGCCATCGACCGACGAGGGTCGCCGCCACCAAAGCTGGCCACGGTCAGCCCATCGTGGCGGGTGACCGCAGGAACCCAGGCGGTTGATGCTTCCGCGGTGGCGGCATTCACGCAGAGGATTCGGTTGGCTTCGCACTCGGCACTTACCCGGGCATCCACTTCGGCGAATCCGGTTGCGGTGTGCACCAGCCAGGCACCATCGGTGTCTCCGGGCTCAAACTCGCGCCGCAGCCATTCGATCTGCCCAGTCTGTGCCAGCGTTGCCAACTCGGCGGTCGCAACCGGCGACACCAGTCGCACAGTGGCCTCAGCCTGAAGCAGCCCAAGAACTCGTCGAGTGCCCACGGCTCCGCCGCCCACCACCAGGGTGAGTTTGCCCGCGATTCGCAGGCCCAGCGGATAGATGGACATTGCCTAGATGGCCCACTCGGTTTGCTTGGTGTGAATTCCGGCGGCCATGGTTGCGCCGTCCTGAGGGTGAATCAGCAGGAAGGCTCCGGCGCGGCGGTTCTGTGCGTAGTCATCGATGGCGATTGCCGTAGCCAGACGAAGACTGGCGTGACCAATATCGTTGATCTCCAGCTTGTCGGCAGGATCAATCGCAAGGGTGTCCAGATTTCGGCGACCCTCGATTGCACTGACCATGACCTGAGTGGTGACGGTTCCGGTCTTCAGCAGCAGGCGCTGACCGGCAACCAGTGGACGTGGGTCCAACCAGAAGAGCTCGCCCGAAATGTTGTTGACCGGCTCCGGCAGGGTTCCGGCGGCGGCGATGACCGCGCCACGAGCCAGGTCGAACTGGTCGGCCAACTGCAACGCGATGCTCTGGGGTGCGAACGCGGTCTCAACCTCGCGGTTTGCGATGGCCAAACCGGTCACGGTGGTCTTAAAGCCTCCCGGGTGCAGTTCAACCGCATCTCCCACCGAGATTGAGCCGGAGGAGATCTGGCCGAGGTAGCCGCGGTAATCGCGGTAGTCGTCGGCCTTATCAGTCAGGTCGGTGGCAAGCGCACCCTGTGGACGCAGCACGTACTGAACCGGCAGGCGGAACGGGTCGTTGCTGTTCTGAATTTCATCCACCGATGGCAGGGTCTCCAGCAGCTGCAACAGGGTTGGGCCGCTGTACCAAGGAGTCTTGGCACTGGCCTCAACCACGTTGTCGCCGGCGAGCGCCGAAACCGGAATGGCGTGGACATTGGTGAGGCCCAGGTCGCGGGTGATGGTGGCCAGTTGAGCCAAAATGCCGTCAAAGACCTCCTGGCTGAAATCAACCAGGTCAATCTTGTTTACGGCCACAATCACGTTTGGAACACGCAGCAGGTGCACCACGCTGAGGTGGCGACGGGTTTGCTCCAGCACACCGAGTCGGGCATCGATGAGCACGATCACGGCATCGGCGGTGGCCGAACCGGTAACCATGTTGCGGGTGTATTGAACGTGCCCTGGGCAGTCGGCGAGAATGAAGCTGCGCTCGGCGGTAGAGAAGTAACGGTAGGCAACATCGATGGTGATGCCCTGTTCGCGCTCGGCGCGAAGTCCGTCGGTGAGCAGTGCTAGGTCGAGACCGCCGCCCTCGCCACCGAAACCACGTTCGGCAGAGGTGCGAGCAACCGACTCTAGCTGGTCTACCAGAATGCTCTTGCTGTCGTGCAGCAGGCGACCGACGAGGGTGCTCTTGCCGTCGTCAACAGAACCTGCAGTTGCGAAGCGGAAAAGCCCGCGAGCGGCCTCGAGAGTGCCACCCGAAGCGGCTTGTGATGTCTGAGCCATTAGAAGTAGCCCTCCTTCTTACGGTCTTCCATCGCGGCTTCGCTGATGCGGTCGTCGGCGCGAGTGGCGCCGCGTTCGGTGATGGTGCTGGCGGCAACCTCGAGCACTACATCGGAGATGCTCACCGCGTCAGACTCGACTGCGCCGGTGCAAGACATATCGCCCACGGTGCGGTAGCGCACCAGACGCTTTTCGACTACCTCGTTTGGTTCCGGCATCGAAACCGGTCCAACAGCTCGCCACATTCCATCGCGACGGTAGACCTCACGTTCGTGGGCCAGGTAAAGCGGTGGCAGTTCGATGCCTTCGCGCTCGATGTAGCGCCAGATGTCCAACTCGGTCCAGTTGCTGATTGGGAAGGCACGCACGTGCTGCCCAGGCAGGTGGCGACCGTTGTAGAGGTTCCAGAGTTCTGGGCGCTGGTTGCGTGGATCCCACTGGCCAAATTCGTCTCGGAGGCTGATGATGCGCTCCTTGGCACGAGCCTTGTCTTCGTCGCGTCGGGCGCCACCAAAGACGGCGTCGAACTTGCCCTCGGTGATTGCATCTAGCAGCGGAAGGGTCTGCAGCGGGTTGCGGGTGCCATCCGGACGCTCCTGCAGGATGCCCTTGTCGATGTAGTCCTGCACGCTGGCCACGATCAGCTTGGCGCCCAGGCGCTCGGCCGTGCGATCGCGGAACTCAAGCACCTCAGGGAAGTTGTGACCGGTGTCAACGTGTAGCAGCGGGAAGGGAACCTTGCCCGGGTAGAAGGCCTTAGCCGCCAGGTGCAGCACAACCACAGAGTCTTTACCGCCCGAGAACAACAGCACCGGACGCTCGAACTCGGCCACGACCTCACGGATGATGTGGATCGACTCGCTTTCGAGCGTGTCTAGAAGACCCAGATGCTGCTGGGCGTCAGTTTTGTTACTCATAGGTGTAGGCCACATTCCACTTTGTTTGCTCCGGCCCAGCGGCCAGAACGAGGGTCGTCACCGGGGGCAACCGGCTTGGTGCAGGGCTCGCATCCGATGGATGGGTAGCCGTTTGAAAGCAATAGATTTACCGGAACCTTGTGTTCGGTGGCGTAGTCGATGAGCTCGTCGAAGCTCCAGGCGGCCAGCGGGTTTACCTTGACCAGACCATTCTTTTCGTCCCACTGAACCAGCGGGGTGAAGGTGCGGGTCTCGGCCTCATCGCGGCGAACCCCGGTAAACCAGACCTCAAAGCCCTTGAGGCTGTTGGTAAGCGGGTCAACCTTGCGCAGCTGGCAGCATAGATTTGGGTCGCGCTCGTAAAGCTTGGCACCGTACTCGGCATCCTGCTGCGCAACGGTTTGCTTTGGCTTGATGTCGAGGATGCGCACCGGCAGTGCCCGGGCAACCTCATCGCGGGTGGCGTGGGTCTCGGCGAAGTGGTAGCCGGTGTCGAGAAATAGCACCTCGACGTCTGGAATCTGCTCGGCAACAACGGCCGGCAGCACCGAATCGGCCATTGAGCAGGCCACGGCAACCGAATCGACACCGAAGTTCTTGGCCACCCAGGCAATTACAGCCTGTGCAGTTGCCTCAGGTGCGTCTGGGTTTGCGGCACGCAGCGAGTTCAACTCGGTGGCGCCGGCTTCCGCGAGCGCCTTCAAGTCGGCTACGGAACGCTTCTGTTCTAATGCGACGGTCACTTTAGTTTCTCCTCGTCTGCACGGTGCGCCCACTCGGCAAAGGTCTCTTCGCCGGTTTTGTCAGATACATAGGTGCGGGTTACGCGCTCAACGTATTCGGTGAGGTTAGCTGCGGTCACCTTCAGGCCACGAACGGTTCGGCCGAGGCCTGCCTCGTCGCGGTCCTTGCTGGCGAGTCCGCCACCGAGGTGAACCTGGAAACCTGGCTCCTGGCCGCCATTGCCGTCTGGCAGCAGCATGCCCTTGAGGCCGATGTCGGCGATCTGAATGCGGGCACAGCTGTTTGGGCAGCCGTTGATGTTCAGGGTGATTGGACGCTCCAGGTTGAGGTCCTTGGTGGCTTCGTCGAGGGTGTCGATTGCAGCCGAGGCCACGCCCTTGGTCTCTACGATCGCCAGCTTGCAGAACTCGATTCCGGTGCAGGCCATGGTGGAGCGACGGAAGTTTCCCGGCTCGCTCTCTAGGCCTAGGGCCTTTAGACCAGCCACCACGGTAGCCACGTTTTCGGCAGGAACATCCAGCACGACCAGCTTTTGGTGTGCGGTGAAGGCAAGTCGGCCAGAGCCGTTTGCCTCAAGCAGGTCTGCCAGTCCGAGCAGGATCTGACCGCTGATACGACCAACCTTTGGCGCGGCACCGATATAGAACTTTCCGTCCTTCTGCTCGTGCACGCCAACGTGATCGCCCACGGTCTTAGGCTGTGGCGCAGCTGGACCATCTGGAAGTGGCGCTGAAAGGTACTCGGTCTCGAGCACCGAACGGAACTTCTCGACACCCCAGTCCATGACCAAGAACTTTAGACGGGCCTTGTTGCGCTGACGGCGGTAACCGTAGTCGCGGAAGACCTGACAAACTCCATGCCAGGTTTCGGCAACGCGCTCGGGTGCAACCCAAACGCCTAGACGCTCGGCAAGGTGCGGGTTGGTGCTCAGGCCGCCGCCAACCCAGAGGTCGAAGCCGACGCCGAATTCGGGGTGCTCAACGGCAACAAACGAGACATCGTTGATCTCGTGAACAACGTCCTGGCTGGGGTGACCAGTGATGGCGCTCTTGAACTTGCGAGGCAGGTTCTGAAGTGCCGGGTCGCCAATGAAGCGCTCCTTGATGTCGGCGATGATTGGGCTGACATCGATGAGCTCGTCCTTAGCCAAGCCCGCTACCGGCGAACCCAGGATGATGCGAGGCACGTCGCCGCAGGCGTCGGTGGAGTCGAGGCCAATCTCTTCGAGGCGGTTCCAAATGGTTGGCACATCGCGGATGTCGATCCAGTGCATCTGGATGTTTTGGCGGTCCGAGATGTCGGCGGTGCCACGACCGTGCTTGATCGAAATGTCTGCGATGGTGCGCAACTGGTGGGTGGTCAGCTGGCCGCCGTCGATGCGAACTCGCATCATGAAGTACTTGTCTTCGAGGTCGGAGTCTTCCAGCTGAGCCGTGCGGCCACCTTCGATGCCCGGCTTGCGCTGGGTGTAGAGACCCCACCAGCGGAGTCGACCGTTCTTGTCGGTTGGGAAGATGCTGTCGAAGCCGTGCTTGGCGTAGTACTTTTCTACGCGCTCGCGCACATTGAGACCAGGGTCGGCCTGCTTCCAGACCTCATTTGGGTTTAGCGGCTCCTTGCCGTCAACCTTCCACTGGCCGTTTGGGCGTGCGTCGCGAACTGGGCGCTCCGGCTTCTCGGTCATTGGTCCTCGTCTCAAATATGGTGAAAGTTGCCTAGTCAAAATTCTCGCTAATACAGGCATTAATCCCAAGCGGCTGGGAAACATTCCGTAATGCTAGAAAACCGCGTCTTTGCAGGGATTTGGGGTAACTTGGCAAACCGCACAAGGCTGCCTTTTGTTAGGCTTTAGCCAACCGAAGGACCCCCATTGAATACCGCAATTTTAGCCTCCCACGGCACCGATAGCCAACCCGGTGCCGCCGCTATCGCCGCTTTGGTTCGGGCCGTGGCAGCAGCCCTGCCAAACTGGCAAATTTATGAGTCTTTCATCGATGTGCAGAGCCCCGATGTGCCCACCGTGCTAGCAACCGCGGCTAACGCCTTACACGAGGCCGAGACGCAACCGGAAACCGCCCCAATCACCATTGCACCCCTGCTATTGGCCACCGGCTACCACGTACGCAAAGACCTGACCGAGGCCGCCGAAGAGGCTCGCGAGCAAGGTTCCAAGGTGCGGATTGTGCCGGCACTGGGCCCGGACGAACGACTGGCTGAGATTTTGGCTCGAAGACTGGAAGAAGCCGGCGCCACCGAAAAAGACCTGGTGGTTCTTGCCGTAGCCGGTTCGAGCGACCCTTCTGCCCAGCAACAGAGTGAACTCATGCAGGCCATGCTTGAGCTGCGCCTGCAGCGACCGGTGCAGCTGGCCTATCTGAGTGCCAGCGAGCCCAGGATCAATGACTTGATTCCAAAACTCAAGTTTCAGAATCCCCGCCAGCGCATTGCCGTCGCCAGCTACCTTTTGGCCGATGGCTATTTTCAGGGCAAGCTCGTCAAGAGCGGGGCCCAGGTGGTCACTCGACCACTATTGGCTCCCGAACTTCCGGTGCCAGCAGAGCTGATCGATGTTGTGATTAGCCGCCTGAAAGGCCCAGATCTAACCGACTAGCGGTCACCGGCTGCCAAGAGAGCAAACTTGGCGTACATGTCTTCAAACATTAGGCGGTTATCGAGTAGTCCATAGACCCGAATGTGACGTCCCTCGGGATTGGCCTGGTAGTTGCCGTCTTCGAACAGGGTTGGGCACGGAATGGTCTTCCACGCACTGCTTGCGGTGTCTGGTTCAAACGCGGTCTGCAACACGGTCAGCAGCACCAGCGGGCTGTCACCGAGCACGTAGGCCTCTCCGGACTTGCCGCCCATGGTGCCCACCCACTTGGAAACGCGCGCCAGCTCATCGTAGAGCCACTGGCCAAGAGGGCCCGAACCCAGCATGCGCAACTTCATTTCGGAGCGCGAGGCCAGACAGGACCGATAGGAGTCGCGTGGCACCTGCCACAGGTTAATGTCGCTCTTGTTAAAGATGACCTGACCGGCAAAGATGTCCTGGTGAAGGTTGTACTCGAGGTCGGGTGCGCCCGGTGCCTGCTCTGCTAGTCCTTCGTGTTCGCGGCCGCCAATCCAGACCAGGGTCAGCTTCTCGGCGATGCGCGGTTCAATCAGATACGCGCTGGCGATCTCGGTGAGGCTCGCACCGCAGGCCACGTAGAGCGGGGTGTCAACATCGGTGCGCATGGCCTCTTCGATGATGAAGCGAATGCCTTCGGACTCCTGAGGAGTGTTGACATCGACGATGGCGGCGGGCGCACCGGCAAGCACCGGAACCTGGCCGGTCATTCCACACAGTTCGACAATCTTGTTGGCGGCTTTCACGGCCTCGGCAACGGTATCGCGGTTTTCGTTCCAGGGATCACCAAGGCGCAGGTGAGTTCCGATGATGGCTCGGATCTCCACGCATGGACTGAGCAGGTGGTGGGCCAACTGCAGAATGCCGTCGGGGTCACCACCGAAGTCGTTGTCGATGATGATTCGAGCCCTAGGAGGAATGGAATCGATTGGCCAGGTGTCGATCATTAGTCTGCCTTGCTTGCGGTTTCGGAGTAGCCGTGGATGGTGACGGTTCCGGTCTTGGCATAGACACCGTAGACACGACCGGTGAACGAGCAGCAAACCTCAGAGCTGAGGTAGCGGCCGTCGAAGCGCTCTAGCACCACATCGGTGCCATCGGATGCGATGTAACCCAGCTGCACCCAGTCGGAGGTCATGCCCTCGGCGTTGAAGCCCGGCTTGACCGCCTGGCACTGAATGAAGAACTGCTTCACTCCGGCTGGGGCCACAAACTTGGTCTCGTGGTTTAGGCCGTTGATTGCAAAGCGAACCAGGAACTCGTGCTTCGAGATTTCGATGTCGTAGTGGAAGGTCTCGTCGTAGCGCAGGGTGAGGCCACCGACACCATCTACGGTCAGGTCGGCAACCACGCGGGCATCAAAGCGGCACTGACGGCGACCCACAAAACTTGGGTTTGGGCTAAACATTCCCTCGCCGGTTCCGGTTAGGCGCAGACCGCCATCGACCGCCTCAAGGTACTGCTGCGGCATGCGGCGGATGGAGATGAACTCGCCCGAGAAATCAGTTGGGAACTGTCCAGCCTTGACAGCCGAGAAGTCGGCGACAAAGTCGCGGTGCGAGTTGGTCTCGTCCACGTGGATAGGCTCCATCTTTGGCCAGCCATCCACCCACTCGACGGTGGTGATGTAGGTCTCGCGACCGTGCGAGGAGAATGAGCGAACTCCACCTCGGGTGCGCACACCCAGGCAGATGACGTACCACTTGCCCTCTGGGGTCTGAACCAGGTCGCCGTGTCCGGTGTTCTGGATTGGTCTGATGGTGCTGCGAGCGCTGAGGATCGGGTTGTTTGGAGCACCCTCGAAAGGGCCCTCGGGCGACTTGGAACGAGCGATGCTGATTCCGTGACCGCGCTCGGTGCCACCCTCGGCAATCATGAGGTACCACCAGTCGCCGATGTGATACAGGTGCGGTGCCTCTGGGAACATCAGGCCGGTTCCGCTCCAGATGCTGCGCGGTGCCTCGAGCATTTTGCCGGTGTTGAGGTCTAGCTTGGCCTGCTGGATTCCGAGGTGGGTGCCGATGTGGTCTCCGCTGAGGATCAGTCCCGAGAAGGTGAAGTAGCAGTTGCCGTCCTCGTCCCAGGCAATGTCGGGGTCGATGCCCTCGATGTCGGTGAGCAGGCCGTCGGTCCACTCGCCCGCTGGGTCGGTGGCGGTGAAGATAAGGGTGCCGCGGCCACCGGCATCGGTGACCACCACGTAGTAGGTGCCGTCATGGAAGCGGATGGTCGGCGCCCAGGCGCTGCCACCGGTGAAGACGCCGTCCAGCTGCAGCTGACCCTGGCGGGTAACCACGTGGTTGATCAGGGTCCAGTCGGTTAGGTTGCGCGAGTGATAGATGGGCAGACCCGGCAGGTACTCGAAGGTGGAGGTGACGAGGTAGTAATCCTCACCCACCCGAAGGACCGAAGGATCAGGGTTGAATCCGGCGATTAGCGGGTTTGGCAAGGACATTTGAACCTCTTCTCTGAGGCACCGATGGCAGCCGAAACCGCCATCGGTGCATTGCTATTTTGAGACTACTTAACTTCTACGGTTGCGGTTAGGGAAAGGTTGTCGACTGCCGAACCAACCTCTAGCTGGAACTGACCGGCTTCGTAGTTCCAGGCGCCATCCCAGTTGGCAAACTCACGTGCCGAGATGATGATTGAAACCGACTTGGTCTCGCCAGCAGCCAGTCGGACCTGCTCGAAACCAGCAAGCCACTTAACCGGACGCTCGATGGCCGAGTTGCCGCGGCTTAGGTAGGCCTGAACTACGTGCTTGCCCGCACGGGTACCGGTATTGGTGACACTCACCTCAAAGGTGTAGTCCGCACCGGCGGCTACCGAACCCGAACCCGATACCCCGTTTAGGCTCCAGCTGGTGTAACCCAGACCGTGGCCAAAAGCGTAGAGCGGCTTGGTTCCGGCCTTTAGCCAGGCCTTGTAACCGATGTGGATGCCCTCGGTGTATTCCACCTCGTTGTTGGCATCTGGGGTGCAGTTGATAACCGGCAGATCGCTGGCAACCTTGGCCCAGGTGGTTGGTAGGCGGCCACCAGGCTCTTCGACGCCGGTTAGCATCTCGAGCAGTGCGCTACCCATCTCTTGACCGCCGAAGTATGGCAGCAGGATTGCGCGAACCTTGCTGGCCCATGGCAATTCAACCGGCGAGCCCGAGTTGACCACGACGACGGTGTTTGGGTTGGCAGCAATTACGGCCTCGACCAGTTCGTCCTGGCGGCCAGGCAGCTTGAGGTCCTGACGGTCGTAACCCTCCGACTCAACCACGCTGTTGGTACCCACTACCACGATGGCGATTTCGGCGTCCTTGGCGTTTGCCACGGCTTCGGCGATTAGTGCGTCGGCGTTAGCGCCCTTCTCCTCAAATCCGAAGCGGAACATAAATGCACCGATAAACAGTCCGGTGCGTCCGGTCATGTCTACGTCGTAGACAATCTCAACTGGAACGCCCGCGGTTAGTTGCACCGGTACCGAGGTGTGAGGAGGCTGCATCAGCGCCTCAAATGGGTCGCCCGAAAGCGGGGCCATCTTGAGGTTAATCAGTTCTTCGCCGTTTACGGTCATCTTGGTGTGCTGCAGACCGGTGAAACCTAGCTCACGCACCTCAGTTGCATCTGGGGTGTAGATGGTGCTGAAGGTCATTCGGTGAGTTACAGGCAGCGGGACATCCGAACCAATCCAAACGATGTCGGTGATTAGGCGGTCGTCGCTGAAGATGTTTTCGTTGGCTTCGTTGAAGAACTCCACGCGAACACCGGCCTGCTTGGTGACCGGGTTGACAATCTTGTCGCGGTCTAGACCACCGATGCCCGGCTGAACCACGGCACCGATCGAGTAGCTGAGCTTGTCGCCCAGGGCCTCGGAAAGTGCCGAGAATGGAGTGCTAACGGTCTTTGGGTGCACCGATGCGCTACCGCCGCCCTGAGTACGTGCGGCCAAGGCGTTGTGGCCGATGAGGGCCACCTTCTTTTTGGACTTGAGGTCTACCGGAAGGATTCCATCGTTCTGCAACAGAACTGTGCCTTCGATGGCGGCCTTCTTGGCAAATGCCGAACCCGAAGCAGCAATGTCATTGTGGCGGTGTGGCGCGGCCGGAGTCTTGCCATCGGCGCCGATTGCACCAACCCGCATTGCCATTGTCAGGATGCGGACGATCTTGCGGTCAATCACCGATTCGGCAATTTCGCCATTCTTGACAGCGGCTACGAGCGCCTCGCCCCAAGGGCCCTGCGGGCCAGGCATTACCAGGTCCTGCTCGAACTTGGCCGACTCCAGAGAGCGAACCGCAGTCCAGTCAGAAATGACTACGCCGTCGAAGCCCCACTCACTCTTCAGTGGGTTCTCAAGCAGGTCGTTTTCGGTGGCAGTAGCACCGTTGATGCTGTTGTAGCTGGACATAACCGACCAAGCTCCGGCGTTGACGGCATCCTCAAACGGACGCAGGTATAGCTCACGAAGTGCGCGCTCGCCAACCTTTACGTTCACGGTGAATCGGTTGGTCTCGAAGTCGTTCGCGATGTAGTGCTTAGGGCAGGCACCCTTGCCGGTGCTCTGCAGACCATAGACGTAATTTGCCGCCATAACGCCGGTGAGCATCGGGTCTTCGGAGAGGCACTCAAAGTGACGGCCACCGAGTGGCGAGCGGTGCAGGTTGATGGTTGGGCCAAGCACAACATCGACACCCTTTCGGGCAGCCTCGGCACCCATGACCACACCGTATTCGCTCGCTAGCTCGCGGTTCCAGGTGGAGCCGAGCGCGCTTCCCGATGGCAGGTTGAGCGAGTTGTCGCGCTCGTCCCAGAACTCACCGCGAACACCGGCAGGTCCGTCTGAGAGCAGCATGTTGCGCAGGCCAATCTCGTCCAGAGAGTTGGTGTTCCAGAAGTCGCGGCCGGTTAGAAGTTCTACCTTGCGCTCTAGCGAGAGCTTTGCGGTTAGTTCTACTGCCTTGGCATTTAGGTTGGTCATTGCTGTTTACCTTCTTTGGGAAACTTAGGCGAAGACCCACCCGGCTGTTAAACCGGGTGGTCTGGCTTCAAATTATTTGGGGTTTAGATTGTGCCGGCGGCGAGCATGGCGCGGCGTTCGTTGCGTCGAATCGCCTGCTCGTCGGGGTTTGGAACCGGAGCGGCCATCATCAGACGCTTGGTGTAAGGGTGCTGCGGGTTAGAAGTAACCTGCTCGCCGTCGCCCCACTCCACGATCTCGCCCTGATACATAACAGCAACACGGTGGCTGAGGTGGCGAACCACCGCAAGGTCGTGGCTGATGAACAGGTAAGCCACACCGGTACGCTGCTGGATCTCAAGGAACAGATCCAAAACCTTGGCCTGAGTGGTCAGGTCGAGTGCCGAAACCGGCTCGTCACAGACAATCAGCTTTGGCTCAAGCGCTAGGGCACGAGCGATAGCGATACGCTGACGCTGACCGCCAGAGAATTCGCGTGGACGACGATCGGCAGCATCCGATGGCAGACCAACCGAAGTCAATAGTTCGCGCACCCGCATCGATGCATCGGCCTTGCTCCAGTTGCGAACCAGCATCGGCTCGGTCAAGATCTGCTCGATGCTCATCGCCGGGTTCAGCGAAGAATATGGGTCTTGGAACACAACCTGGACATCCTTGGAAATGTCGCGACGCTCCGAACGCGAAGCGTGCGCAATCTCCTTGCCTTCCAGCTTGATGGAGCCGCCAGTCACCGGGGCAAGACCCAAAACAGCACGACCAAGAGTGGTCTTGCCAGAGCCAGACTCACCCACCAGGCCAACACATTCACCGGCACGAATATCCAGCGATACGCCCTTTAGAGCCTTGAAGTCTTTCTTCAGACCCTTGCCCTTGTAGGTAACTTCAACGTTGTCGATTGTTAGCAACTCAGTCATGATTAGTTGCCTTTCGGTGCTTCGTAGGCGCCACGAGCCGGACCACCCTCAAGGATGGAGTCAAGCAGCGACTGGGTGTATGGGTGTTGGGCGTTCTTGAAGATATCGCGCACCGGACCACGCTCGATGATTCGACCGTTCTGCATCACGTTGATGTAGTCGCAGAGGTCGGCAACCACACCGAAGTTGTGGGTAACCAGCAGTAGGGCGGTGTTGGTTTCTTTCTGCAGCTCGCGCAGCAGATCCAAAACCTCGGCCTGTACGGTTACGTCCAAAGCGGTGGTTGGTTCGTCGGCGATGATCAGGTCCGGGTCACACGAAACCGCACCCGCAATCAGTACACGCTGAGCCTGACCACCCGAAATCTCGTGTGGATACTTCTTCAGAGTCAGCTCAGGGTTTGGAATACCAACCCGGGTAAGCAGTGCGATTGCCTTCTTGCGGGCCTCGCTCTTGCTGATACCCAAAACCTGCTGCATCGGTTCCATCAGCTGGGTGCCAATGGTGAACGATGGGTCCAGGTTGCTCATTGGCTCCTGTGGAATGTAGGCAATCTTGGCGCCACGAATGTTGTCGTAAACCTTGGCTGCCGAGCCGACCAGTTCTTCACCGGCAAACTGAATGTTGCCCGAGAGAATGCGGCCGCCCTTTGGAAGTAGACCAAGAACCGAGAACGCGGTCTGAGTCTTACCCGAACCACTCTCACCGATTAGACCAACCACTTCACCGCGGTTGATGTCTAGCGAGACACCGTGGACAACCTGACGGAGTCCACCCTGGCCATCGGGGTAGCCGATGACCACGTTGTCTACCCGAAGCACCTGCTCACCCTTGCGCTCTGGCGCTGGGTGGGTCACGACCGGTGACTGCTCCATCTGCGCTGCGCGCTTTGAGGCAATCTCGGCGGCGTCCTTCTTGACGCGCAGGTTCTTTGGACCGGTGCGCTCCAGTTCGTCGCGCAGGGTGTTGGCAAAGATAACCAGAGCGAGTGTGATCAGGGCAATGAAAGCGCTAGGCCAGATCAGCAGCTGAGGGCTGGTGTAGATACGGCTGAAAGCATCCTGCAGCATCGAACCCCAGCTGACCTGGCTGGTGTCGCCGAGGCCAAGGAATGCCAGACCAACCTGAATGGCAATGGCGATTGCACCGATGATTGCGGTCTGGATGATGATTGGAGTGCGAACCACACCGAGGATGTGACGGCCGATGATGGTTACGTCGCCGAGGCCAGACACTCGGGCTGCATCAACGTAGAGCTCGCCACGCACGCCGCGAACGGTGGTGTAGACCAGTCGGTAGTAGGCAGGCGAAAGCAGAACACCAAACAGTTCCATCGATGTCCACATCGATGGGCCCATTACGGCTGCGGCTGCCAGCAGAACAACCAGACCTGGCAGCGCCATAAGCACCGAGCTGAACCAGCTGGCAAGTGAGTCGAACCAGCCACCGAAGTAGCCGGCGATCAGACCCGAAACCACACCGATTGCGATTGCGATAATGACGGCCAGAGCTGCAGCCTCGAGGCTGTAGTTGGTAGCAGCGGCAAGAACGGTGAAGATGTCTCTACCAGCGGTGTCGGTGCCGAAGAAGTGCTTTGCCGATGGCATCGCGGTTAGCGCATACACGTCTGGCTGGTTTGCCTGGTAAGGGCTGAGGATTGGAACGATGATTCCAAAAAGGATTACCGCGAGCACAATTCCCACCGAGAAAATGCCACTCGGGTTGGTGAGGATGCGCTTGAGCAGGCTCTCCTGCTTGGTGACCGGCATGGTCACGATTGTGGTGGTTGTCATGATAGGCGCACCTTAGGGTTCAGAGCCGCCGACAGTAGGTCGATAACTAGATTGACGATGATTACGATTACAGCGGTCAGAACCACGATTCCCATGGTTGCAGGGATATCGCTGCTTCCGGTGGCATGTACTGCGTATGGGCCGAGACCTGGAATGTTGAAGATCTGTTCAACGATTACAGCGCCACCCATCATGCCGACGAACTGCACGCCTAGGAGCGATAGCGCAGGGCCTCCGGCGTTGCGAAGCACGTGCTTGTAGACCACACGGTTGAACGACAGGCCGCGGGCGCGCAGGGTGCGAACGTAGTCGGCGCTGAGAGCGTCCGCCACTGCACCACGAATCTGCTGGGCCAAAGCGGCAATTGAGCTGAGGGCGAGGGCGAAGATTGGGAGGGTTGCCGACTTGAAGAATCCGTTTGGATCCTGGCTGAAGGGGATCCACCCTACGGCGTTAAAGAGGTGAAGTTTCACGGCAAATGTGGTTACCAGGAAGAAGGCAACCAGGAAGCCTGGGATGGCGAATCCGATTAGGCCGATGAATTGGACGATGCGGTCGACCCAACCGCCGCGAACTGCTGCGGTAACACCGAGCAGCACCGAAATCACTGCCGCAAAAAGGGTGGTCCAGGTGACCAGGGTCAAAGTAATTGGCAGGCGGGTGGCCAGGTCCTGAGCTACTGGCATTGGGCTAGCCCAAGCTGCGCCGAGGTTGCCTTGCAGAAGGTTTTGAGCCCAGAGCCAGAACTGCTCCAGGATTGGCTTGTTCAGACCAAGCTCGGCGTTTTTTGCCAAAACGTCTGCGTTGCTTGCCTGAACACCCAGGATCTGCCGAGCAACGTTTCCGGCACCTAGGTGAAGAAGAATGAAGGCTAGCGCACTTACAGTGACCAGCATGACGACTCCGTTGAGGATTCGTTTGATTGTGAAATTGATCATGCTTTATCCGATCAAGCCCCTCGGGGCGAGTTTGTTATGAAAAGTTGGGGGTTGCAGGCGTTGCCTACAACCCCCAACTGCCCTAGGGCCGGGTGTTACTTGATGTTGTACAGGTAAGGGATGACGTTTCCAGCCTGAGCCGAGCTTACGTTGATGCCCTTGAATGCGAAGTTAGCCTGCTTCTCGTAGAACGGTAGGAACCAAGCGTTCTTAACCATGTACTCGTTCAGCTGCTTCTGTAGCTTGATGCTGTCCTTTAGGGTCTTTGCGTTCTGAATCTGCTTCAGAAGCTTGGCCGAGGTTGCATCGGTGTAGTGGTCGTTGTTGAACAGCGAGTTAGGGGTAACCATGAAGTTCAGCATCTTCCAACCGTTGATGGCGCGCTCGAACTGCATCAGCGATGCAGGCCACTTTGGAGCCTGTAGGTCGGTGATGAAGGTTGCGCCGGTCTGGGCCTGGCCATCTACCTTGATGTTGATCATGGCTAGCTGTGCAGCAATGATGTCGTAGGTGCTCTGACCGAAGTAGAAGGCAAGAGTAGGCATTGGAAGGGTGAAGCCCTTCGAGTAACCTGCTGCAGCCATCAGCTTCTTAGCGCCGGCAACGTCGTACTTGTAGGTGTTGTTCAGGTTAGCTTCGTATGCAGGGCTCTGCGATGGGTAGTACTGCTCGGTTACCTTACCGGCACCGCCATCGATTGCCTGAAGCATTGCCTTGCGGTCGAAGACCATGTTCATTGCCTGGCGAACGCGAACGTCCTTCAGTGCCTTAACCTGCTTGCCGAAACGGTCCGAGAAGTAGATGCCGAGGCAGTCAAGGTAAGCCGAAACGGTCTTGAGACCGGCTGCCTTGAGGCCAGGGATTGCCGAGTTGGTTGCAACGTTTGCACCCTGAACTGCACCAGTCTCAAGGGCGTTAACCATAGCGGTTGCGTCCTGGATGTACTTGATGGTTACGGTGTCGTAGGTTACATCCTTGGCACCCCAGAAGCCTGGGTTCTTTACGAAGGTGTAGTGGTCGCCGAACTTGCTGTTAGCGGCGTCGAAGGTGTATGGACCGGCACCAACTGGAACGGTCTTCTCGTTGGCAGCACCGATCTGCGAAGGAGCCTCGATTAGACCAGCGGTCTCGGCGAGGTTCTCTAGAACGGCAGGGTCAACCTGGCTAAGCTTCAGAACAACGGTGGTTGCGTTTGGAGCGGTTGCGTCTGAGACCGATGCAAGGTAGTTGGCTGCTGGGCCCTTGCTGTCGCGGTTAGCAACAATGTTCTTTACAACTGCGGCGGCGTCTTCAGGGGTGCCGTCGGTGAACTTCTGACCAGCGCGGATCTTAAGAGTAAGAACGGTCTGAGTCTTGTCGTAGCTCCAGCTGGTTGCAAGGCTAGGAATAAGGGTGTCATCTGCCTTCTTGCGAAGCAGGGTGTCGTAAACAGCCTGGTAGTACCAGACGCGGTTACCGTACTCGCCCTGCGATGCGGCGAAGTTGGCAACATCGGCAACAGCGCCGAGGGTAAGGGTCTTGCCGGCTGCGTGGCTTGGAGCGATGCCGGTCATCAATAGACCAGCTGCTGCTGCAACTGCAACCAAAGACTTAATCTTTGACATTTAGTTCTCCTGGGTAAGGGATTTTGTTTTTGTACTGCTTTACTCACACTCAGTCACAAGTGAATTCGTGCTCAGCAATAAGGTATAGGAATTAACTAAGTTGGCGCTAAGTTAATAACAAAATGATACCTATTTGTTACCGTTCACATTTGTTAACGCTTACAACGGGTAAAAATAGAACAATCACCTATTTTCAGAACGAAGGCACAGCAGAAATGGCACGTCCCAAGGGCAATCGCGAAGCCACCGAGGCTAGGCGCAAGGCCATCATCGACGCCGCCTTTGACGTTTTCGGCAGCTACGGCTACAACGGTTCATCGCTGGCACAGGTTGCCGAGATTGTGGGTATCACCGATGCCGCGATCGTGCACCACTTTGGCAGCAAGCGAGAGCTGATGCTGGCGGTCCTCACCCGACGCGATGACCTCGATGGCATGCTCGCAATCGACGACGAGGACGGCATCGACTTCGCGGCGATTTGGCTAGACATCGCTAACTACAACTTCAACCACCCCGGAATGGTTGAACTCTTCACAGTGCTATCGGCGGAGGCAACTGCCGAATCACACCCGGCGCACCATTACTTCAAGGATCGCTACGCCTTGGTTTTCAGTCGCCTTGCCAATTCCTTCGACTCGCTTCGCAAAGATGGCCACCTAATCTCCAAGGAAACCTGCGAGGCCCTAGCCCGCAAGCTCATAGCGCTTTCGGACGGCATGCAGGTGCAGTGGCTGCTTGATCGCTCGATTCCCCTTTTGAACTACCACACCGCTTTTTACCAAGAGGTGCTGAGTCCTGAAGCTTGGGATTTGGTAATGGCTAGACGCCGGCGGAATGCGCCGCTGATTGCCCAGTACATCGCCAACAGCTAGCACTTAGTGGCCAAGGGCCCCTGTCACCAGCTGTTAGGCAGTAACCGAACTGGCCCGAATTACAAGTTCGGGCTGAAACATGACGTGCCGGTGCGAGTGAGTGTCCGTGTTTTTGATTTCATCCACTAGCAACTCGAGAGCGGTGGCTCCAATAGCCTCGGCGGGCTGCCTAATAGAACTGAGTGGCACGATGGCCGATTCGGCGAAGTCGATGTCGTCGTAGCCAACGATCGCAATCTCGGAGGGCACCTGAACTTGGTTTCGATACACCAGGGCCTGCAGTAGCCCTACTGCCAGCAAATCGTTGGCGGCAAAGATAGCGTCTGGTCGGTCGGTCGGCAGCAAAGCCAATATTTCCTCGCCAATGGCACGCCCCGCAGCCACCGTCATAGCCGAGGTGCGCATCACCGTCAGGTTAGCATCCGAGTAAGCCGCAACGGCTTCGCGGGCGCCGTGCAGACGCTCGGCCACCTGCTTGGTGGAAAGTGGGCCGCCAACAAATGCCAGTCGACGCCTGCCCTGCTGAAGTAGGTGGTTGGCGGCGGCTCGGCCACCGGCGATATCGTCAACGCCCACCGAGCAGCAGATGGCCTCTTCTGCCTGAGCATCCACCAGAATCACGTTGAGCCCCTTGGCCTGCAGTTCGGTGACCAGCGAACCAGGCTCGCCTACCGGAGAAACCAGAATTCCCTCCATGCGCTGCTGCTCAAAGAGGTTTAAGTATTTTTTCTCACGCGCTTCATCGTTTCCCGAATTGCCAAGGATGAGGGCAAGACCCTGCTCCATTGCGTAATCTTCAGCGCCGCGGGCAAGCTGGCCGAAGAATGGGTTGGTGCTATCCAGCACCACCAGCCCAACGGTCTGACTCTTGCCGGCCTTTAGTTGGCGGGCGGCATCGTTGCGCACAAAACCCAGCTCTGCGATGGCCTTGTTGACTCGCTCGATGGTCTCGGCTCGCACTTTGTCTGGATTGTTCAAGACATTGGAAACAGTTCCGATGGCAACTCCCGCAAGGCGTGCAACATCTTGCACGCTGGGCCGGGTATTTGCTGCCAATTTGCCACCTCTGAGAGTAAGGAACTTGCCGAGAAATTGAAATCTATTGAAATCGTTTCAATAATGCCATAGCCGCAGACGATGCCTCCCATTGGCCGCCTTTACCAAGCCGTTATCATTCCAACTTGCGAAACTGGTCAAAATCCCAATATGCTATTGAAACGATTCAATACTGAGAGGCCTCACCATGCTTTCCAATGACGCCAAAGCATCGCTCTTTGCCCAGCTAGACCATCAGGCAATCGAACTGCCGTCCTGGGCCTTTGGTAACTCAGGAACTCGCTTCCGAGTATTCGGTTCCGCCGGTACTCCGCGCGATCCATTCGAAAAACTTGCAGATGCCGCTCAGGTGCACAAGCACACCGGTATCGCGCCTTCGGTGGCGCTGCACATCCCCTGGGACAAGAGCGACTACAGCCAGCTGCGCAAGCACGCCGAGGACCTTGGCATCAAGCTGGGCACCATCAACTCCAACACCTTCCAGGATGAGGACTACAAGCTGGGCTCCATCACCCACAGCAATGACCGCATTCGTCAAAAGGCCATCGACCACCACCTAGAGTGCATCGATATCATGCACCAGACCGGCTCGCAGGATCTGAAGATTTGGCTGGCCGATGGCACCAACTACCCCGGCCAGGACGACATCCGTGGCCGCCAGGACCGCCTGGCCGACAGCCTGCAGCAAATTTACGCAGCCCTGGGTGACAACCAGCGCATGGTGCTGGAATACAAGTTCTTTGAGCCAGCCTTTTACCACACCGATGTGCCGGACTGGGGCACCAGCTACGCCCAGGTGGCCGCGCTAGGCGACAAAGCAATGGTTTGTCTGGACACCGGACACCACGCCCCGGGCACCAACATCGAATTCATCGTGATGCAGCTGCTGCGCCTGGGCAAGCTGGGATCGTTCGATTTCAACTCGCGCTTCTACGCCGACGACGACCTGATCGTCGGAGCAGCAGATCCTTTCCAGCTGTTCCGCATCATGTACGAGGTAATCCGCGGCGGCGGCTATGGCCCGCAGAGCCCGGTCGCGTTCATGCTGGACCAGTGTCACAACATCGAAGACAAGATCCCCGGCCAGATTCGCTCCGTACTAAACGTGCAGGCGATGACCGCTCGCGCGCTACTGGTAGACCGCGCTGCTTTGGATGCGGCTCAGCGTGCCGGCGATGTCTTGACCGCGAACGACATCTTGATGGACGCCTTCTACACCGATGTTCGCCCGCTACTGAGCGAGTGGCGCGAAGGCAAGGGCCTGCCAGCAAACCCAATCAAGGCGTTCGCCGACTCGGGCTACCTGAAGCAGATTGCCGCCGACCGCGTAGGCGGAGTTCAGGCAGGCTGGGGCGCTTAGTCCCCCGATCCATCAGTCTGATAAGCCACAAAACATTTAGCCAGCCCACTACAACAGGAACCAGATGAACAAGACCGCAGCAGAACTACTGGCACGTTCCAACCGCCTCGGGGCAGACCCAAAGAACACCAACTACGCCGGTGGCAACACCAGCGCCAAGGGTTTGGGCCTCGACCCCGCAACCGGCCAGGACATAGAGCTGGTCTGGGTTAAGGGCTCCGGAGGAGACCTCGGAACCCTGAAGGAGTCTGGCCTGGCCGTGCTGCAACTGGACCGAGTGCGCGCCCTCAAGAACGTCTATCAGGGTGTCGACACCGAAGACGATATGGTCGCCGCCTTTGACTACTGCCTGCACGGTCGAGGTGGTGCAGCCCCTTCGATTGACACTGCGATGCACGCTCTGGTGGACGCCGCTCACATCGACCACCTCCACCCCGACAGCGGCATTGCAATCGCCACTTCGGTGGACGGCGAGCGCCTGACCGGCGAAATTTTTGGCGACAAAGTGGTCTGGGTTCCCTGGCGCCGCCCTGGTTTCCAGCTGGGTCTGGACATTGAGAAAATCAAGGCCGCCAACCCGCAGGCCATAGGTTGCATTCTGGGCGGCCACGGAATTACCGCCTGGGGTGCCACCAGCGACGAGTGTGAGCAGAACTCACTCTGGATTATCGCGACCGCACAGGCCTACATCGACAACCACTCCAACGCCGAGCCATTCGGACCCCAGGTTGCTGGCTTCGGTGCCCTGGCGCCAGAGGAGCGCAAGGCTCGGGCCGCCGCGCTGGCTCCCGTGATCCGCGGTCTGGCATCGTTGGACAAGCCGATGGTTGGACACTTCAGCGATGCCCCAGAGGTTCTCGATTTCCTATCGCGTGCCAAGCTGACCGAGCTGGCCGCGCTTGGCACAAGCTGCCCGGATCACTTCCTGCGAACCAAGGTAAAGCCGATGGTGCTGGACCTACCGGCCGACACCGACATCGAAACCGCCAAGGCACGACTTCGGGAACTGCACGAGCTGTATCGCGCCGACTACCAGGCCTACTACCAGGCACACGCGACCGAAAACTCCCCCGCCATGCGCGGTGCCGACCCAGCCATCGTGCTGATTCCCGGCGTTGGCATGTTCTCATTCGGTGCCAATAAGCAGACCGCCCGGGTTGCCGGAGAGTTTTACCTGAACGCCATCAATGTGATGCGCGGAGCCGAGACCATCAGCAAGTACCAGCCAATTTCCGATGCCGAAAAATTCAACATCGAATACTGGTCGCTGGAAGAGGCCAAGCTGCAGCGCATGCCAAAGCCAAAGCCGCTGGCAACTCGCGTTGCTTTTGTCACCGGTGCCGGCAGCGGAATCGGTAAGGCCATCGCCACCCGCATCGTGGCCGAGGGTGGCTGCGTTGTGATCGCAGACCTCAACCTCGAGGCTGCACAAGAAGTTGCCGCCGAACTGGGTGGGCGCGACCACGCACTGGCGCTTGCCATCGATGTGACCAGCGAAGAAGCCATCATCGCGGCCCTAAATGCGGCCGTAGTTGAGTTTGGCGGCGTAGACCTGATTGTCAATAACGCCGGACTTTCGCTGAGCAAGCCGCTGCTGGAAACCACCCAGAAGGACTGGGACCTACAGCACAACGTGATGGCACGCGGCTCGTTCCTAGTAGCCCGCGAATCGGCTCGAATCATGATCGAGCAGGGCATGGGTGGCGACATCATCTACATCGCCAGCAAGAACTCCGTCTTTGCCGGCCCAAACAACATTGCGTATTCGGCAACCAAGGCCGATCAGGCCCACCAAGTGCGCCTGCTGGCCGCAGAACTGGGCGAACACCAGATTCGTGTCAATGGCATCAACCCCGATGGCGTGGTCCGTGGCTCCGGAATCTTCGCGGGTGGCTGGGGCGCATCACGTGCCGCGGTTTACGGTGTGAAGGAAGAAAACCTGGGTGCTTACTACGCCCAGCGCACTCTGCTGAAGCGTGAGGTTCTGCCCGATCACGTTGCCAACGCAGTGATCGCCATCACGGGAGGCGAGCTGACCCACACCACCGGTCTGCACATTCCGGTTGATGCCGGTGTGGCCGCCGCATTCCTGCGCTAACTAAAAGGCTGCAGCATGGTGAAGCTATTTGGGGCCATCGATCTTGGTGCCTCGTCTGGTCGGGTGATCGCCGGGATAATCGGCGACGGTCGCCTTGAACTAACCGAGATTCATCGATTTGCCAATGTTCCGGTCCAAGAGGGCAACCGAATCTTCTGGGACTTTGCAGCCCTGCAGCATCAGATCAGCGTTGGAATCGGCATGCTAGCCGAGCACGCCGCCGGACTTGGGCTCGAAGTGACCAGCTTGGGCATTGACACCTGGGCTGTGGACTACGGATTACTGGATGCCGACGGCAACCTGCTGGCCCGACCTCGGATGTACCGAGACGAACGCAATCCGGTGGCAGCTGCCCAGGTGGCAGAAATTTTGCCCTTTGAAGAGCAGTACGTTCGCAACGGCCTGCAGTTTTTGCCCTTCAACACCCTCTACCAGCTCTGGGCCAACCGACACCAAGATGCCGACCAATGGGAATCGGCCCAGACTATGCTGCTGATTCCAGATCTACTGGGACACTGGCTGACCGGCAAAATCTTCACCGAGCGAACCAACGCCTCGACGACAGGTTTGCTCTCGGTGACCAGTCACGAATGGGACTGGCAACTCATCGACCAGCTGGGATTCAAGCGGAGCCTCTTCACCCGCCTCGTGGACTCGGGCGAAGTCATCGGAAAGCTTTTGGCACAGCATGCCAGCCACCCTGCCCTAGCAAACACCGTAGTTACGATTGTGCCTTCCCACGACACCGCAGCGGCCGTGGTTGGCAGTCCGCTCAGCAGCCAAAACTCCGCCTACCTGAGCAGCGGAACCTGGAGCCTGGTTGGGCTAGAACTGCCCGAGCCGGTGATAACCCAGGCCGCACGAGCTGCCAACTTCACCAACGAACTCGGAGCACATCGTCGCACCCGTTTGCTGAAGAACCTGAGCGGACTCTGGCTGCTGCAGCAGTCGCTGCAGGAATGGCAGCAGACCGATCCGAGCGTCACTCTCACCCAGGTTTTGGCGGATGCTGCCCGGGTGAAATCGGAGGCCCGCATCGATGTCAATGATCCAAGATTTGTAAGCCCGGGCCAGATGCCGCAAAAAATTCAGGCTGCCTGCCGTGACCTCGGATTTGAAGCCCCTCAGTCTCAAGGTGAAATTGTCCGCTGCATCATCGACTCTTTGGCAGACGCATATGCCGCTGCCATCGCCGAGCTGGAGGCCATCACCGGAATCAGGGTCGAACAGTTGAACGTGGTTGGTGGCGGCAGCCAAAACCAGCTGCTGGCACGGTTGACCGCCAACGCAGCCGGCATTCCGGTGCTGACCGGACCCGTAGAGGCAACTGCCCTAGGCAACCTCATCTCGCAGGCAAGTGCCCACGGGGTGGCTCCAACCGACATTGCCGGCCAACGCGCACTTATTCAGCAACACTTTTCACCTAGCCTGTTTACACCGGGCCAATAATCCAATCACTGACGCAAGGAAGCATCAATGGACAAGCACACCGTAATCACAGCTCTCAGCAGCGAATATGACGAGAGCCTTATTGGTCTGCCTGGAAAGGCCCCGCTGCTCAGCTGGAAGGTGAACAGCAAGAAGGCCGATTCCGTCCAGCTTGGCTACGAGCTTCAGGCTGCTCACGAACCAGGTTTCAAGAAGCCAATCGCCACCGATGCCACCGCAAGCGCGGCGAGCCAATTCATCGTTGCCCCGGGCGGCCAGCTGAGCAGTCGTGAGGTTCGCTACTTCCGCGTCCGCATCGAAACCAACTACGGCTGGACCGGGTGGTCCGATACCCTGCGCTACGAGGCCGGACTGCTGGCTGCCGAAGATTGGGTGGGTCACGGCATCGGCGCGGTTTCTGTGGCCGAGGGTCCCACGGATCTGTTGCGCACCACCTTCGAGATCTCCAAGCCAGTTGCTTCAGCTCGCCTATACGCCACCGCCCTGGGAGTGTTTGACCAGTATCTGAATGGCGAACCGGTGGCCGAAGACATTCTCAATCCGGGCTGGACCAGCTACTGGAACCGCGTGGTGGTGGTCGCCAAAGATGTCACCAATCTGCTGGTGGAGGGCAAGAACGCCTGGGCCGTGGAGCTGGGCGACGGTTGGTACCGCGGCCGCTTCGGCTTTGTAAGCCAGAGCAATAACTACGGCGCCGAGACCTCCTATATCGGCCAGCTTGAAGTCACCTACACCGACGGCACCAAGGCCATTTTTGGCACTAGGCCAAACTGGCGCTGCGCCTCGGGAGAAACCCAGACCGCAAGCATCTACGACGGAACCACGCTGGACTTCACCAAGGAGAAATCTGGATGGAAGACCGCCGGCTACGACGACTCCGAGTGGCCTTCGGTGAAGATTCGCCCGATGGACCGCAGCGGTTTTGAGCCTCAGACCGTCGCACCCGTGCGAGTTATCGCCGAGACCCCTTGCGAGTGGGTGCATCGCGAGGATGCCCTGCGAGTGAACGTGGGCCAGAACATCGCTGGTTGGCTCCGAATCAAGGTCCGCGGTGTTGCCGGCGCGCAAATCACAGTTCGCCACGCCGAGGTGCTAGAACTCGATGGCAAGCTACACACCGCTGCTCTGCGAAGCGCCAAGGCAACCGATCACTACATCCTGGCCAACGAGGGCGAGATCACGCTCGAACCCCGTTTCACCTTCCATGGTTTTCAGTACGCCGACATCGCCATTGCCGGTGGTTCGGTCGAGGTTTTAGAGGTGACCGCGATTGCCATCAGCAGCGATATCGAGGTTCGTGGCCACTTCAAGTCATCCCACGAACTGCTCAACAAGCTGGAGAGCAACACCTTCTGGAGCCTCCGCGACAACTTTGTAAGCATTCCAACCGACTGCCCACAGCGCGATGAGCGCATGGGCTGGACCGGCGACGCTCAGGCCTTCTCTTACACCGCTCACACCCTGGTGGACGACTACCAGTTCTTCAAGAGTTGGTTGGTAGACCTCAAGCACGACCAGTATGCCAACGGCGATGTTCCGGTTGTGGTCCCAGACATTCTCACCATTCAAAACCCGCAAGGCAGCAAGTTCACCGAGTTCCCTGCGGCAGGCTGGGCCGACGCCGCCACCGTTGTGCCCTGGTCGCTTTACAGCCGATTCGGCGACACCGAGGTTCTCGCTGCTCAGCTGGGATCGATGCGCAAGTGGGTCAACCGCTTTGCCGACCTTCGAGGTGAGGACGGCCTGATTCCGCCGATCATGCAGCTGGGCGACTGGCTAGACCCCGATGCGCCCGAGGGCGCGCCCTGGGCCGCCAAGGTTTCTGGCCAGTTCATGGCCAACTCCTACCTGGCCTGGAGCGCACTGCTGCTGAGCCGCATGGAGAAGCTGGTTGGAACCACAGCGTTGGCCAAGCAGTATCACCAGCTCTTTGAGAACACCCGCGATGCCATCTGGCGCGATCTAGCGGCCGACGCCCGAAAGACCCCTACCGGAATGGCGACCCTGCTCGAGTTTGAACTGGCTCCGGCAGCCGAACGCGAAAGCATCGCCGCCGCGCTGGCAGAAAACTCACACGCCGCCGAGGGCCGCATTCAAACCGGATTCCTCGGTACCCCCATCATCCTCGACGCTCTAAGCAAGGCCGGTCACTACGACGAGGCCTTCGAGATGCTGCTGCGCACCAAGGTGCGCTCCTGGCTGTACCCAATCACCATGGGCGCTACCACAATCTGGGAACGCTGGGAGGCGATTCACGAGGACGGCAGCATCGCTGGCGGCGGCTTGGACAACCCCGCCGAGGGCTCGGGCGAGGGCATGCTCAGCTTCAACCACTACGCCTATGGCGCTGTGGTCGACTGGATGTACCGCAACGTCGGAGGAATCTCTCCGGATGCCCCGGGCTATCGAAAGGTGGTCATTGCCCCACGGCCGCACACCCATGTCACCAGCTGCGAGACCAAGCTGGCAACCGGCTACGGCGACATTGAGCTGGACTGGGAGATTGCCGACAGCAATCTGGTTGGCCAACTGACCGTGCCGTTTGGTGTTGAGGCCAAGTTTGACCTGCGCCTGAGCGCAAACAGCGTACTGCTGGTCAACGGTGCCCGCGTAAAGAAGGGCCAGCCATTTGGTCACGGCAGTTACAAATTCACCGTCAATAACCCATTGATTGCACGATAGGAAAAACATGGGCAACCTCAAACGTCGCTTCCCCAACCCCAAGGACCTCGCAGAGCTGATGGTCTTCAAGACCCCTCAGGTTGGTCGCGAGGCGCGCCTGAAGCAGGCACACAACATCTACGAACTGCGCGATATCGCCAAGCGTCGAACCCCAACCGCACCATTTGACTACACCGATGGCTCGGCCGACCAGGAGATTTCGCTTTCGCGAGCCCGTCAGGCGTTCGAGGACATCGAATGGAATCCTTCGATTCTGCGCAACGTTGCCGATGCCGACACCTCGATTGAGGTGTTGGGGCAGCGCTCGGCACTTCCGTTTGGAATCGCTCCAACCGGATTCACCCGAATGATGCACTCCGAGGGCGAGCAGGCGGGTGCGCAGGCCGCCGAGGCCGCCGGCATCCCCTTCTCGCTCAGCACCATGGGCACACGAAGCATGGAGGAGGTTGCCGCGTTCGCCCCCAATGGTCGGAACATGTTCCAGCTATACATGTGGAAGGACCGAGACCGCTCGATGGAGCTGGTCGACCGCGCCTGGAAGGCTGGCTTCGAGACCCTGCAGTTGACCGTCGATGTGCCGGTTGCAGGTGCGCGGCTGCGCGACAAGCGCAACGGCATGACCATCCCGCCGCAGCTGACGCTGGGCACCGTCATCGATGCCCTGCCGCGCCCAGAATGGTGGATCAACTTCCTGACCACCGATCCGCTCAAGTTTGCTTCGCTTGGGCAGTGGAACGGAACCGTTGCCGACCTGCTGGACAAGATGTTTGACCCAACGGTGACCTTCGATGACCTCAAGTGGATCCGCGAGCAGTGGAAGGGCAAGCTGGTTGTCAAGGGCATCCAGAACGTTGAAGACGCCAAGCGTTCGGTGCAGGCCGGAGCCGATGCGGTCCTACTCTCCAACCACGGTGGCCGCCAGCTGGATCGCGCACCGATTCCATTCCACCTGCTGCCCGAAACCGTCAAGCAGGTTGGAAAGGACGCCGAGGTTTGGGTCGACACCGGCATCATGCACGGCCAGGACATTGTTGCCTGCATTGCCAAGGGTGCAACCTTTACCCTGATCGGCCGCGCTTACCTCTATGGACTGATGGCGGGTGGTCGCGAGGGCGTTGACCGCACCATCGAGATTCTGCGCAGCGAGATCATTCGCACCATGAAACTTTTAGGCGTGAATTCGCTGGCCGAGCTAACCCCGGATCACGTCAAGATTCTGGAGCGCCTGACCGAGAAGCGCTAGGCGTCCAAAATAGAAAGGGCCCCGAGATCCAAATGGAAATCGAGGCCCTTTTTCTACTTCCGCTAGTGCATGGCAGGGCCGGCAGCAGCCGAGCCCTCGGTGGTCGCTGGAGACTTTACAAAGAACACCAGAACCACTGCGATGAGCGACATGATTGCTCCCGAGAGGAACGCAATGTGCATTCCCTCTGCCGTGGCAGCAGCTCCGGTGGCACCCTGTGCCACCTGGTTTACTGACACCTGAGTAAGCAGTGTCACAAAGAGCGCGGTTCCGGCCGCACCGGCAATCTGCTGCAGGGTCCCTAGGATTGCCGAGGCGTGGCCGTAAAGGTGGCCGGGCACAGCGCTCAGCGAGAGCGTGAACATCGGAGTGAAAAGCAGCGCCAGGCCAACACTCATAATGATGTGTGCAACTGGAATCATCCAGACAGCGGTGTGTTGGCCAAAGGTGGCCATTATCCAGAGTGATGTGCTGGTGATGATTGCACCGGGGACGATCAGGAAGCGTGGACCGTGGCTGTCATAGTATCGACCGGCGATTGGCCCTAGGAACCCCATCAGCAGCCCACCGGGAAGCAGGAACAAGCCGGTCACCAGCGGGGTGACACCGAGCACATTTTGCATGTAAATGGGAAGCAGAATGACCACGCCGAACATGCTGACCATGGCCAGCACAAAGATGGTTTGGATCTGAGCAAAGTGTGGTGCCAGGAAAACTCGAAGGTCGAGCAAAGCATTGTTAGTCTTTTGCAGCACCAGCTGGCGCCAGATGAAAAGCGCCATAACCACTAGGCCGGCGGTGAGTGGTACTGCCGGAGCAATTGGTGCAGTTCCGCGGGCTGCATCGCCGAAATCGCTCAAACCGTAGATGGTGCCGCCAAAGGCCAACGCGGCCAGACCCACCGAAAGGAAGTCGAGACTCATTCGGTGACTATCTGTGTGGTTGTGGATTTTGGAACCGCCGATGACCAGCGTTACAACCGCGATTGGCAATACCAGCCAGAAGATTGCACGCCAGGAAGCAAAGCTGAGCACGAGTCCGGAGATGGTTGGGCCAAGGGCAGGCGCCAGGGACATCACGATGGAAACCGTACCCATGATCCTGCCTCGGCTGTGCTCTGGCACAACCTGCATGATGGTGGTCATGGTGAGCGGCATCATGATTGCGGTTCCGCTGGCCTGGAGCACTCGGCCAACCAGTAGCAACCCGAAGTTGCCCGAGACGGCGGCCATCAAGGTGCCCAGCGAAAACAGTGTGAGCGCCAGGATGTAAACGAAGCGCGTGGACAGGCGCTGCAAGATCCAGCCGGTGGTGGGGATCACCACCGCCATGGTGAGCATGAACGCCGTGGAAAGCCATTGGCCGGTTGAGGCCTCAATGTGCAGCTGCTTCATGATGTCTGGCAGCGCAACACCGAGGATGGTCTCGTTGAGGAAGGTCACGAAAGATGCCACCAGCAGAACCGTGATGATGGTCACCGACTGGCGCGGAAGCTTGTTGCCAGCTTGGGGCTGAGGTGGAACCGCGTCTACGGTTGCAGAATTTTCTGAGTTACTCGGCATAGTTGCCGACCAGGCGAACGCCGCCGCCACGAACACCCTTGGCTTCGTAGGTGTATCCCATGGCATCGAGGTCGCAGGCGGTGCTCTCAATGATTCCCAGCTGCCACGTGCGGATACCCTCGGCGTTTAGCTGCGCGCTGATTGCCTCGGCGGCCGAGCCCTTGACCACCACGGCAAAGCCGAGGCCCAGGTTCCAGGTGCTCTCTAGGTCCTTGAGGTCGTAGCCGCCCCAGCCGGCAACCACCGAGAACATGTCCAGCGGCTTCCAGGTGGAACGCTCTACGTCCAGGGTCACGTATTCGGGAAGAATGCGCGACAGGTTGGCGGCAATACCGCCACCGGTGATGTGGCTCATGGCGTGCACGTACTGACCCAGCTCGCCCTCGACCAGTCGGTTGAGCACACCGGTGTAGAGGCGGGTTGGGGTCAACAGCACCTCTCCCAGCGAGTGTGCCGAGCCAAACTCAGGCACATTCTGGGTGTAGCTAAAGCCCTTGTCCGAAACGATCTTGCGAACCAGCGAATATCCGTTGCTGTGAAAGCCCGAGGCCTCTAGTCCAAGAACCACGTCTCCGGTCTGAACTCGGCCAGCCGAAAGCAACTTGGCTGCATCGACCACGCCGGTTGCCGCACCCGCAACGTCGTATTCGTCTGGGTGGAGTAGTCCGGGGTGTTCGGCGGTCTCGCCACCAACCAGGGCAACGTCAACTGCACTGCAGGCCTCGGCAATGCCGCGCACAATGTCGGCGATGCGCTGTGGCACAACTTTGCCACAGGCAATGTAGTCGGTCATGAATAGGCTGCGAGCGCCGGTCACGATGATGTCGTCTACCACCATGCCAACCAGGTCCTGGCCGATGGTGTCGTGTTTGTCGATGGCCTGCGCGATGGCAACCTTGGTGCCAACTCCATCGGTGCTGGTTGCCAATAGCGGGCGCTCATAGCTCTTGAGGAACGAGACGTCCATCATGCCGGCGAAGCCGCCAAGACCGCCAACGACGAGGTTGTTGTGGGTAGCCGAAACGGCCTTTTTCATGAGTTCGACAGCGAGGTCTCCGGCTTCGGTGTCGACACCGCTGGCAGCGTATGCGTTGCTCATTTTGGCCTATCTGATGTTGGAAGTTTGAGAAGTATTAGTCGTTGAGGGTTTCGGCCTGGGCGCGCAGCAGGGCATCGGTTTCGCTGTCTGGGCCCGGGTTGCAGGCTTCGGCATCGCGCTCCAACAGGTTTTTGCCCAGGCGATCTGCGGCTGGAAGTTCGATTGGATAGTTGCCGGTGAAGCAGGCGGTGCAGAGGCTGCTTTCCGGCTGTTCGGTGGCGGCAATCATGCCGTCCTTGCTGATGTAGCCAAGGCTGTCTGCCCCGATGCTCTTACAGACGTCGTCAACGCCCAGACCGGTAGCAATCAGTTCGGCTCTGGTAGCAAAGTCGATTCCGTAGAAGCAAGGCCAGGTGATTGGCGGCGATGAGATGCGGATGTGAATCTCGGCGGCTCCGGCCTCGCGCAGCATCTGAACCAGCGCACGCTGAGTGTTGCCACGAACGATGGAGTCATCGACAACCACAATCTTCTTACCGCGGATTACGTCCTTTAGCGGGTTGAGCTTTAGGCGGATACCTCGCTGACGAATGGTCTGCGAAGGCTGGATAAAGGTACGGCCAACATAGGCGTTCTTGACCAGACCGTGGCCGAATGGGATTCCGGACTGCTGCGAGAAACCGATGGCGGCCGGCGTACCCGACTCGGGAGTGGGAATGACCAGGTCGGCATCTACCGGATATTCGCGGGCCAGCTGTCGACCCATTTCTACCCGCGACTCGTAAACTCCACGACCATTGATAGTGGTGTCCGGACGAGCCAGGTAGACGTACTCGAAGACACAGCCCGCACGCTTAGTCTCGGCGAAGCGCTGCGAACGAAGACCGTTCTCATCGATGGCGATTAGCTCACCAGGTTCTACCTCGCGCACAAACGATGCCCCGACGATATCGAGGGCCGCGGTCTCGGAGGCAACTACCCAACCGCGCTCCAGACGACCAAGCACCAAAGGACGAACCCCCTGGGGATCGCGGGCGGCATAGAGGGTGGTTTCATCCATGAATGCCAGGCAGAAAGCGCCCTTGACCCGCGGCAGCAGTTCAAGCGCGGTTGCCTCGAGGGTGTGGTCTAGGTCGCCCGCCATCAGTGCCGTAAGCACGGCGGTGTCGGTGGTGTTGCCACCGGTAATCTCGTTGCTTTCCTGACCCGGGTAGCGCTCTTTTAGGAGGTCAAGCAGGTCTGCGGTGTTGGTTAGGTTTCCGTTGTGGGCCAGGGCAACAGTGCCGCTAGAGGTGCGGCCAAGGGTTGGCTGAGCATTTCGCCACGATGAAGAACCGGTGGTGCTGTAACGGTTGTGGCCGATTGCAATATGTCCGACAAGCGACTCGAGTGCGCTCTCGGAGAAGACCTGAGAAACCAGACCCATGTCTTTGTAAACCAAAATCTTTGAGCCGTCTGAGGTGGCAATACCGGCAGACTCCTGGCCTCGGTGCTGCAGCGAATAGAGGGCGAAGAACGCCAGCTTGGCCACTTCTTCGCCGGGTGCCCAGACTCCAAATACGCCGCACTGATCCTGTGGACCTTTTTCGTCGGGTAGCAGATCGTGGTTTAGAAGTCCATCGCCTCGCAGCACGGCATCCCCATTCTCTTTTCAGGCCCGAGTGGGGTCGGGATTTTCGGTGGCTTTACCAAATAAGTTTACCCGTTCGAGCATTAATCTTTACCCGTTAAATAACCGAGGGATGCCCCAAAGGCATCCCTCGGTTTTTACTCTTCAGAGTGTGCTTAGTCGTCGCTCGCATCACTCTGCGACTGATCATCTTGGCTGCTGCCCTGCGAATCTTCGTCGTTGGCGTCGCCCTGCTCGGACTCGTCATCGGCCGAGTCTTGAGAATCGACCTCGGTGCCGTCGTCATCGCCGGTGGCAAAAGTTGGCGCGGGAGCCACAGTGGGTGCCGCGGTTGGGCTGGTGGAAACAATTGGCGCCGGTGTGGCCGAAGGCGAATCGGTGGTGGTTGTGACGGCTGCTGGTGCGGAGGCGCCGGTTAGCGCCTTGGCCATTAGCCCACCACCGAAGATTGCGACTAGCGCAATGCCCGAGGCGGTGGCCGTTGAAACTAGCTTGCTCTTTGAGATGTTCATTTGCGGTAATCCTTGCTGTTCAAACCGAATGGTTGATACAGGTTTAACTCACAAAAATGAGCGACTCAAGGCCTCACAAACACTTCTAACCAAGTTCGCAAAGCTTTTTCAGACTAGACACCCTCGCGGGTGGCGTGGGTGGTTTTGGCGTTGGAAAGCGAGCGCCGATCCACCAGATAAGCCGAAATCACACCGGCAAAGCCACCAACCAGAGTCAAAGCCAAAATCAGAATTCCTAGTACCGAGAGGGCATCGGCGGTTTGCAACTGGCCCGTTGCCAAAAATAGGAATAGTGCCAGCACCAAACCCAAAGCCGCTCCCGTGATGAGGAATGGGCGATATTTTGGGGCGCGACGAAGCTCGACGGCTTCGGTGGGCTTGTTGTTTTGATTGCTTGCCATGAGTCAATTAACGGACAAGTGGCAGCACTGCCGCAAACTCGAGCGCCCGGGTGCCGCTCGCCAACAGCGAGCCTTGCCGCTGAGCGTTCTCGACCGAGGTCTCTCCCAGTGCCAGCGCCAGCCAGGTTTGGGCATTCATTTCCACCACATTTGGTGGGGTACCGCGTCGGTGATCGGGTCCGGCAACGCACTGCACAGCCCCGAATAGCGGCACTCGGACCTCCACCGAGTTACCGGGAACTCGCTGAGCCAGATCCTCGAGCAGGAATCGCACAGCCGTGGCCAGAACCGGATTGCCCACCGCGGTTTCGCCCGCGCGCAAGGCAGGTTCGGCGCGAAGTTGCGCGATTGCCGCCAGGCCATCGGCTATTGAGATTCTGCGTTTTGCCATGAAACAACTGTACGTTTGCTGTGAGTATCAGATGCCATGCCCCGGCTTAAGGAAACCCTCAGACAACGTTCTTGTAATTGTCAGCATGACTTTTCTTACCCGGCAGCTGGCCGTCAAGGTTCCCGCCGTAACGGCATTCTTCTGGATCATCAAGGTACTTGCCACCACAGTGGGCGAGACCTTCTCCGATTGGATCAACGAGACCCTCGGCTTCGGTCTTGGCAACACCACCTGGGTAATGTCCATCGTTCTTGCGGTGACCCTCACCTTCCAGATTCGCGGCACAAAGTACCGCCCGTGGCTCTACTGGGTGAATATCGTGCTGGTCAGCATCACCGGAACCCTCATCACCGATAACCTCACCGATGGCATGGGCTTCCCGCTGCTTTACAGCATGATCATCTTTGGTGCGCTGCTAACCACCACCTTCATCTGGTGGTACCGCCGCGAAGGCACGCTGGCCATGAAGAGCATCAAAACCCGCGAGCGCGAGCTGTTCTACTGGCTGGCCATCCTGCTCACCTTTGCCATGGGAACCGCAACCGGCGACTATCTGGGAGACGCGCTCAGCCTAGGTTTTGCACTCTCCGCAGTTATCTTTGCCGCCGCAATCGCCCTGATCGCGGGCCTTTGGAAGGCACGCGTGGTATCCGAGATTGCCGCCTTCTGGGCCGTCTACATCTTGACCCGCCCGTTGGGAGCCTCCATCGGAGACCTGCTGGCCCAGGCACCGAAGGACGGCGGCCTTGGCGTTGGCACCACGGGAACCAGCATTATCTTCCTGGTGGCCATTTTGGCCAGCGTGAGCTACCTTGCAATTAGTCGCCGCGACGAAATTAGGACGAGCATCGATGCCTAACAGTTCCAACAGCAGCAAGCCAAAGCCCCGCATCCTCATCGTGGACGACGAGGTGGGCTTAGCCACCGAAATTGCGGTTGCACTGCGAGCAGCCGGCTACAGTACCCGAGTGGAGACCGAGGGCACCGCGGCACTCAAAATGATTCAGGCCACCAAGCCAGAGTTGGTGCTGCTGGACATCATGCTTCCCGGCGTGGACGGACTCACCATTGGCCGAAGTGCGATCAGCGAACTTGGCGTGCCGGTGATCTTCATGACTGCGCTTGACTCGCTCGAAAACAAGTTGACTGGGCTCAACATGGGCGCCGATGACTACGTCACCAAACCAATCCTGATCGGCGAGCTGCTGTTGCGAGTGCGAGCCGTGCTTCGCCGCACCGGCGCACTCAGCGTTCCGATGCAGGTGGGCACCCTGGTGCTGGACGAAGAGGACAACAGCGCCGTAAACGCCGGCAAAGACGTCGGCCTTACTAAGACCGAGTTTCGCATTTTGGCCGAACTGGTCAACGCCCGCGGCCGAGGGCTGAGCAAAAACTTTTTGCTGACCCAGGTTTGGGGCTACGACGCCTTTGAGCCGAACCTGGTTGAGGTTCACGTTTCGGGGCTTCGCAAAAAACTGGCCGCGGCCGGCCTCCACGATCTGATTACAACCAAACGCGGTGTGGGTTATCTGGTCAAATAAACCTTGGCCAAGCGTTAATTCTGTGGGTAGCCTCTAATGGTGTTCGCTTCGCTCAGAGCCAGGGTTATCGCCACCGCACTAGCTGCCGTGGCGTTGAGTTCGGTGCTGATTTTGGGCACCCTGGCACTGATGATTGGCCCGGCGACCAGGGCAAGTCAAGACCGCGAACTGCACCGAATAATGAACAAGGCAATTTCGCTCGAGGGCAAGGTGCGAGTTGAGCAGTTGGCCGACCGCCTGAGCCAACCGGGCTACTCGGTGGTGATCACCTCGAAGGGCAAAAGCTATGTGCCCACCAAGGGTGGCAACTATGTCATCCAGAGCTCCGACTACGACAGCAAGTATCTGACCCTCGAGGCCTCACTTCCTGTGACCGGCCTGACGGTTACGGTAGCCACGCTCTCTTTCGATACCTACGGTGTTTTCGGTCAGGTTTTTTCGATCGGGGTGCCCACTCTGATTGGCGTGCTGCTGATTTTGGGTCTCGCGATTGCCCTTGCCATGCGGGTTGCCCTGCGGCCGCTGGATGACATGACCACGCTTGCCACCGAAATTGCCGAGGGCGAGTTGGGTGGCCGCCTGGAAGTTAAGGACCCCAACACCGAACTGGGCCGAACCGCCGTGGCCTTTGACAAGATGTTGGACGCCCTCGAGGATTCGCTGCATCGTGCCCAGGCGGCCGAGGCCAGACTGCGCCAACTCTGCGCCGATGTGGCCCACGAACTGCGCAGCCCGATTAGCAGCATGGTGGCCGCAGCAGACAATCTGATGCGGGAGATAAGTCTCGGCGGCAGAAACGCTGCGGCAACCCGCAACCTCGCCGAAGAGACCTCGATGGCGGTGGTGCGCGATGGCCGCCGAGCCAGCCGCATCGTGGGAGACCTGACCCTGGCGGCCCAGCTGGATGTGGCTGAGCTGGCCCAGCACGAAGTGCTGCCGGTTCGAATGGATGCAAGCGAAATGCTGCAATCCACGGTTGCAAACGCCCAGCTGCATTCGGAATTCTCTATTCAGCTGACCAACACCGCAGGCCCAACCTGGGTGCACGCAGATCCCGACCGCCTGCAGCAGATCATTAACAATCTGCTTAGCAACGCCAATCGCTGGGCCGAGTCCAAGATTCTGGTATCGGCCGAACGCGATGGCAATTCTTGGGTGGTGCGCGTCACCGACGATGGCCCGGGCGTTCCAGCCGACCAACGCGAAAACATCTTTGGTCGGTTTGTGCGCCTCGATACCAATCGGGCGCGCAGCCGCGGTGGGTCGGGTCTGGGGCTGGCGATTTCGCAGGCGCTGGCCACCGCACAGCAGGGTTCACTGCGCTGCCTCGAGAACGATTCGGTCACCGGTGGCGCCGTATTTGAGCTTCGCCTGCCCATCGCAAAATAATCCCGAACCCGCCTTGCCTTAAACTTGAGCTGTGAAGATTCTGGTCCTTGGGTCTGGCGCCCGTGAACACGCCATCGTTAAAGCACTGATCCGCACCGGCACCCCGGCCAGCAACATCATCGTTGCCCCCGGAAATGCCGGAATGGCTCAGGAGGTTCAGTGCGTTGCAATGGACGCCAACGACCCCAAGCTAGTCACCGAATTTGCCACCGGCAACAAGATTGAACTGGCAATCATCGGACCGGAGGCTCCCCTGGTTGCCGGCGTATCAGACGCCCTGCGCGCAGCGAACATCCCGGTATTCGGTCCATCTCAGAAGGCCGCCGCTCTAGAGGGCTCAAAGTCTTTCGCCAAAGAGATCATGGCCGCCGCCGATGTGCCAACCGGAATGGCACACGAGTGCACCACGATGCAAGAGGTCGAAGCTGCACTGGACAGCTTCGGTGCCCCATATGTGGTGAAGGCCGATGGCCTAGCCGCCGGCAAGGGCGTTATCGTCACCTCCGACCGCGATGCCGCCCTGGAGCACGCCCGCAAGTTCATCGACATGGGAATTCTGGTTGAAGAATTCCTCGACGGCGAAGAGGTTTCGCTGTTCTTCCTCTGCGATGGCCTGACCGTGGTGCCGCTCACCCCGGCGCAAGACTTCAAGCGCGCCTACGATGGCGACAAGGGCCCTAACACTGGTGGAATGGGTGCCTACAGCCCGCTTCCCTGGTTGCCGGCCGGTTTTGTTGAAGAGGTGCAGCGCACCGTTGCCCAGCCAACCGTCGACGAGATGGCACGCCTGGGCGAACCCTTCATCGGTCTGCTCTACTGCGGACTTATTGTCACCAAGCGCGGCATTCGTGTAATCGAGTTCAACGCCCGCTTCGGAGACCCAGAGACCCAGGTTGTGCTGCGTCGCCTGATCACTCCGCTGGCGTTGCTGCTTCACTCTGCGGCTACCGGCGATCTCGAGACCGCCCCCGAGCCGGTCTTTTCGAAGGACGTTGCCATCACCGTGGTGCTGGCCAGCGAGGGCTACCCAGACACCGCAGCCCCGGACCGACCAATTCACGGCCTACACAAGGCGGCCGAAGTTGAGGGCGTAGAGATATGTCATGCAGCCACAGCTCTTTCCGAAAAATCGGTAAGAGCAAAGGCTGAAGGAAAGGTGGATGAGCACCTGATGGCCACCGGTGGCCGAGTGCTTTCTGTGGTTGCGGTCGGCAAAGACTTCCACGGGGCGCGCAAGCACGCCTACGAGGCAATCGAGCAGATTCGCCTGGAGGGTTCGCACTTCCGCACCGACATCGCCAAAAAGGTAGCCAACTGATGAGCGATAACATCCAGGTTGGCGCAGCCATCGACCTCAGCGCCGCTGGCTGGCGTCACGTCTATTCAGGCAAGGTGCGCGATCTTTACGAGAGCACCGACCCCAAGCTGTCTCACCTGATTTTGGTGGTTGCCAGCGACCGAGTCAGTGCCTTCGACTTTGTGCTCGAGCCTGCCATTCCAAGCAAGGGCAAGTTCCTAACCCAACTGACCAACTGGTGGTTCGACCGCCTAGACGTGCCTAACCACGTTTCGCACGAGGTTGAGGTTCCATCCGCCGTCGCGGGCCGTGGCACCGTCTGCAAGAAGTTGGAAATGTTCCCAATCGAATGTGTGGTGCGCGGCTACATCAGCGGCAGCGGCTGGAAGGAATACGAGGCCAACGGCACCGTTTGCGGCATCGAGCTTCCTGCCGGACTCCACTTTGGTGGCAAACTGCCGGAGCCAATCTTCACTCCCGCTTACAAGGCGCCGATGGGCGAACACGACGAAAACATCACCTACGAAAAGTGTGTCGAGTTGGTCGGTGAGGAGAACGCCGCGGCACTGCGCAGCCTCTCACTGGCGGTATTCGCCCGAGCATCGGAGTTGGCCGAGCACGCGGGACTAATTTTGGCCGACACCAAGTTTGAGTTTGGTGTGAACCCAGAAACCGGTGAGATCACCCTTGGCGACGAAGTCTTGACGCCAGACTCGTCGCGCTTTTGGAGCAAGGCCGCCTGGGATCGCGGCGAACGCAAAGAGAGCTTCGACAAGCAGATTGTGCGCAACTGGTTGGCCGAAAACTGGAACCAGGAGGGCACTCCTCCAGAGCTGCCCGCCGACGTGGTGAACCAAACCGCCGCCAAGTATGCCGAACTGGTAGAACGCCTCACCACAGAGGTGGCCTAGCAAGTTGCATCACCCAGACGCTGTCATCGTTGGCCCGAGGCCAATCCGGCTCACCACCAGAACCGGAGTAGAGGTGCAGCGCCTGTTTCCGCAGGCCGGTTTCCGCAAGATTAGCGCCTGGTGTTTCCTGGATCACTTTGGCCCAACCGTGGCCGATGATGCCATGGTCGTTGCCGCCCACCCCCACACCGGCTTGCAGACAGCAACCTGGCTGCTCGAGGGCAAAGTGGAGCACGCCGATTCGATCGGTACCGTCCAGAATCTCGAACCCGGCGAGCTCAACCTGATGACCGCGGGACGCGGCATTGCCCACAGTGAGCTGGGAATCGAACCAAAAAGCCAGCTGCACGCCATTCAGTTTTGGATCGCACTACCCGATTCGGTGCGCCACATGGAACCGACCTTCGAGCATCACGCTTCGTTGCCGGTGGTGGCAGCCCGCGGATTTAGCGCCAAGGTTTTTGTGGGCCAGTTTGAGGGCGCGACCTCGCCGGCCACCGTGCACTGGCCCATGGTAGGTGCCCAGCTGAGCATCGATGGCCTGGAAGCGGTGATGATTCCGCTCACCTCCGAATTCGAACACGGCATTCTGGCGCTCACTGGTTCGCTTGAGGTTGACGGGCGCCACGTCGAAGCCGGCAATCTCATCTACCTGCCGGCGGGCGACGCCGGAGTCACCATTCGTGCCCATCGCGCCGGCACTCAGGCCATTTTCATCGGTGGCAAGCCATTCGACGAGCACTTGGTGATGTGGTGGAACTTCATAGGTCGAACCCACTCCGAGGTAACCGAAATGCGCCGGCTTTGGAATGCTCGCGGCTCGGATGACACGGCCGAAGTGATGGCCAGCCACGACAGATTTGGGGCTACTTTCCCCGATCACGTTGGCGGTTGGATTCCAGCCCCAGAACTTCCGAATGTGGAACTGCGCGCCCGCTAACCTATGCGCGAATAAAGCTTGATACCTCTAAAGAAAGAATCAAAATGTCGTTGAACCTCGATGAGCTGCTAGACGTGGCCCTGCTGGCCGCCAATACCGGCGCCAACATTCTCAAGGAATACCGCTCCAAGACTCTTAGCTTTGATACGAAGGGCGACATCAACAACTTTGTCACCGAGGCTGACTTGGCCAGCGAACGAGCAGTGCGCTCGCTGATTCGCAGCAACCGCCCAACCGACAACATCTCGGGCGAAGAACTGGAGACCGAAACCAACGCCCACGCCAAGGTGCGCTGGAGCATCGACCCGCTAGACGGCACCATCAACTACATGCGTCGCCTGCCGTTCTATGCCACCAGCGTTGGTGCCCAGAGCCTGGAGACCGGTGAGTGGCTGGTGGGTGCCGTGGTTGCACCAGAGCTCAACACCATCTGGTTCGCCAAGCTCGGTGGCGGCTCATTCGTGCAGCGCGGCGAACAGCAGACTCGGCTCTATGGCCCACCAAGTGACCGCGCCAGCAAGATCATGGCTACCGGGTTTTCGTACTCCCCCGATTTCCGGGTGGGTCAATTTGAGGAGCTGGCCAAGATTATGCCGGCCTTCCAAGACCTTCGTCGCAACGGTGCCGCAGCGATCGACATGTGCCACGTTGCCGAAGGTGTCTTGGACGCCTACTACGAACGCGACATCAAGGAACACGACTGGGCCGCAGCCGCGCTTATCGCAGAAGAGGCTGGCGTTTCGGTTCTCAGACCAACCGAGGTGGGTGGGCTAACCCGCGTCGGCGATCCTACCCTTTTCGCCCTTTAGTTAGCTGCGGCTAAGTCCGCTAAAATAGACCTGTTCGCCGCTGTCGCTGAGCGCATAATCGCCCACTTTTCGGGCCCAATTATCGGGAGCCACCTGTGCCAAAAATCATC